>JAEAMF010001316.1_pt1 | contig 18973 bp, 22 predicted proteins | sample 8958721 | NCBI WGS metagenome assembly JAEAMF01 (sample SAMN16933255, study PRJNA681124) | bioreactor sludge metagenome | isolation source: anaerobic bioreactor treating anionic surfactant - SDBS | place: India: Bengaluru | collected 2019-02-28
TCGCCCTACAAAACAGCCGGTCAGGTGATGTGTTCGAGTGGCCGCTCATGGCCGAAAGCAGTCCGCCACGAAGGGCTTCTAGCCCAAATAGAACATCAAAAAAATCTACTACCGACAGCAGAAACAGGCCCACCCATACCCCGCAAATCGAATCGCTACTCACTCCATCCCCCCGACTCACCAAGCCTCTCACTTGTCCCTTCTACAACACCACGCTACCCTGCCCCCAGTCACTGCACATCAGTGATCCGGGCTTGGCGGCCCGAGGAAAATAGGCGCAACCCTTCGTTTGGTTGCGGGCGCTTTTGCGTGCCCGTGAAACCGCGTTATGACGGGTTGTGCAGGGACTTCTTCGGAAGTGCTGGGTTTCCTATTTCCCGGTCCGCCAACCTTGTGCAACCCGTCACCCTTACCTGCTTGGCGGCAGGCGGTGATGGCTTCTAGGAAATAGGAGTTCCATTTCATGCCCAACCTCAAAAACCTGAAAACCACCGGAACCACCACCTTCGGCCGTTACGGCCAGGATGACCACCTCTTCCGCGTCAATCCTGATATCCCCATTTCCCTCGCCCTTGAATACGCCTCGAACCTGCTTAAGTGCGCCAACACGCTGGCGCTGGATATCGCCATGGGCGAGGGTTCTGCGCAGGCGGCGTGGTCGGCGTGGTATTTGGGGGAGATGGCCAAGGCGCTGACGGATGATGTAAGCCTGGCGCTGGCGGAGCATGGGGTGGATTGAGGCGGGCTTCGGGCAGGCGTTGCCCACAGGTGGTAATTGGCCTGCCCGGGCGCTGTAAAGTGGTCGGTTTGGTAGCCGTTGAAGGCTCTACCCTGCACGTCTTCCCGGTTCAACCTTGATGTGTAGCAGGTGAGTGCAATGGCTAATGAGCAAACCGCAGTAACGGTACGTGCAGTGCAAAGCAGCGACTATGAGCAGTGGTTGCCGCTGTGGCTGGCCTATCAGGATTTCTATGAGGTGGCGTTGAGCGAGGAAACCACGCGCACGGCCTTCCAGCGCATGCTCGACCCGAACGAGCCGGTGTATTCGGCCGTTGCGGTGCAGGGTGATGAGCTGGTCGGTTTTGTGAATGCGGTGTTGCACCGTTCAACCTGGTCGGTGGATAACTTCTGCTACCTCGAAGACTTGTACGTAGCCCCGACTATTCGAGGTGGCGGTACCGGTAAGTTGTTGATCGAGTGGGTACAGCGCTTTGCCCGGCAACAGCAGTGTGCGCGGTTGTATTGGCACACTCACAACACCAACAAGCGGGCGCAGAAGCTGTACAACTGGGTGGCTGAGAACTCCGGCTTTATTGAATACCGCATGGCGCTGTAACGCTCAGGGCCAGCACGGCACGGTGGTGTTCGTCATGGACATCGCCGTGCGCTCGCACCAAGATGGCCGGCTTATCAAGGAATAGCGTTGCGCGGTTGACGGACCACATGCCCCACAATTTCGAGCTGGATACGCTCAAGATCCGCATTGCCGACCCGAAGTTGGCGCCCCTGGAACTGCGTGTACGCGTGCAGCGTGCGCTGCGCCAGTTGATTCTGGACGGTGTGCTGGCACCCGGTTCGCGCCTGCCGGCCACGCGCACGCTCGCACAGTCGTTGGGTGTCTCGCGTGACACGGTCGAGATGGCCTACGTTCAGTTGCAGCTGGACGGCTATATCGTTCGCCGTGAAGGCTCTGGCAGTTTTGTCTCCGAGAAGATCGGGCCCAGTTTGCGTGGCACCCGCACGCGCAAGGCGAACCTTGCCGGGTTGCCGCCCCGTGCGGATGGCGCCGTGGCGCTCAGTGCGCGGGGTGCAGATATTCTGGCCAGTGGCGGCGTCGCCGATCAGCAGGAGGTCAGGGCGTTCGCGACCGGGCTGCCGGAAACCCGTACCTTCCCGATGAACATCTGGGAGCGCCTGCAGCGCCAGGCCTTGAAGGACTATCGCCCCAGCGCCCTATTACATGGCGACCCGCAAGGGGCCGAGCCGCTGCGCCAGGCCATCGCCGGTTACTTGAACCTGGAGCGCGGGGCCAAGGTGACGGCAGACCAGGTGCTGGTGTTGAGCAGCACCCGGCAAGCGCTGTTCTTGTGTGCACAGGTGTTGGTCGATGCTGGTAAACCCATCCTCATGGAAGACCCCGGTTACTTCGGCGCACGCAAGGCCTTTGAGTTGGCGCAGTTGAAGATTGTGCCGGTGCCGGTGGATGAGAAAGGCTTGCGCACGGACAGGCTGTACGCCGACACCAGCGGCGCCAGCACCCTGTATGTGACGCCGTCGCACCAGTACCCCACCGGCGCCACGCTGGCGCTGGAGCGGCGCCTGGAACTGACCGCTTGGGCAGCCGAGCGCCAGGGCTGGATCATCGAGGACGATTACGACAGCCAGTTTCATTACGAGGGCTTGCCGACGGCCTGCGTGCAGGGTGTGGATAAGTACAATCGGACGATCTACCTGGGCACGTTCAGCAAGTCGCTGTTCCCCGGTTTGCGCATGGGCTACATGGTGCTGCCGCAAGAACTGGTGAAACCCATGAGTTACGCCCGCAGCATTCTCGATGGCCACACCCCGCAACTGGCGCAGTTGACCTTGGCGCGCTTTATCGAGGACGGGCACTTCGGCGCGCACATTCGCGCCATGCGCAAGATCTATGCGGTACGCCGTGAAGCGATGGCCCATGCGGTGGAGCGCCACCTCTCGCCTATCGTCACGGCGCGCTTGCCACCGGGCGGCTTGAACATGCCATGTGTGCTGGCCGAGGGCTGGTCGGAACCGGAGACCATCCGGCAAGCGGCCAGGGCCGGTATTTTGTTGCCCGGGCTGAGCCGGCTGTATGCCACGCCGCCAGCGGTCGGCGGCTGGTTGCTGGGGTTTGCCGCGCTGACCCCGCATGAAATCGAGACGGCGATACAACGGTTGGTCAAGGCCATCACCTAGCCGTTTGCTGCCCTGCTGCTGGCCCGATGTGGTCTGGTTGCCGCGGGCTAACTGGACTGATCGGGCCCACCAGCCAGGCGCTACGCTCCTCCCTCACTCGGCGGGGAATGCGGCACGTGCTTCCCTGCTGTTGTCAGCCCATCAGGAAGGAACCCCCGCGTGATTCGATCAACAACCGGCCTGCGCGCAAGCGACCTTGTATCCCCCAGCATTGCGGCACTGATTTCAGTCATCGTGAACTATGGCGGCACGTTCGTGCTGGTGTTTCAGGCGGCGCAACTGGCCCACCTCAGCGCGGCGCAAACGGCGTCCTGGGTGTGGTCGGTGAGTATCGGCGTCGGCGTGACCGGCGCCTGGCTGAGCTACCGCTACCGTGAGCCGATCATTACCGCCTGGTCTACACCGGGTGTGGCCTTTCTGGCGACGGTGATGCCGTTCACGCCGTATGGCGAGGTAATCGGTGCCTACATGCTGTCGGCAATCGGCTTTATCGTGCTGGGCCTGTCCGGTGCGTTTGAGCGACTGGTGCGCTGGATTCCGAGCGGTATTGCCGCAGGCCTGCTTGCGGGCATTCTGCTGCAATTTGGCGTGAATGCGTTTGGCGGCGCCAGCGCCGACCCGCTGTTGGTGATTGTGCTGGTGCTGGCCTATGCGGTGCTGCGCCGCTTCACCTCACGCTTTGCCGTGGTCGGCATTCTGCTGATCGGCTTGGCCCTGCTCTTGGCCCAGGACAGGATCGACGTGCAGCAACTGCAGCTGAGCCTGGCCGCGCCGGTGTTTGAAGTGCCGCAGTTCTCGCTGGGTTCGCTGCTGGGTGTGGCGCTGCCGCTGTTTGTCATCACCCTGACCGGGCAGTACATGCCGGGCATGCTGGTGTTGCGCAATGACGGTTTCAAGACCAGCGCCAACCCGATCCTCACCGTCACCGGCCTGGGTTCGTTGCTGATGGCCCCGTTCGGCGCGCACGCGTTCAATGTGGCAGCGATCACCGCAGCCATCTGCACGGGCAAGGATGCCCACGAGGACCCGTCCAAGCGCTACATCGCCGGGCTGGTGTGTGGCGCGCTGTATGTGATGGTCGGTATTTTCGGCGTCACCCTGGCAACGCTGTTCATGGTGTTGCCGCGCACCTTCGTCACCACCCTGGCGGGCTTGGCCTTGCTGGGTGCGATTGGCGGCAGCCTGGCCAATGCCATGGTGGATGCCCGCACCCGCGAGACCGCCCTCATTACCTTTTTGGCCACCGCAGCCAATGTCACCTTGCTGGGTGTCGGTGGGGCGTTCTGGGGGCTGGTCGCGGGCCTGGTGGTTCATTTGCTGATCCATGGCGGGCGCAAACCGCTGGCAGGCTTACGCGCGCAGTAGTGGCCGAGCAATCCGTGTTTTTTTGCCCTGTTTGGGCACTACTTGGCGTGGCCTTGACTTGCGTCAATGGTCGCGCCTTACATACCCCCGTGGGTATAACGTAGCATTGCGCCATGAGTGTTCTGAGCCCCGGAACACTCGCCAAACTCCTCAGCAGACATTGCTGGATGGCGCCAGGTTTACCCCTCGAACGTCGTCGCAATGCCCGCCTGATCGACCTCGGAGTCACAGCGTGCCCAACGATGCCCCCAAGTCCCCATGGCGAATCCCGCTGGTGCGGGAAATTGGCATCATCCTCGTGGTCAAGCTGGTCATCCTCTTCAGCATAAAAGCCATCTGGTTCAGTGAACCAACGGTGCCGGTCAACGGCAGTGCGCGCTTCGACGCCCACCTATTCGGCACGCCACCCCCTTCGCAACTCACCGAGGAGAAACCGAGATGATCTCGGAATCCGTAGTCGATCTGTCGCGCCTGCAATTTGCAGTCACCGCGATGTACCACTTTTTGTTTGTGCCCTTGACCCTGGGGCTGGCGTTTCTGCTAGCCATCATGGAGTCGGTCTATGTCATGACCGGCAAGCAGGTGTACAAGGACATGGTCAAGTTCTGGGGCAAGCTGTTCGGGATCAACTTTGCTCTGGGGGTAACCACCGGGCTGACGATGGAATTCCAGTTCGGCACCAACTGGGCTTACTACAGCCACTATGTGGGGGACATCTTTGGTGCGCCGCTGGCCATTGAAGGGATGATGGCGTTCTTCCTCGAGTCGACCTTCATCGGCCTGTTCTTCTTTGGCTGGGACCGCCTGAGCCGTGTGCAGCATTTGGCCGTGACCTGGCTGGTAGCGATTGGCTCGAACATGTCGGCGCTGTGGATTCTGATCGCCAACGGCTGGATGCAGAACCCGGTGGGTGCCGAGTTCAACTTTGAAACCATGCGCATGGAGCTGACCAATTTCGGCGCGCTGCTGTTCAACCCGGTCGCGCAGGTGAAGTTCGTTCACACCGTCTCTGCCGGTTATGTGACAGGCGCCGTGTTCGTGCTGGCGATCTCCAGCTACTACCTGCTGAAGAAACGTGACCTGGCGTTTGCCCGTCGCTCGTTTGCGATTGCCGCAGTGTTCGGCCTGGCCTCGACCATTTCGGTGATCCTGCTGGGTGATGAATCCGGCTACGAGATCGGCGATGTGCAGACGACCAAACTGGCCGCGATTGAAGCCGAATGGGAAACCGAACCGGCGCCTGCTGCGTTCACCCTGTTTGGCTTGCCGAACCAGGAACAGCAACGTACCGACTATGCGGTGAAGATCCCGTACGTGATGGGCATCATCGCAACGCGTTCGGTGGACAAGCAGGTCACTGGCATCAAGGACCTGATCGCTCACCACGAGGTGCGCATTCGTAACGGCATGATCGCCTATGGCCTGCTGGAGAAGCTGCGTCATGGCGACAAGAGCGAGGCCAATATCGCCGCGTTCAATGAGGTGAAAAAAGACCTCGGCTACGGCCTGCTGCTGAAGAAGTACACCCCGAGCGTGGTCGACGCCAGCGAAGCGCATATCAAGCAAGCCTCGCTGGACACCATTCCGAATGTCTTCACCATGTTCTGGAGCTTCCGCGCCATGGTGGCCTCCGGTTTCCTGATGCTGGTGCTGTTCGTGCTGGCCGCCTGGGCCTCGATCAAGCGTAATGCCGAGAACAAGCCATGGCTGCTCAAGTTTGCCGTGTGCAGCCTGCCACTGCCGTGGATTGCCGCCCAGACCGGTTGGGTGGTCGCCGAGCACGGTCGTCAGCCGTGGTCGATTGCCGAAGTGCTGCCGGTTCACCTCTCGACCTCGTCGCTGTCTGCGGGCGATGTGATGGGCTCGCTGCTGGCACTGATCGCCTTCTACAGCCTGCTGCTGGTGATCGAGATGTACCTGATGATCAAGTTTGCCCGCCTTGGCCCGTCCAGCCTGCACACCGGGCGCTATCACTTCGAGCGTGACGCTGTCGCGCACACCGTCAAGGCTTGAGGAGCAGATCATGTTTGATTACGAAACACTGAAGCTGGTGTGGTGGGTGTTGATCGGCGTGCTGCTGATCGGCTTCGCCTTGACCGATGGCTTTGACATGGGGGCCATGGCGCTCATGCCGTTCGTGGGTAAAACCGACAATGAGCGGCGGGTGGCGATCAACACCATTGCCCCGCACTGGGATGGCAATCAGGTGTGGTTCATCACCGCCGGTGGCGCGCTGTTCGCGGCGTGGCCGATGGTCTATGCGGTGGCGTTTTCCGGGCTGTACTGGGCCATGCTGCTGGTGCTGTTTGCCCTGTTCTGCCGGCCGGTAGGCTTTGACTACCGCAGCAAGCTGGAAAACCAGAAGTGGCGCAACGCCTGGGACTGGGCCCTGTTCACCGGTGGCGCCGTACCGGCCCTGCTGTTTGGCGTGGCCTTCGGCAACCTGTTTCTGGGCCTGCCGTTCCGCCTCGACGAGTTGATGCGCTCCAGCTACGAAGGCTCGTTCTTCGGTTTGCTGCACCCGTTCGCCCTGCTCGCTGGCGTGGTCAGTTTGAGCATGCTGAGTATGCACGGCGGGGCTTGGCTGATGCTGCGTACCGATGCCGATCTGCATGCACGGTCCCGCGTGGCCACCCGCTTGTGCGCCCTGGTGTACCTGACGGCCTTTGCCGGTGCGGGCGCGTGGCTGGTAGCCTCGATTCCTGGGTTGACCCTGGCCGATGGGCTCAACACCGGTGGTGCGATCAACCCGCTGAGCAAACAGGTGGCGGTGGGTAACGCCGGCTGGCTGGCCAACTACAGCCACTACCCGCTGACGATCATCGCCCCGGTGCTGGGCTTTGCCGGCGCGTTGCTGGCCCTGCTCGGTGCCCAACTGAACCGCGCGGGCGTGGCCTTCCTCGGCAGTAGCCTGACGATTGTCGGCACCATCTGCACCGCCGGCTTTGCGCTGTTCCCGTTCGTGTTTCCATCGAGCCTCGATGCCGCCTCCAGCCTGACGGTATGGGACGCGGTCTCCAGCCAGAAGACCCTGGGCATCATGTTCATCGTGGCGTGCATTTTCGTGCCGCTGATCCTGGGTTACACACTGTGGTGCTACACCCGCATGTGGGGACGCCTGACCAACAAGACCATCGAAGCCAACCCTCACGGGCTGTATTGATCCGAGCCTGTTCGGCGCAGGTCTGCCTTGCGCCGAACAGCACACCCGCCGCCCAACGCGGCAAGGAGAACATCATGTGGTACTTCACCTGGATACTCGGCGTACTGTTGGCCTGCAGCTTCGGCATCATCAACGCCCTGTGGCTGGAAACCCACCAGAACCTTGATGAAGAGGTGACGGGTGACCAGTAAGCCCCGTCCTTGGCTACAGCGCGGCTACAGCCGCGCTGTGTCGCTGCTGCTGGCGACACCGTTGACGTTGATTTTCCTGATCCACCCGGCGGTGATGCTGGACGCCGATGGCCACTACAGTCACCGGCTGATCATGCTGAGCATGCTGGGTATCTCCAGCGGCTTCATTCATGGGGTGGGTTTTGACCCGCAAAGCCGGCTGTGGCGCAGTGTCTTCCATCCCCTGCTGGGATGGCTGCTGATGGGGCTGGGCTATGCCATCCTCTGGCAAGCCCGTGTTCAAGCCGTGGCTTAGGTGTACTTGGTAAAGATGGCGCGAACCTGGGCGAGTTTTTCCTGATTGCTCTGTTCAGGGCTGAGGATCGCGTCTTCCACCAGGCACACCAACATTTCCTGATAGGCCTTGTCGAGGGCCTTGCGTGCCGCACTGAACTGCTGGGCAACCGCTTCACACTCATCACCGCGCGTGATCATTGCCTGGATGCCGCGAACCTGCCCCTCGACGCGGGCCAGCCGCTTGAGGATGGCATCCCTGCTCTTTGATTCTTGTTGTTTTATCATGTCTGAACTCTGTAATACGCCATAAGGTCGATACGCTGCTCTCCCTGAGCAACCCTTCAGGTTTTCTCCCGTGAATAACGCTGTTCGTAGTGGGTCGCATTTTCGGCCCGCCACTTTGCATGGCCGACAGTAACGTATCCAGCAAACGAAACCTGGTCTCAGGTCAACGCTTTGCCATTCAGGTGTCGCTCGCGCAGTTGCTGTTTCAGCCGCCGCACTGGCGGGGCATAGAGAAACCCAAACGACACGCTGTTTTTCCGGCCTTTTATCGCGTGGTGCATCAGGTGGGCGCGGTACAGCCGCTTCAGGTATGGATGGCGCGGCCTGGGTCGCACCGGCCAGTGGCGGTGCACGATGCCGTCATGAATGACGATATAGATCACACCAAACGCGGCTACGCCGGCACCGATCCACTGCAGCGGGTCATGGCCGGCGTTGCCCTCTGCGATCAGGCCGACGGCCACCAGTGCGAGGGCCAGCAGGTAAACGTCGTTGGTTTCCAGGGCGCCCAGGTGTTTTTCATGGTGGGACCGGTGCAAAAACCAGCCCCAGCCATGCATGACGTACTTGTGCGCCAGGTAGCCGACACCTTCCATGGCCGTCAGGGTACAAAGGAATATCGCGAGGTGGGCAATCATAGGAAACAGGTGGCTCGGTAAACGTCGGCGTCAGGGTATGTGAACACTGGCCGACGGTCTAGGCTCACGGCTTAGATAGCATTTCCCGATGCTTGCGCAGTTGCTCAATCATCTGCTCCATGTGTGCAATGGCCTTGTCGACTTTTTCCACGGAGTCCAGGTTCATCATGGGGCCTTGGTTCATCATCGAACCCTGGTTCATCCCGCCCATCATTTTGCCACCGCCCATGCAGCCGCCCATTTCGTACATGCCGTTACCCATGGCCTGCTGGTGAGCCTTCATCATTGCCTGACGCTCTTCAGGGGTTTTGCTGGCCATCCAGCGTTCGTGCATTGTGCGCATTTCGGTCATGTGCTGCTGCCACTGCTGGTCTGCGTCAGGCGGCGTTTGCGCGCCGACACCACAACTGACCAGTAACAACGCCAAGCCAACTACGGGGAGTGATCTGCTCATGTTCGAACACCTTAACGGGTGGAGGTCGTTGTTTCACTTTAGGCCAATGTACCCACTTGCGCTTGACCTACATCAGGCAGATACATGCTTCGAGCACACGGCAAAAAAAGCCGTCGCACCCAGCGCTATATAGATATTAATATAGCGAAACACCCTTATCAGGAAAGGAAGCCCTGCATGAACGCACAAGCCAAGGAAGCCGTGGGCGAGGTCTACGACATCGAGGCCATGAAGTACGCGCAAGCCATGACTTGGCGTGCGATCGACACGCTGTCGGCATTGATCCGTCCCGGCATGCGCGAATCCGAGGCTATTGCACTGGGCAAACAGGTGCTCGCCGAGCTGGAGATGCAACGCATCTGGCATCCGCTGTTGGTGCGCTTTGGCAGCAACACCCTGAAGATGTTCAAGGAGCGCTCCGAGGGTGACCCGGTGCTGGGTGAAGACGATATTTTCTTCATCGACATGGGTGCGGTGTGGCGCGGGCACGAGGGCGACGCCGGGGCAACCTTCACCACCGGTACGGATGCGCAAATGGCGGCCTGCGCCGCTGCCGCCAAAACGCTGTTCGACACGGTGCAACAGCGTTGGGCCAATGAGCGCGTCGCGGGGCAGGAACTCTATCGCTACGCCGAGGAGCAAGCCGAGGCCATGGGCTGGCGCTTGAACCTGAACATCAAGGGCCACCGTGTCAGCGATTTCCCGCATGCGATCTATCGGGGAGGCGACCTGGGGGATTTCGAGCGCTGCCCGAATGCCGGCCTGTGGATCCTTGAAATCCAGATTGCCCACCCCGAAAAGCCTTATGGGGCATTTTACGAAGACCTGCTGGCCTGACACCCAGAGCGCAGGTATGAGCGAGAGAACCTACCCTTATAAAGCCTGGCTGCTGACACGCAGCTTTCAGCCCCTGGAGATAGAGTTGGTCGCCAGGGGCTACATTGGCAGTGCGTACGATTGCACCGAAGCCGGTCGCAACTACCACATCGAGGACTTGTACCCCTCGAAAGAGGCCGTCATCGCTTACGGTGAAAGACGCTTGGCGGAGCTGGCCGAAGAACTGGCAAAACAGAACCTCAACCTGGAAAAACGGCGCTGTGAACTGCTACGGCACAAGTGATCGCCAAACGCACTGAAGTGGCGTAATCAAGCGGTCGCGCTAGAGTGAAATGCGACGCTCTCTGCTCGGCGATCAACAACTGCGCTGCCTTGTCCCAGACAGGCTTCATGCGCAAGGAACCGCGATGATTCCAGCTACCGCCTCCCTCCTCAGGCCGGCCTTGCCTTGCCCTCGCCGCCTGAAACCCGCCTCTCGTCATGCCAGACGGCTGGGTGTACCGCTGCTGATGCTGGCCGTGTGCGGCACCAGCATGGCGGCAGAAAAGAAAGACTTCTGGTACCTGCAGACCAGTGCCTATACCAAACACTGGAGCTACGACCCCGAACACAACAACAACCAGGAGCTGATCGGCCTGGAACGCAATTATGCGGATTCGACCCTCTGGGGAATCACGACATTTCGTAACTCGTTCTATCAACGCTCGTATTACGGCTACGTGGGAAAAACCTGGGAAAACGACACCTGGCCAGTGTACGCCAAGCTCACCGGTGGGTTGATCTACGGCTACAAGGATGACTATCAGGACAAGATCCCGCTGAACCACCTGGGGATCGCCCCGGCAATCGTCCCTTCAGTTGGTGCGCATTTGGGCCCGGTGGGCGCGGAAGTGGTACTGCTCGGCACGGCGGCGATGATGATCAACGTCGGCTACCGCTTCTGAGCACAACAGGTCGCATCACAGGCCCCCGGCGCTGCTCCCCAACCATTCCGCCAACTGTTCGGGAGGCAACGGGCGGGTGAACAGGTAGCCCTGCCCCACTTCGCAACCTTGAATCTGAAGCAGCGCACGTTGCGCTTCGTTCTCCACACCTTCGGCTACCACGGTGAGGTTCAGACTCTCGCCAATGCGAATCACTGCGCGGGTCAGGGCCTGTGCGGCCGTGTCGTGCTCCATGTCATGGACGAAGCTTTTGTCCAGTTTGAGGGTGCTCAACGGAATGCGCCGCAAGTAGCTCAAGCTGGAATAACCGGTGCCGAAATCGTCCATCGCCAACTCAATGCCCAGCGCATGCAATTCGTGCAGGTTGAGCATGATGCTCGGGTTGGGATCGAGCATGACGCTTTCGGTAATTTCCAGGGTCAGGTCATGGGGCTGCAGTGCGTATTGCTTGAGCGTGTCGATGATCTGCCGTGGCAGGTCGCGGTTATGGAAGTTGGTCGCTGACAGGTTCACCGATACCCCCGGCACCGCCAAACCCTCGCTGCGCCATTGGGCCAGTTGCCGACAGCTTTGCGTGAGCGCCCAATCGCTTAGCGCGCCAATCAAGCCGGACTCTTCAGCCAGTGGAATAAAGCGGGTCGGCGACACATGGCCAAAGACCGGGTCATGCCAGCGTGCCAGCGCCTCAACACCCAACAGGGCGCCCGTCTTCAGGTTCACCAATGGCTGGTAGTGCAGTTGCAGGCGCTGCCCCTGCAAGGCATTGCGCAGCGCGATTTCGAGGGTGAGGCGTTCTTGAGCAAGCTGGTTCATGTCGTTGCTGAAGAAACTGAAGCGACCACGCCCACGGGTTTTCGCCTGGTACATGGCAAGGTCGGCACAATGCAGCAGGGTTTCCATATCCTGACCGTCATCCGGGTACTGGCTGATGCCAATGCTGGCGGACGGCATCAGGGTGATACCACCGATGTCACAGGGCATGGAAATCAATGCCTGCAGGCGCTCTACGGTATCGACAGCCTGGGCGGCGGTACAGGGGTTGAGGACGATGACGAACTCATCGCCCGACCAGCGCCCGATGATCTCGCTGTTGTAGGCGTCGCTGCGCAAGCGCTCGGCGATCAGGCACAGCAGGTCATCGCCCGCCGGATGACCGAAGGAGTCATTGACCTGCTTGAAGCGGTCAAGGTCGATGAACAGGACCGCCAGCGACTGCTGGTTGCGCTCGGCGCTGGCAATCGCCTGGTCGGCATTGGCCAGCAGCAGATTTCGGTTGGGCAACCCGGTGAGGCTGTCGTAGAACGCCAACTGACGTATCTTCAGGCGCGCGCTATCACGCTCCAGGGCCAAGGCGCACAGGTGGGTACAGATCTGCACCAGCCGCTTGTGAAACTCACTGGGGTCGCGCACTTCCCGATAATAGAAGGCGAAGGTACCAATCACCTGGCCTGCGCTGGTTTTGATCGGTGTCGACCAGCAGGCGCGCAATCCCAGAGGCAGTGGCAGGTGTTTATAGGGAGCCCAGAGCGGGTCGTTTTCAATATCACGCACGTGTACCGGCGAACCGATAAAGGCAGCCGTGCCACAGGAGCCGACATCGGGGCCAATCACCACACCGTCCAGCGCGCGTGCGAAACTCTGCGGCAGGCTTGGGCTGGCCAGCGGGCGCAGCATGCAGTGTTCATCGACACGCAGAATCGAGGCAACCACCTCGGGCGCAATGCGCTCGACTTCGTTGCAGATCAGCGTCATCACTTCGGCCAGCGGTGCCTCACCCGCCATCGACTCCAGCGCCTTGCGCTGCAGCACTTCATGGATCTTGGCATCGGTGAGGTCGTTGACCACGCAGACGACGTGACTGAACGCACCCTGCCCATCAACAATAGGGTTGACCCGCAAGGCGCACAGCAGGGGCTGTTTATGCTTGCTGTAAAGCAGTTCTTCACTGCTGTAGGAGTTCCCGGTGTCCAGGTGTTCAAGCACCTCGCTCAAGGGCGTGATCTGGGCCTGCAGGCTGTTGAACAGTTGCATGAGCGGCTTGCCGAGCAACTCCTGCGGCGTGTAGCCAAACAGCCTGTGCACCGCGTCATTCGCAAACAGCACACAGCCCTTGTGATCCGCCAGCACCAGCGCATTGTGCGAATGCTCGGCAAACAGCGAGATCAGCCGTGTACGCTCGTGTTCAAGGTGCTCCTGCTCGACACGGGCAGTGACATCGGCCGCGAACTGGAGCACTTTGGCCACTCGCCCATCAGCCGCGAAGACCGCTTTATAGGTTGCGGCCAACCACAGCTGGCGACCATCAGCACTCGTGTACGGGTACTGGCCGCTGATGGCCTGCCCGTTCCTGAGGCTGCCCCATAGCCGATCACACGCCGAGACATCGCTCAGGCTGCTGGCGTATAGCATTCGATGGTGAAGGCCGCAGAGTTGCGCAGGTGAATAGCCGAAGAGTTTCAGGTAGAGGCCGTTGGCAGACAGCAGGGTGCCGTCGGGTGAAAACTCGGCAATCGCCAACGAGTCATCAAGGATGCTCAGCAGCGCCTTATGTTCCAACGTCGGGGGCAAGGGTTCGCTCGACAACAGGGACATGGCTGACCTTCTTTCCATAGAGCAACTAAACACTTGACCCGGCCGCTACCCATGGGGATAACCGTGGCGTACAGAATTCTAACAAACTCAAAAACACCATCATATTGCCATCATCCTTTTGCCCCTTATCAAAGTCAATAAGTAGCAACGCCAAGCAGCCGTTCAAGCGCTGCATGGGCCACGCTGCACGGGCACGGCACACCGTGAACTTCACCCTGATAAAAGCCATTAAACGATTCATCAAAGATGGTATGTGCTGTTTCAAACAGGCATAACTACTGCGTTGCCGGAGTATGTTCCAAGGCCTGCAACTATACCCCGGAACATATATGACTGTTTGCAGATCAGTTGATGCATGCAACACCGCTCATCTGCCAGGGTTAAGCACCATTATGGCCCAAGCAACGTGGCCAACTCATCTGCCCGCTCCTTGGTCATGCGCAGGGTACACGCTGCACCATTGAGTATGTCCATGGTGCCGCCGGTAAGGGTGTAGTACATACCGCAGTTGGCATCACGGTATTTGATCCATGCACGCTGAGCATCACGCAATTTGCCTTGCTGGGCAGGTTCCAGGCCGGCCATGGCGGTTTTATAGCCTTGGTTCAAGCGAGCGTCCTGGCGCTTGATCTCGGCGCCGCTGCATTCATTCATGGTGGAGGTGACACCGCCGGAGGCATCCATGCACTGGCTGTACGCCGCCGAGTAGCCGTCTTTCGCCAGCACCGCTTGCGTCGTTGTACACAGCAATAGCGCGGCGCAAAGGGTCGTTTTTTTCATGTTCTAGGTCCTTGGGAACGTCAGCAGATCGACAGAAAGACGCAGCATGCAGGCCGGACAGCGCCAAGACAATGGGAAGCATTGCCCCCTTGGGTGGCCTATTTGCAGGCGCAACGGGCTGATGGCGCGATACGCCTGACTACACAGCCGTGCCTGATCGTGGTCGGTAGAGTGGTGGTTCAGTGGGGCACCTCAGCCAGCCGTTGAGGCGCCATGCTGTCCTCGGCAGATACCGTCTGGCGCTCGACCTTTACCTGATGCAGCGGCCCAAGGTTGCCACTGGCCCAGAACACTGTGGCACTCAGTGCGATCAGAAGCAGCCAGTCGAGCAGGCGCCAACGGGGTATTTCGACACCCTTTCGTCGCTGCCAACAATGCCAGCCCTGCCCTGCGGCAAACACTGTAAACGCGGCGAGCCAGAGGTAGTAGCCCCAACCAAACCCGGCCACACGGGCAAAATCATAGCTATGGTTGTCCGGCACCCGGCTTATCCACAGGCAGGAAAGCGCCAGCCCCCAGGCCGCCAGGGCTATGACTAACGCCAACCACGGCCAGCGCCGTCGACACAGCAAGGCCAGGCCGAGCAACGGGTTGGCGAACCAGCCATAGAGCTCGAAAATCACGCCCCACCAGCCGGCAATCAGCAAATGCATCGCCGAAAACGCGCTGCCCGTATTCAGCTCAAGTGCATCAAAAAACAGGCTGCAAAGGAACAGCATCACGCTGATCGAGAGGTAACTTGGGCGCACTGTCATATCCATTTGACCGTTTCAAAAGTGCGCCACCCTAAGCGATCACGCCGCTCGACGCTTGTATTTTCGCCCTGTTACGCACAAAACCAGACAGCTCAGGCGGCAGAGGCGCCGTCGTCGTCCGGCCAACTCGGCTCGTTGGCTTCCAGCGGTGGCAACCCATGGGCCGCCCGCGCCTTATCGCAGGACGGATTGGGCTGGCCATTGACCCAGGCCGCATCAAACTCACGGCAAGGCGTTGAGCGTTGTTCATACAGCGAGCAACTGACCGCCTTGCCCACTTCACCCTCAAGGCCGATGCAACGGCTGGGCTTACACCCTGTGCCCAGCATGGCAACACGGCTAGGGCTGATCTGCTCGACCAACTCGTCGGGCACCAGCCCGCCAGCCGAGCTGCATTCACCCCAGAAAAAAGACACACGGAAATACGCGCAGCAGGCACCGCAATTCAAACAAGGATTGTTTTCGGACATGATGGGGAACAGGGGGGAGGAATATCGTTATAGGGAGAAACCCGAGCAATATTCTATGCTTCGCCCAGTATTTGAACAGTGGGCGCCAACATTAAATTCGCGTTCCCGACAAACTGCTATTGCCCGGCCAAGGAGGCCTTTGATGTCGTTGACTCACCGCCCTGTTGTCGCTGCTGATCTCGCACTGCTCTGCTCCTTCCCACAAGGCCCGGAAGAGCTCTACTTCATGTTCCCGAAAGCCTCGTTTCCGTTGACCGAGGCACAGTTGCAAGCCTCCATTGATCAGCGCGCCAACTCAACGGTGGTCGAGTTGAATGGGCGGGTTGTCGGCTTCGCCAACTTCTATGAATGGGAACGAGGCGGGCGCTGTTCGATTGGAAATGTGATTGTCGACCCGGCAGCCCGGGGCCAGGGTGTAGCCCGTTACCTGATCGAACAAATGATCGCGATAGCACGGGAGCATTACCAGGCCAAGGACGTGGAATTGTCCTGCTTCAACCAGAACACCGCCGGCCTGTTGTTGTACCCACAGTTGGGCTTTGTGCCCTACGGGATCGAAGAGCGCAGCAATCAGCGCGGTGAGCGGGTGGCGTTGGTGCAGATGCGCCTGCAGAGGGCTTGAGTATCACAGGCAAGCCTGCCCCAACCGTTGTGGGTGCAGGCTTGCCTGCGATCTTAATCGCGGGCTGGCTTGGTCGCTTTCGGCAGTTCCAGGCCGTCTGCGCGGAACATCTGGCGAATACCACGCAGTGCCTGGCGGATACGGTCCTGGTTCTCGATCAGGGCGAAACGCACGTGATCGTCGCCGTAATCACCAAACCCGATGCCTGGCGATACGCAGACCTTGGCCTCGGCCAGCATTTTCTTGGCGAACTCCAGCGACCCCAGGTGCGCATACGGCTCGGGGATTTTTGCCCAGACGTACATCGAGGCCTTGGGGTTTTCAACCATCCAGCCAATCTCGTGCAGGCCTTTGACCAGCACGTTGCGCCGCTGCCGGTATTGCTCGGCGATGTCGCGCACACACTGCTGATCGCCTTCCAGAGCGGCAATCGCCGCGACCTGCAGCGGTGTGAAGGTGCCATAGTCGTGGTAGCTCTTGATCCGCGCCAGGGCATTGACCAGCTCCGGGTTACCGACCATGAAGCCAATCCGCCAGCCCGCCATGTTGTAGCTTTTGGACAAGGTGAAGAACTCCACTGCAATGTCCTTGGCACCCGGCACCTGCATGATCGACGGGGCTTTCCAGCCGTCGTAGACGATGTCGGCGTAGGCCAGGTCGTGAACCACCAGCACGTCGTACTGTTTGGCCAGTGCCACCACGCGCTCGAAGAAGTCCAGCTCTACGCACTGCGCGGTCGGGTTGGACGGGAAGCCGAGAATCATCATCTTCGGCTTGGGGATCGACTCGCGAATCGCCCGCTCCAGCTCATTGAAGAAGTCCACGCCCGGCACCAACGGCACGGAACGCACCTGGGCGCCTGCGATCACGGCACCGTAGATATGAATCGGGTAACTGGGGTTGGGCACCAACACCGTGTCGCCATGGTCGAGGGTGGCAAGCATCAAGTGCGCCAGACCTTCCTTGGAACCAATGGTCACGATGGCTTCGCTCTCAGGGTCGATGTCGACCTCGTAGCGTTCTTTGTACCAACGCGAGATGGCGCGGCGCAGGCGTGGAATGCCGCGGGATGTCGAATAGCCGTGGGTGTCTTCACGCTGGGCAACCTGCACCAGTTTCTCGACGATGTGCGGTGGCGTAGCCCCATCGGGGTTGCCCATGCTCAGGTCGATGATGTCCTCGCCACGACGGCGTGCAGCCATCTTGAGTTCGGCGGTGATGTTGAAGACGTAAGGGGGGAGACGATCAATGCGCGCAAAGCGGCGCGGCGAACCTTGGTCAGCCATGGCTTCCTCGAAGACGTAAGCGCCCGGAACCGTCCGAGCGACGTTGGCCACTGCGGTGGCCGAGGCAAACAATAGAGCGCCAAGATCACCGCTGTCCAGAGCTACCGAAGAAAATTGTGTGGCTTAACAAATGTCTTTGTACGCCCCGTCATGCCACTCCAGCGGCGTGGCCAAGCCGGATTTGGGGCTCAGGTGGCTACCCTGAATCGAAGAAAACGGCACACCGTTACTGCCCAGGCTCACCGCTCGCTCGTTTTTATCCGATTCGGTGATGAGGGTATAAGAGTGCTTGCGCATGGCCTGATAGCGCGGCTCGTGGTCGTTCAAGACCTTGTGATGCACCTTCAACTGCCCTTCATTCAACTGCAGACGCTTGCTCAACGAGGTGCCCCAACGGGTCAGGCAGGTTTCCGCGAAATGCCGCACGATCAACCCCGGCTCGGCCAACGCCTTGTCCCCCGAGGCACCGTCGGCAGCGGCATTGCCCACCAGGGTAGCGTGTCGGCCCGGCATCGGGTACACGCATGTACGGGTGCTGCTAGCGGTCTGCGGAATGACACAAGCAAAGCCTTTGGAGCGCTCGTCGCGTGCGTAGAACGCTACATACTCCTTCACGTTCGCTGCCAGTTTTACCCGGTTATCCTGGAAATTGAGCAAGCCAGGTACCGGGTCGATTGCAAAGATATTCACCGGTATGTGCTTGAGCGCTGCGTCGTTGGCCATGGCGTTGGCCATGGCGTTGGCCAGCATATGGCAACTGATGCCACCACGGCTCCAGCCAACCATGTTCACTTGGGTAGGGATGACGCCGTTCTTGCGGAAGGTCTTGATGATCTGTTCCTGCAACTGCTGTGGTGTAACGTCACGCTTACCATAGCTATAGCGACGCCAGAACCAGGAACCACTAGCCTCAAGGTCCTTGATCGGAACACCGGCGGCTTTCAGCTGGTTGTACTCCTGCTCGGTCAAATCCTGACGCTGCCAATCGCAGCGGCCTTTGATGATCTGCAGTGCATGACCTACGTTTTCATCCCAACCTCTGCCAAACAAGGTGCCGGTCATGCCGTACGCCTTGTTTTCGACAAACATTTCATCCGCCTGCAGGTTGCCGCTTCCTGGGCCATCAATGATGATCCAATCAGCAAACTCCCGGCCCTGCGTGTTAGAGGCCAGCGTCGACACCAACTCACCATCCCAGAAATTGGGGTGAAGGTCGTCAAAGCGATGGGAACCGGTACCACAAAAATACACTGTCAAAATGCTCATGCTGCCAACTCGATCTGATTGAAGATGGCAGCAGACTAAACGCAGCGAAAAAACGCAGGCATACGGAAACGCGCCCAAAAAAAACCCCGGCATTGAGCCGGGGCTTTTCATGAAG
>JAEAMF010001319.1_pt1 | contig 18927 bp, 13 predicted proteins | sample 8958721 | NCBI WGS metagenome assembly JAEAMF01 (sample SAMN16933255, study PRJNA681124) | bioreactor sludge metagenome | isolation source: anaerobic bioreactor treating anionic surfactant - SDBS | place: India: Bengaluru | collected 2019-02-28
GGTGCTGGCGCAGATTCGCAGCCAGGTGTTCAACGTCCCGCCGGTCGGGCCGTGAGGGCCGGATCAGCCCCTGCATCGGTCCGAACCCTGCGGTTGCGATGGATCTGGCCCGCAACGGAACGGAGGTGCTGCACCACACAACCGTCTGCCTGCCGGGGCGGTTCGTTTCCACCCGGCACTGGCGCTGCGCGGGCTTGACTTCGCCGTTACTCAGGGCAGAGTTTGGCTGATGGAGCAGTCAGCCGTCAGGCTCGCGACGTTCAACCTGCACAACCTGGGGCGGGGCGATTACCGGAACCCGCTGGAGTACGCCGACAAGCTCGACCGGCTGGTCGCGGCGATCCGGGGCGTGAAGGCGGACCTGGTGGCGGTGCAGGAGGTACGCGAGCCGGCGTGCTTCGAGGAGCTGGCCGGCCGGCTGGCGGAGCTGCCGTTCCGAACGTTGGCCGACGCGCCGGCCGAGGAGCGGAACATCCAGATTGGTATCCTGACAAGGCTGCCGGTCGTGGGGCAGGGCCAGTGGCGCGATTACCCGGCGCTGTTGCCGGGCGCCCGGTCGGTGAGCCGGCAGCGTTTCCGGCGGCCGGTACCGTGGGTGAAGGCGCGGCTGGGCAACGGCGCGACGCTGCTCGCGGCCGCAGTGCACCTGAAGTCGCGGCGGCCCGAGACCGAGGCGGTGCCGGACACCGAGGTGCCGCTGGCGCGCGCGGTGCTGGGCCGGAGCCTGCCGGTGCTGGTCCGGGTGATGGAGGCGTCCGGCCTGCGCTGCCTGCTCGACGAGCAGATGGCCGCGGCGGCGGCCGACCATTACGCGGTGCTGGGCGATTTCAACGACAGGCAGGATTCGGAGGCCGTCTACCTGGCCCAGGGCACCGACGAGACGCGGTCGGGCGCGGAGTCGGGCGCGGGCCGGCGGCTGGTATCGGCCCTGGCGGTGCACGGCGTTCCGGCCGGGTCGTTTTCGTACTGCGGTTCGTCCGGGTGCGAGCTGATCGACCATATCCTGGTGAACCGGGACCTCGCGCTGCGGCTGGAGCAGGCCGGGGTCGAGAGCCAGCTGCTGGTCGACGAGGGCGCGAGCGGTTCGGACCACGCGCCGGTGTGGGCGGAGTTCAGCATCGGTGGCGAGGCTGCCGCCAGGCCACGATGACGCGGATTGCCTCAAGGGAGCGGGCGTGCTGAGAAGTCAACAAGGTTCTGGTACCGGAGTCCGGGCCGTGGTCGCCGGCCACCTCGCGCCGACCGGGCGGTCGCGCCCGCCGGTTTGGCAGTCTGCGGTGCCAGGGTGGACGCGTCCCGCCGGCTGGTCAAGACAGACTAGACAACAATCCCGGTTCGGATACAATGCCCAATGCCGGCAGTCGCTGTCCGTCCGTGCGCGCCGGCTGGCTGTAAGGCAGGAAGCAGGTCCAAAGGAGGACTGATGAGCAAGTGGCTGAGACTGAGCCTGGCGTTGTTCGTGGTCCTGACCGTCGGATTGTCGTGCAAGTCCGCGGTCGAGCAGGACAAGACCGCCATCCGGGCGCTGGTCGAGGGCGATACGACCTATTTCAAGGGCGGCACCGCCGGCGACTCGAGCGAGAACTCGATGTTCCTGGACGACACGACCATCGGTATCTGGTGGCGCGGCGCCCAGACGCACGACTCTACCCCGGTAGTAGAGGTGGGCCTGCTGGGTGACTCGGCCTGGGTGGCCTGGCACCAGCACAACTACGGGCAGTTGTTCCACTGGGTCAAAACCAGCGACACGACGGCGGTGCTGTGGATCAAGGAACTGGCCGAGAAGGTCCAGCTCAACGCCGTGTTCAAGCGCGAGGGCGACCAGGCCGAGGTGAACCGCGGCTGGAAACTCAAGAAGATATCGCTGGTCGACGGCACGTCGGATTCGGTCAACAGCGTCAAAATCGACAGCCTGAAGATCCACTCGACGCTGCGCGAAATCACGATCATTGACCCGCTCAACACCTACTACTTCACCGACAGCCTGGTGTCGTTCACGCCCGGCGAGCAGCTGACCATCACGCTCTACACCAACGCCGACGACGGGCTGGCGTTCCTGCACGCGTTCTGGGGCTGGCTGTTTGTCAGGATACCGTTCGAGAGCCAGGGTAACGGCGTGTTCACCGGCACGTGGAACGCGCAGATCATCCCCGGGCTGCGGTTTGCCATCTTCGACTTCGTGTCGAACGGCACGCTGCTCGAACCGACCGCGGCCTACGACTACAAGGGCTGGCTGTTCCCGTACCTCATCAAGACGGCCGACTGAACCGGTCCGCAGATTCTCCGGGGGCCGCAAGGCCCCCGGTTGCTTTGGCCGGCTTGACCGGCCGGGGGCGCGGTCTATACTGAGACAATGACGGGTGCGGTTCTTCCCGGCGGGGCTCGAGCCCGCCTTCTTTCACCAACCAGCATCATTGCCGAGAGCCGGCTTCCGGTCCGGGAACAGCGGGCCGACGCGTGAAACAGGTCCTGCTGGTCGACGGCCACTCGCTGGTGTTCCGCAGCTTCTTCGCTTTCATCCGTAACCCGCTGCGCAACGCGCAGGGCCGCAATACCTCGGCGGTGTTCGGTTTTGCCAACACCCTGCGCAAGCTGCGGTCCGCGGTGAAGCCGGACGTCTGCGTCGTGGTGTTCGACGCGCCCGGACCGACGTTCCGGCACGAGAAGTTCCGCGAGTACAAAATCCAGCGGCCGCCGACTCCCGAGGAGCTGCCGGAACAGATTCCGGTCATCAAGGAGCTGGTCCGGGCGTCCGGGCTGGCGGTGCTCGAGCAGCCGGGCGTCGAAGCGGACGACGTGCTGGGCACGCTCGCGACCCGGTTCGCGGCCGAGGGCTGCAGGGTGACCATCGCGACTTCGGACAAGGACATCCTGCAACTGGTCGGCGACAGCGTCACCGTCTATGATCCGTGGAAGGGGAAGCGGTTCTCGGCCGCGGACGTCGAGGAGAAGCTCGGCGTCGGGCCCGGGCAGGTAATCGACTACCTGGCGCTGGCCGGCGACGCCTCGGACAACGTGCCGGGCGTGCCGGGCATCGGGCCGAAGCGGGCGCTCGCCATCCTGAAGGAGCACGGGTCATTCGAGAAGGCGCTGGCCGAAGAGCCGAAGCTCGCCGGGCACGGCGACATCGCCCGGCTGAGCCGGGAACTGGTTACCATCAGGACCGACGTACCGGTCAGCGCCGACCCGGCCGAGTTCGCGCCGCGCGAGCCGGACGTGCCGGCGCTGCGGCGCATCTACGAGGAAATGGGGTTCGATTCGCTGGTGCGCGAGCTGGGGCCGGAACAGGCCGGCGCCGGCACGGTCGTCGAGGCCGGGGCCGAGTCCGACCTGCCGGAGGCCGGCCGGATATGCGTGCGGCTGGTGCCGGGACAGGGGCTGTGGTTCGCCGCGGACGGGACGAAGACCTTCCGGATTCCGGCGGGCCGGCCGGAACTGGCGGCCGCCCTGTTGCGCCGGCCGCTGACCTGGGTCGGTTTCGACCTGAAGAACCAGCTCAAGGCGGCGCGAACCTGGTGGCCGGCGACGCCCGGCTGTTTCGACATCGGTGTCGCGGCCTGGCTCGCGGACCCGAATCGCCGCGGCTATCAGGTCGCCGACGTAACGAACCAGGTGCTGGGCCGGCCGGTCGTCGCGGCCGGGCCCGAGGCCGAGCCGGGGCTCGTGCTCGAGCTGGCCGCGGCGCTCGAGCCGCAGCTTGCCGCGTTCGGCCTGGAGCGGGTCTTCCGCGAACTCGAGATGCCGCTGGTGCCGATTCTGGCGGAGATGGAACTGGTCGGGATCAAGGTCGACATCCCGGCGCTCGAACAACTGGGTGCGGAGCTGGCCCGGAAGCAGGCCGAACTGGAGAAGAGCATCTGGCAGGCCGCCGGGACCGAGTTCAACATCGGGTCGCCCAAGCAGCTGGCGCAGGTGCTGTTCGAGAAGCTCAAGCTGCCCAAGGGCCGCAAGACCAAGACCGGTTTCTCGACGGGTTCCGAGGTGCTCGAGGACCTGGCCCAGACCCAGCCGATCTGCCGCGACGTGCTGGCGTACCGGGAACTGGCCAAGTTGGGCGGAACCTACGTCGAGCCGCTGTTGGCCGCGGTGGACCCCTCGACTGGCCGCGTGCACGCCGAGTTCAACCAGACCGGCGCCGCAACCGGGAGGCTGTCGTCATCGAACCCGAACCTGCAGAACGTCCCGATCCGGTCCGAGCTGGGCCGGTCGATGCGCCGGGTGTTTGTCGCCGAGCCGGGCTACCGGCTGCTGTCGGCGGACTACTCGCAGATCGAGTTGCGGGTGCTGGCCCATGTCTCGGGCGACGAGGAGCTCAAGGCGGCGTTCGGCCGGGGCGAGGACATCCACGTGGCGACCGCGGCGGCGGTGTTTGACGTCCCGGCCGACCGGGTCACGGCCGAGCAGCGGCGGCTGGCCAAGGTCGTCAACTACGGGCTGATTTACGGCATGGGCGACTATGGGATGTCGTGGCGGATGGGCATTCCCAAGGAGCAGGCGCGCGGGTTCCTGGACAGCTACATGGGCCGGTTCGCGCAGGCGGCGGCGTGGCGCGACCGGCTGGTCGAGCAGGCTCGCGCCGACGGGTTCGTGCGAACGATTTCGGGCCGGATGCGGCCGATTCCCGAGCTGCTCAGCCGCAACCGCGGCGTCGCCGAGGCGGGCAAGCGGGCGGCGCTGAACGCGCCTATCCAGGGGTCGGCGGCGGACATCGTCAAGCAGGCGATGATTGCCGTGACCGGCGAAATCGAGCGGGCCGGTCTGGACTGCCGGCTGCTCCTGCAGATCCACGACGAGCTGCTGTTCGAAGTGCGGGAGCCGGACGTCACTGCCGCGCGCGCGACCGTGAAGCGGACGATGGAGCACGCGTGGCAACTGGACGTGCCGCTCGTCGTCGAAACCGGGGTCGGCCAGAACTGGAGCGAGGCACACTAGATGAAAGTGCGAAGTTCGAAATCCGAAGTCCGAAAGCAGGAGTCGCCGGTGTCGGTCGGCCGCAGGCCGCAAGCCGCAGGCCGCAAGCGTGTCCTGGTCGTCTTTGGCACGAGGCCCGAGGCGATCAAGCTCGCGCCGGTGATCCGCGAACTGGCGCGCCGGCCGGACCGGTTCCGGGCGACGGTGGCGGTGACCGCCCAGCACCGGCACATGCTCGACCAGGTGCTGGCGGTGTTCGACATCAGGCCGGAGTTCGACCTCGACGTGATGCGGCCCGGCCAGACGCCGAGCGCGGTGCTCAGCCGGGTGGTCGAGGGTATCGACCACGTGCTAACGAAGACGCGCCCGGACATCGTTCTCGTCCAGGGCGACACCACCAGTGCGCTGGCGGCGGCACTGGCCGCCTACCACCGACGGGTCGCCGTCGGGCACGTCGAGGCCGGGTTGCGCACCGGCGACAAGTACGCGCCCTTCCCGGAGGAGATGAACCGCCGGCTCATTTCCGCCGTCGCCGACGTGCACTTCGCGCCGACCGAACAGGCTCGCGCCAACCTGCTGGCTGAGGGCGTGCCGGGCCGCGGCATCCACGTGACCGGCAACACCGTGATTGACGCTTTGCATCTGGCGCTGGCCAGTTCCAGGATCTGGTCGCTGCCCCTGCTGGACAGAACCGGTCCGGGCCGGCGAATCATCCTGGTGACTGCGCACCGGCGCGAGAGCTTCGGGCCCGGGTTCGAGCGCATCTGCCGGGCGCTGGCCCGCATTGTCGCCGAGCACCCGGACGTCGAGGTCGTCTACCCGGTTCACCTGAACCCGAACGTCCGGCGGCCGGTGCGGCGGTTGCTGCGTGGGCTCGACCGGGTCCACCTCATCGAACCGCTTGAGTATCTCGAGTTCTGCCACCTGATGCAGGCGTCGTACCTGATACTGACCGATTCCGGCGGCATCCAGGAGGAGGCGCCGGCGCTGGGCAAACCGGTGCTGGTGCTGCGCGAGAAGACCGAGCGGCCGGAAGCGGTCGCGGCCGGGACCGCCCGGCTGGTCGGCACGGACGCGGACCGCATCGCCGGCGCCGCCGGCCGGCTGCTGCGTTCGGTCGCGGCCTACCGGCGGATGGCGCGCGCGCGCAACCCGTTCGGCGACGGCCAAGCTGCCAAGAGGATCGTCAGAATCCTCCTGAGGCCCAAAGGCTGTTAGCCGCAAGATGTGGGCCGCGGGCTGTCCCGTTCAGTTGACACCTTGGCATCTCTCTCTAGACTTGCACCGTGACTAGGTTACTTGCCTACATCCGCGTCATCATCAAGTGGCGCAAGCTGATCTTCTACAACACGCTTGCCATCACGCTGCTCGCCGTCGGCATCAGTCTCATCCTGCCGCAGCGCTTCTCCGCCGCGGCTCAGATACTGCCTCCTTCCGATGAAGACCCCTTCGGGATGGGGTCGCTACTGGGCGGCGGATTGGGCACCGGCAGGCTCGGTCGGCTGAGCATGGGGATGCTGGGTGGTTCGACCAGCTCAGACCTGATGGTCGGGATACTCACGAGTCGCACCGTGATGACGAGAGTTGTCGAACAGTGCAGCATCACCAGCTACTACCGTGTCAGGAAGAACAGCATGGAGGAAGCAACGAAGTTGCTGCGCAAGATGACGGCGATTACCGTCAATGACGAAGGCATAGTGAAGGTAGTTGTCGACGCCAAGACGCCCGCACTCGCCGCCAGGATCGCAAACACCTACGTAGCGGAACTGGACGTCTTCCTGCGCTACAATAACGTCACCAAAGGTCGCAACATGCGTCAGTTCGTCGAAAAGCGACTCTCGCAGGTCGACAGCGCACTGGCCTTGGCTCAGGAGTCGCTTCGGTCTTTTCAACAGGAGAACCGTGTTCTGGCAGTTGACCAGGAGGCCGTGGCAGCCATCGACGCCTACGCCAAGCTCAAATCGGAGCTCTACGCCCGCCAGGCGCAGCTCGACATGGCGCAGCAGTTCGGCAGCCCGGACAACCCGTACGTCACGATGCTGCGCAGTGAGGTTTCGTCCTTCCGCGATCAACTTGGCACTATCGAACGGGGAGGCAGCGGCCGCGGTTTCGGAGCCGGCTTCGGTGTATCGTTTGAGAAACTGCCGTCGGTCGCGGCCGAGTACCTGCGGCGGTACCGCGATTTCAAAATCCAGGAAGAAGCGTACGCCATGCTCTACCAGCAGTACGAGTACGCGAGGATAATGGAAGTACGTGACATGCCAGCGGTCACCGTCCTTGACAGGGCTATCCCTCCTGAGCGGCGCAGTTACCCGCGGCGCTGGTTTGTTGTGATCCTGGCTTTCAGTTTCGGCCTGCTCGCCGGTATTGGCCTGGTGTTCGTCTGTGAGTACTTTGAGCACATCAGCATCGTCCGTCCTGATGAGTATCGGGGTTGGCAGGAGGTTCGCGGACAGCTGGCCCTCGTTGCAGGCCGGCTTGCTGGTTCACTTGCTCGAAAAAAGAACTAGTCAAGACGCAGGCCCGCAGGTGTCCGCCGATCACCACCGGCAGGCGGCCAGAGTAGCCCGTAATACGCTCTACCTGGTGGTCGCCGATGCGGCCAACAAGGTGCTGATGTTCTGCTTCTTTATAGTTGCGGCGCGGCACCTGGGTGCTGCCGGATTCGGCATCATGTCCTTCGCCCTTGCAGCTGCGAACATGCTGGCGGTGTTTGCCGACCTCGGTCTTGGGGTGATCAGTTCGCGCGAGATCGCGCGTGACTACGCGGCCGCGCCACTTGAGGTCAGCAACGCCTTGGCGATGAAGTTGGTCGCTTCCGGGGTGCTGGTCGTGGCCGCGATTGCCGGGGTCAAGGTGCTCAATTACCCCGCGATTACTGCTCAAGCAGTTGTAGCCGCCTGCGCCTGCATTCCGGCGAACGCCATCCTGTTGTACCTTGCCTTTGTGTTCCAGGGATACGAGCGCATGGCGTTGTCGTCCCAGGCACGGGTGCTGCAGGTACTGCTGCTCATTGCGGGTGCGTTCGCCCTGGCCCGTGGTGCACCGTCCGTGCTCGGTTATGCATGGCTCTACACCGGGACTTTCTGGGTGGGCGCACTGCTCGCGTTGGGGTTGATGGGCTGGAAGTTGCTGCGTCCCCGCCTCAGTTTCGACTTCAGGCGGTGGCTTTCGATGCTGAAGAAATCCGTTCCGGTCGGGCTGGCCTCGGCATTTGTCATGGTCTACTACTGGAATGGGTCTGCGTTTCTCTCGCGCTTCAGCGGTGACGCAGCGGTGGGTCTCTACAACGCTCCGTTCCGGCTGGTGCTCGGGCTTGGCTTCCTGCCCGCTGCCATCGCGGGTGCGATCTACCCGGTCATGTCACGTCTGGCGGCAACCGACAATACCAGGCTGGTACGGGTTCTCGATCGCGTGCTGCGATACGCCGTCATACTGGCGGTTCCGTTCGGTGTGCTTGGAACCGTGCTGGCTCGCCCAATCATCTCGCTCCTCTATGGTGCCGGGTTCGGCGATTCGGTCCGGGTGATGATGGTCCTGGTGTGGTGGTCATCGTTTGCCTGTCTGAACGCAGTCCTCAGCCACTTCTTCTATGCGGTGGCACGTCCGGGGACGGTCACCGTGCAGACCGGGCTGGCACTGCTGATGAATCTTCTTCTCAATGCGGCGTTTATTCCCAGGCTGGGTCCGATCGGAGCGGCCGGGGCGCTGGTGGCCGCAGAGTCTGCCGGGTTTGTCTACCTGGCGGTACAACAGAGAAGGAGCGGGTGGGCTTTCAGTCTGGGGGGGCTGGGCTCGTCGCTGTGGCGATCGGTCGTTGCGGCGGTGCTGGGGGCAGCCGCTGCATTCGTAGCCCTGCGTCTGAGCCTGCCCGCCGGCATCGTGGTGGGTGTGCTGGTCTATGGTTTGTTTGTCCTGTTGATGGGTGTGGTTCGGGGCGACGATCTCAGGGCATTGCGCCGGCTGGTCCAGCGGAGCTGACTGCAAGGTGACTGAGACAACTATCAGTGACTGGCGTACCAGACTGAAGTGGCTGCTGTCGGCCGAAGTCGTGATCTTGGCCGGATACGCGGTGCTGCTGGCATGCGGTCAGCCGATGGCAGCGGTAGCGGTCCTGCTGCTGCCACTTCAACTGCTGCTGGTGGTGGTGCTTCTGGAGCGGCATCTCTTCCTGCTGGGCTTCTTCACAGTGCTCCTGCCGTTCGCGGGTCTTGAGTTACTGCCCGACCTGTACCGAGAGGTGGTCCTCTTTGGTGTTCTCCTGCTGATCTGCTTCCTGATGATTACCGGGTTCGCAGCCATCTCCGATACATACAGCCCCGGGAGACGCTGGGTGCAAGCGGCGCTGGTCGTGGCCGCAGCATCGGTTGTCCTTTCCGGGGGGTATGCCCTTGCCCGAGGTTGGGGTACAGCCGCCATGCTGCGATACTCCCTGGGCGCGCTGTTTGGCCTGTTGACGACCTGGGTATGCTATGTCGCACCGCAGTCATCCAGGCACGTGCGGGGACTGATCCTGATACAGGCGATTGTCCTGGTCATGCTGTGCGTGTTGCTGCCCGTGTGGTCAATTGCTGCCTACGGTATCGAAGGCAGCAAGGTGGTCGTGACGCCATTCGGCACCACGACACTGAACCTCTTCGGTTTCTTTGTCGGCCCGACCGCCGCTGCGCTGCTTGGCATGTCGCTGACAGAGCGGCGGGCAGGGGCGAGGGCCGCCTACTGGCTGGCGGTAGCGATCCTGCTCGCCGCCCTGGTCTACACACGGTCGCGGGGAGCCTGGGTCGGATTTGGCGTCGCCTACCTCTACATCATGGTGCGTCGTCGGTCATTTCCACTCCTGCTCGCCACGGCGTTCGGCGCTGCGCTCTTCTTCTCGTTCGGTGTATTCAGGGAAGCGGTCGCCGGGCGGGCCGAACAGACCAGCGTTCGAGACCCGGCGATTGCCGGGAGAGTGTTGCTATGGCTTACCGCCATCAGGATGTCGGTTGCCAACTGGCTGGTTGGAATCGGGGCTGAGGTCTTCACGAAGATGAAGTTCAGCAGGGGCTTTCCCAGGCTGCTGGACCCGTTCGAGCGGTTCAACACGCACAGCTTCTACCTGGAGGTGCTGGTCGGGCTCGGCGCGTCAGGATTTGCGTCCTACTTCTCGGTGCCCGTCGGCGTCGTCGCCCGGCTTGGCCGGCGGATGGGCGGCGCTGTCGACGGACAGCTGCAAGGACTGGCACTTGGGCTGAGCGCGGCGCTGATTGCCTTCCTTGCACACGGTCTTGTCGAGAGCCCAGCCTGGCATGCTCCGACGTTGGCGTTCTGGGGTTGGCTGCTCGGGTTGGGTCTGGCGGTGTCAAGACTCTCGGACAGCGGCATGGAAGGGGCGGCGAACAAGAGACGAGGGCAAACGGCAGCTGCATGACGGGAATGCGGCTCGGGGTAGATGCGAACGTCTTCCGCCGTCCGGCGGCCGGCATCGCCCGGTACCTGCGCAACATGCTTCGCTGCCTGATCACGTTTCACCCGCAGGTGCATTTGACACTCTACAGCGCCACCCGTATCGATCCCGAGCTACCGGTCGGCAACTGGTCCGTCAGGTGTGATTCCGGAATACGAGGACGCGTGGCGAGTCTCTGGTTGCAGGAAGTGTGCCCGAGGTGGCTGGCCGCAGACCGCGCCGATGCGTTCTGGGGCCAGCACGTGCTTCCCCTGCGGCTCAGCAAGCCCTGCCGACGGATACTGACTGTCCATGATATGACCAGTTACGTGCTCCCTCGGACGATGGCAGTGGGCTCGAGGTTCGCCAGCCGGGCGTTCCTCTGTCGCTCGGCACGCGTGGCGGACCGGGTCATCGCGGACTCGCGCGCGACGGCACGACAGGTGTCCAGATTGCTCGGCGTCAGTGCCGACCGGCTGACCGTAGTGTATCCCGGAATCGATGACGAACTGCTTGCAGGTCGGGACTGCAGCAGGACTGATGGTCAGGCGGATTTAGGGTTGCCTGCTGGCTACCTGCTGGCCGTCGGCACGCTCGAACCGAGAAAAGGATATGATCTCCTGCTGGACGCGCTTGAGCGGCTGCCCGATGCTCCGTGTCTTGTGGTCGTCGGGGCCCCGGGATGGAAGTCCCAGTCACTGGGCCGACGACTCAGGGCAATGGAGCACGCCGGCCGCGTACGCTACCTGGGCAGAATCGCTGACTCTTACTTACCCGGCCTGTATCGCAGTGCCCGTCTGACCGTGGTTCCGTCGCTCTACGAAGGTTTCGGGTTTCCTGTTCTTGAGGCGATGGCATCCGGCTGTCCGGTGCTCTGCAGTCGTTCATCCAGCTTGCCCGAGGTGGGTGGTGCGGCCGCCCGCTACTTCAGGCCCGGCGATGTGCAGGATCTGGCAGTTCAGCTTCGCGAGTTGCTGAATGATGACGCCAGCCGGATCACCATGTCAGCGCTCGGGCGCAAACAGGCGAGTGGTTTTGACTTCAGGCGGGCTGCCGCCACCTTTGCCGGGCTCTTGATGCCGACCAACGGGCGTGCATGACAACCCGCTGGGTTTGACAGCAACTCCGAGTAGACCTATCATAGCACCGTCAACCGTGACAGATGTCGCCAATGCGCTCATTGACCGCAGGATCTGAGATTCCCCGTCCAGCGGGGCGTTGTCTACAGGAAGCCAGAAGCGTCCAAGGAGTCATTTTGCATCGTATGTCAAAGCCGTTGGTGTTGGGACTGCTGCTGGCCGTTTCCGCGGTCCGCGGAGAGGTAAGCCTGGTGGACGGGCGTCTCACGATCGATGGACTGGCCAGGGTCAAGTGTCGGTGGCAGCAGAGCCTTTACATGGGCCTGACTGACAGCCGCTTCGATTTCTACCGTCCCGAAATGCTGCTCGGGGTGACCGGCAGAATCGTGCCTGTTGCGAGCGTCAGGGTCTGCTGTGATGTCGCCGAACTGGGCAACGAGTTTGCACGGGACATGTACGTCCATTTCGGCTGGCCCAGCGGCTGGAACTGCCGTGTCGGTCAGTTCGTTCCTCCACTCAGCTACGAGGCGCTTGAGGATCCGGGTGACCTCAAGGTCATCGGGTACTCCTTTCTTGTCCGCTACTGGAAACCCTGGAACCAGCGCGATGTCGGAGTGCAGGCAGGCTATGAGAGCAGAGGCGTGAGCCTGAGCGCAGCGGTAGTCAATGGCTACGGTATCGGACAGGGATACGAGGACAGTAACAAGTGGAAGGACGGCTGCATACGGCTGGCCTACTCTCCAAGCTTCCTGCGCGGTCTGCACGTTGCCGGCCGCAGTTACTACGGGCGCATAGACGAGGCAGTCGACTTCTGGAATGCTGCAGCCGAGGTGGTGTTCGACCGTGCACCGGTGTTCGTGCTGGCCGAGTGCCAACTGGCAGACAAGGGAACACAAGGCAGAACATCGATGCAGGTAGTGACGGCCTACCGGCTGACCGGGCTCCTGGAACCGGCTGCCCGTGTTCAGGTCGAACTCCAGTCCGAAGACAGGTACGACTTCGGGTTCACCGGCGGTCTGAATCTCCATATGCTCAACGACCGGGTTCGGTCCATGCTTGACTTCGAGTTCCGCCGGCGTCAGTCCGCATTCCCTGAGCTGCGGGTGACCGAGCAGAGGATCATACTCCAGCTGCAGGGAGTCCTCTGATCCAACTACAGTCCGCTCATTGACTTGGCCGGCGTCAGCGGCTAGACTCGCACAGCCTTGTCACTCCTCCTGGCAGCGGTTCTCTTCTGGGTTCCAGTACTACTGACCGTTTATCATTGGGTTGGCTACCCTCTTCTGTTGCTGCTGCTCAGGCCGCGGCGGCGCTCGTTTCCCGTCGAGCCGTCGCGATGGCCCAGGGTCACGGTGGCGGTTGCCATGCACAACGAGGAGTTGACGGCCGAGGCTAAGGTGCGCAACTGCCTGTCACTCGATTATCCTGCGACCGAGCTGGAACTGCTGTTTGGCTCGGACGCGTCCGAAGACCGGACGGACGACATCGTCAGGTCATTCGATGACCCCAGGGTGAGGCTGGTCAGGCTGCCGGAGCGTCAGGGCAAGTCCGGGGTCCTCAACGCGATGCTTCAGCAGGCGACCGGGGAGTTCGTTCTGCTGACGGATGCCGACATCGAGCTCGCCCCGGATGTTGTCCGGCGTGCGGTCAGTCATTTTGCCGACCCCAAGGTCGCTGTCGTCCAGCTGAACTACCGCCGCGTGAACAAGGACGGCAGTACGGGAGAGGGTATGTTCGACCGATGGGAAACATGGGTCAAGGCCCTCGAAGGTGACCTGGGCGTCCTGGTGTCGGCCAACGGATTCGGGATGATGATCCGGCGCGCGGACTGGTCGCCGATTCCGCTGGACACCATCCACGACGACCTGCTTGTTGGCATCAGACCGTTCAGATCCGGCGGGAAGGCGGTGTTCGAGTCACGGGCAGTGGCCTCCTGCAAAGTCGAGGAGGAGGGGGTCGAATTCCGCCGACGCCGCAAGATCGGACGTGGCAATATGCAGGCCCTGGTCCGCCTGCGCGACCTGCTGTCGCCGAAGTATGGACTCAGGGCACTGGCCTTTTTCTCGCACAAGACCCTTCGGGCGTTGCTGGCCTTCGCTCTCCCGGGCATGCTCGCTGGCTGCGCCATTCATCTGACGAACCCGGTCTATGCCATCTTTTTCTGGGTGCAAGTAATCGCGTACCTCTTGATTCCCGCCGTGCTGCTGGTGAGGGGACGCTGGCGGCGCGTACTGCTGCCTTCGTACTACCTGTTGATGAACATTGCCCTGCTGGTCGGTTCCCTTGAGTACCTGTTCGGTCCGAAGCAGGCGTACTGGGATCGCACCCCCCGATCCTGAGCTGGACCGGCGAGAGGCCACTATGTCGGATGCGAAGCTGGTTGTGCTCGATGCCCGGAAACTGACGGAGGCACGGACAGGCATCGGCCAGTACGTACTGGAACTCGCCCGGGCGCTGCCGGCTCTGGCCCCGGACATCAATTTCCAGCTGCTCACCGACAGGCCGGTTGCCCCGGACCAGGTACCGGACGGGTGTCGCCACGTGGTCGTCGGCCCGGCCCGGCCTCGGGGCCGGTGGGCCAAGGCGTACTCGCCCTGGTGGATGAACGTGCTTGTGCCAAGGCACCTGACCAGCAGTGGGGCAGCGTTGTTTCACGCGACCAACTTCGCGCTGCCATCTTCGTTGAGCGTCCGTTCAGTCGTGACGATCCATGATATTGCCTTCGTGAAGCTGCCTGATGCCTACTCGCCTGTCTATCGGCTCTACGCGCGGGCCCAGCTCCGGAACGCCGTGCGGCGCGCGCGGGCGATCATCGTCGACTCGACGGCAACAAGGGATGATCTGCTCGGGATGTTCGGGGCGGTTCCCGGCCCGGTGTTCGTGATACACCTGGGTGTCGGAGCGCAGTACCGGATCCGCAGGGAGCCCGATTACCTGGACCGGGTGAAACGCACGCTGCGCCTGCCGAACCGATTTCTGCTTCACATCGGGGTGATCCAGCGTCGCAAGAACCTGGTTGTGCTGCTCAAGGCGGCAAGCGGGGTGATCCGTAGCGGGCTGGTCGATGGGGTGGTGATTGCGGGCTCGGATGGTCTGGGCGCCGGCGACGTTCGCCGTGCCGCGCTGGAACTTGGAATCGCCTCGCAGGTATTTTTTCCCGGCTACGTCGCGGAAGACCTCGTCGCGGGGCTGTACAACCTCGCTGCTGCAGTCGTAGTGCCTTCGAAGTACGAAGGCTTCGGGATGCCGGTGCTCGAGGCGATGGCGTGCGGAGTGCCAGTTGTCGCTTCACGTGCTTCGTCACTGCCCGAGGTTGCCGGTGACGCGGCGCTGCTATTCGACCCGGACAGCGTCCAGCAGCTGGCCGACTGCCTCAGGTCGCTGCTCTCCGATGCCGGTCTGAGTACGCTGATGGCGATGCGGGGCCGGGAACGGGCGCGTCAGTTCGAATGGTCGGCAGCTGCTGCGAAGCACCTGGAAGTCTACCGCCTGGCCCTTTCCTCTTAGAGATGGGCAACCATCGACCGATCAGCCGGGAGCGGCCAGCCGGGCGCGGTTCCTGCTGCCGATCGGCGTTCCGTCGACACCGTGCTATTCGGGCTTGGTGGGAGCCTCACCGCAATCGCCTCCCGCTTCGCGTTCCACGGCGAGCGGGAACCCCGCTGGTGGCAGTCACGCTGCTGTTGCTTGCGGTGACCCATACCGATTGCTCTCGGCTCGAATCAGCGGTTGCTCACGGAATCGCGGCAGTATCGCGTCAGGGAACCGCGGTCACATCACCGGCCCCTGCCGGCAGCCCTGACTCGCTCTGGCCGTGCGGGCTGTGGACCGCAGCGGTTCACGAGCCGCGTACCAGCAGCCGGCCGGTTTCGCGAATCGAAGCAGGTGCCTGGGGCTGCAATGCCAATCTGCTGCGGCTTGCTCCCCGGTTCCGGCGGCCGGCGCTTGCCCGGGCGCGCGCGGCCGGGATAGCAGTTTTCCGAGACGATTTCACCAATTGGGCGCAGATGGTGAGCGATTCTGCGGCGGTGCTCGGCTGCTATCAAGACTACCGGGCTGCCGGACTCGACCTGCTCGGCATGCTGTGCTACGGGAGCCCGCTGGATACGGTCACCTCGATGCCCCGGGCGCTGCGTGACCGGGCTGAGCCGGACAAGTTTCCGCCGCGCAACCTCTATGCCGACGTGTTCCCGCCGGACGGGGCTGCACCAAACTACTGGGCACGGTACGTCGAGCGCGTAATGCGTGCGCTTGCGGATGTCAGCTTCTGGGAAGTCTGGAATGAGCCGAATCTCAGCAAGCTCTACTTCGGGGATCCCGATCCTCAATGCTATGGCACGAGGCGGGATCCGATCGATACGCCCCGGGAACGGTGCAGCCTGTACGTCAGGATGTGCTTCATCGCCAGAACGGTCGCCGACTCGCTGACTGCGCTCGACAGCATCCCGCGATTGATAGCGGCCGGCAGTGTATGCGGCCTGACCGACCGCTGGCCCGAGTCCGGACTCAGTCCCGGAGTAACGTGGCTGAGCGACATGCTGAGCATTGCGCGAAAAGAGTATGGTGACCCCGCGCGGTGCTTCGACCTCGTGTCGATTCACCCGTACCAGCATCTGAAAGGCCCGCGAGGCGGCAAGCTCATGTCATTCGACGAGACCGTGTTCCGGGCAGACATCGAAACCGCTGCGGCGGTGGTCGGAAAGGTGGACGGTGGCCATTTCGATCTGTGGATCACCGAACTCGGGTGGCCGGATCATGACCGGTCAGGTCGACCTGCCAGCGAACCGGAACTGAAGCAGGCGGTTCTGGACAGAAACGCCGCGAACCTGTGCAAGGCGGGAGTGAGTGCGGTGACCGGCCTCGAGGGCGCGCCCGCATGCAGTCGGTTCTTCTGGTACGAGCTGACTGACCGCCGGGACTACGGGCCTGCTGGTGAAGGGTTCGGCCTGCTTGATTCGTCGGTCGCACTCACCGAGAAGCCCGTTCTGTCATCATATCGGCAACTGGTGAGGATGCTGTCAGGCAGACGACCCATTGGTTTCGACGGCGGCAACACTACGCGCCAGGGGGTTGTACACGGGTTTGAAGACGCTGACGGTCGGGCCGTCTGGACCGTCTGGCGGGGCCGCGGCACCGGTCTTGTTGGTTGTCCCGTCAGAACTGATACTGTGGAGGTCGAAAGCCTGATGGTTCTGGGCCGGCCGGCGGTTTCCAGACACCCGGTTCAAAGGCAAGATGGCTGGCTGCGACTGGCGGCTGGAGAAACGCCGCTATACGTCAAGGAGGTCGGGCTCAGCAACCGGCCGGACATGGTCGTTGACAGCGTGACCGTCGAGCCGCGCGCGCCGCGCGTCGGGCAGCGGCTGACCATTAGGGCGTGGCTGCGCAACCAGGGGACCAGGCCGACGCCGGCCGGGATGCCGACACGGGTCGGGTTCATCTGCGAGGGCGAGACACTGGGACACGCCAGCGTCGGGCAGCCGATCGCCGCCGGCCGGACGGCCCGCGTTGAGTTCGTGCTCCGCGCGGTCGAGTCCCGCCGGGTGGGGCCGAACCTGGTGGCGGCCGTTGCCAACCCCGGTCAGCCGTTCGTCGAGCTGGCCGTGGACAACAACGCCCGGTACGAACTGGTCAGGGTCGGGCGCTGACCCGGTCACCGGCAGGACACCAGGCGGGTTGACCGGCCGGGCGCGCGGACTATAATCTCGGCCGGCCAAACGAGCCGGCAGGCCATCAGGCCAGTCAACAATTGAATAACGCTGCGGGCCGCATGACTGTCCCGGTCGCATCCCGCACATCTGCCAACAGGAGGACACAATGTCTGACGCAATCAGTGCCTTCATGGAAGGCATCATCGCGAAGAACCCCGGTGAGAAGGAATTCCACCAGGCGGTTCACGAGGTCGTCGCCACGCTCATGCCCTACATCGAGAAGAACCCCAAGTACGCCAGCGGCAGGATACTCGAGCGGCTCTGCGAGCCCGAGCGGGTCTTCATCTTCCGCGTGCCCTGGGTCAGCGACAGCGGCGAGGTGCAGGTCAACCGCGGCTTCCGCATCCAGATGAACGGCGCCATCGGCCCGTACAAGGGCGGCCTGCGGTTCCATCGGAGCGTCAACCTGAGCATCCTCAAGTTCCTCGCGTTCGAACAGGTGTTCAAGAACGCGCTGACCACGCTGCCGATGGGCGGCGGCAAGGGCGGCTCGGACTTCGACCCGACCGGCAAGTCGGACGGCGAGGTGATGCGGTTCTGCCAGTCGTTCATGACCGAGCTCGAAAAGTACATCGGCCCGGACACCGACGTGCCGGCCGGCGACATCGGCGTGGGCGGCCGGGAAATCGGCTACCTGTTCGGTCAGTACCGCCGGCTGCGCGGCGAGTTCACCGGCGTGCTCACCGGCAAGGGCTTCAACTGGGGCGGCAGCCGGATGCGGCCGCAGGCGACCGGGTTCGGCCTGGTGTACTTCACCCAGGAAATGCTCAAGACCAAGGGCCAGGCCCTTGAAGGCAAGACGGTGGCAGTTTCCGGTTTCGGCAACGTCGCCTGGGGCGCGGTGACCAAGGCGACCCAGCTCGGTGCCCGGGTCGTCACCATTTCCGGGCCGGACGGGCACATCTACGACCCGGACGGGGTCAAGGGCGAGAAAATCGACTACATGCTTGCGATGCGCGACAGCCGCCGCGACAAGGTCAAGGACTACGCCGACAAGTTCGGCGTCAAGTTCGTCGCCGGCAAGCGGCCGTGGGAAGTCAAGGTCGACGTCGCGCTGCCCTGCGCCACCCAGAACGAGATGGACAAGGCCGACGCCGAGGCGCTGGTCAAGAACGGATGCGCCTGCGTCGCGGAAGGCGCCAACATGCCCTGCACCCCGGACGCGCAGCGCGTGTTCCTCGACAGCAAGATACTCTACGTGCCGGGCAAGGCGTCGAACGCCGGCGGCGTGGCGACGTCCGGGCTCGAAATGTCGCAGAACAGCCTGCGGCTTTCCTGGTCAAGCGAAGAGGTCGACCAGAAACTGCAGGGCATAATGAAGGCCATCCACGAGCAGTGCGTGCGCTACGGTAAAGAGGGCAGCTACGTCAACTACATGCAGGGCGCGAACATCGCCGGCTTCGTGAAAGTGGCCGACGCGATGCTCGACCAGGGCGTGGTCTGAGGACGGCTCACAGCTAACGGTTTACAGCCTACGGCAGCGGGCAGAGTGACGAAAGGGACCGAAGAGAGGAGACAGAGAATGGTGCCGGGTCAGTGGGAAGGGAAGGGTGACCAGGACCAGGACAGGGAGTCGCGGGCGAAGGTGAAGTACAGGAACCCGCGCTCGCCGTAGTCGAGCTTGCCGGGCGCCATCGAGCCGGCGATGAAGTGGTGCACGCCGTCGATTTCGGTGTGGCGCCAGGCGTGGATGTGGCCGGAGACGAGCGCGCAGGCGTCGCCGCGTGAAAGCAGGTGCTGGAGTTTGTAGCGCTCGGCCGCGCTCGAGAGCCGGTACAGGCCGGGCAGGGTGCCGTCATAG
>JAEAMF010001323.1_pt1 | contig 18852 bp, 10 predicted proteins | sample 8958721 | NCBI WGS metagenome assembly JAEAMF01 (sample SAMN16933255, study PRJNA681124) | bioreactor sludge metagenome | isolation source: anaerobic bioreactor treating anionic surfactant - SDBS | place: India: Bengaluru | collected 2019-02-28
GGATTGTACCATACTATCTGTGGCGAGCAAAATGATTTGGGCAACAACCCGTTGACATTGGACATTTTCAGGAAGGGAATTAAAAAAATAGTCTTCAGCAATCAGTCGTCAGTCGATCAAGGACTTCTCCTGCCATTTTGTCCAATGTCAAGGGCTGACCCCAAAGAACACAGGCCGCTCATCACGAAAAATTGGTTTTAAGAGTTTCAGTCTGCGCGGTCCGCTAACGGCAGGTCCAGGGTAATCTTTGTTCCGCAGCGAGATCCGGATTCGATCCTGAGCAAACCTCCCAGATGCTGAAAACGCTCTCGTATGCTGAAAATTCCGAACCCGCCCTCCTTGCTCACCTGGAACCCGTCCTGATCCATCGAAAATCCCTTGCCGTCATCTTCAACGCACACATGAACTCCCTGATCATCTTTGCGAAGCGAGACCGTCGCCGTCTGTGCCTGCGCGTACTTCACAACATTTATCAGCAGTTCGCGAACGCTCTGGTAGAAAAGGATGCGGGCATCATCATCATAGTTTTCCGCCGCATCACCCCATTCAAGACGCGTTCTGATGCCGTACTGCTTTTCAATGTCCTCGAGCAGCCACTCCAGCGCCTTCTGCAGGCCGAACTCGTAGAGAAAGGGAGGTGATAAATCAAACATGAGTGAACGGGTGTCATGAATGCATTGGTCGAGGAGTGACCGGATGGCCGCCAGATTCGCATTTTCTTCCTTGAGCGATAGTTCTGCGCGCAGCACTCCCAGCTTGATCTTGGCAAGAGCGAGGGACTGGCTGATGCGATCATGGAGCTCCGCGGCAATGTGCCTCCTTTCCTGTTCTTCGGTAAGGGTTAATTGTGAAGCCAGGCTCCGCAGCTGCTTTTGGTACTCAAAAAGTTTTTTATCCGCAGCCTTGTGCTCGGTGATATCCCGCGCGCAGGCCACCAGGCCGGTCACCTTGCCCGCGGCATCCCGCAAGGTCCCGATGCTCACTGCCAGATCAATTATCCGCCCGTCTTTCCTGACCCAGTGGTGCTCATAGGCGCATACCGGCATCCTGCCCGACACCACCTCCTCCAGAAGCTTGTCGCGGTCATCCCACTCATCCCGGGGAATAAAATCATGTGTTCTACGCCCCTGAAGATCTTCCTTGGAATAACCGAGTATCCGTTCCGCCGATTCGTTCATCATGGTAATGGTGGTCAGGGTATCGGCGACAACAATGCCGTCCGCCGATGTTTTGATGATATCCTCCATGAAATTCCTGGCATCAATAATGGTTTGTTCCGCTTTTTTCCTCTCGCTCACATCCCGGCATATGGTGACCACTGCCATGCGGTTGCCGCTCTTGTTATATACATAGAACATGGTCTGCTCTACCGGGATAAGCAGCCCGTTTTTGTTGAGGTAGCAGAATTCCACACCTGAAATGCTTCCTTCTTCAATCATCCTGGCCATGAGTTCATATGTTGTGCTGTAGAAGCTCTCGTCTATTTCTATGGCGCTCCCGGTGCTTGACTGGTAAAGACCCGGCCCCGGCGGAAAAAGCTCTCCCATATGCTTCCCGATGAGCTCCGCCGGTTCATAACCGGTAAGCTGTACAAACGCCTTGTTGACCCTGGTGATATGTGCCAGAGGATCACTGATGACCATGGGATCAAGTGAGCTTTCAATAATGTTGTCGAGAAAGCTCAGCGTCTCCTGCATCGCTTCTTCGGCACGCTTGCGCTCGGTTACGTCGGTGATGAGCACATAGCCGGTATGCCTTCTTTCAGCACTATAGCTGAATGAGAAGCGCAGGTTTACACAGCATTGCGTACCGTCCTTGCGGCACATCCAGGTATCAACCTCTGCGGGATACTCGCCGGTTGTGCGGGTTTCCTGCAGAATCTGTTCCTTGCGGCGCCATTCGACAGGGGCGGTCAGGTCAGGACCCCAGAGAGAGACGAACTCCTCTCGGGGATAGCCGCATATGCGGCATGCCTGATCATTGACATAAACGATCTTCCCGTCTTCCACAATCATGAGGCCGTCGTTTATATTGTCGGCCATGCTTCTAAAACGCAGTTCACTTACCTCCAGCGCCCGCTCCGCCTTTTTCTTGTCGGTAATGTCGCGGGCAACCGCAACAATCAAGGAAACCTTGCCGTCTTCATAGATTGATGCATTCCGCATCTCCGCAATTTTAATCGTCCCATCTTTGGCAATCAGTTCATATTCAGCCGATACCACGGGCTCGCCATTGAAAATGCGCATGGTATCGGCGACCGCCCGGGCGAGAGACTCCTCTGTCAATATCCCCAGCTCGGGAAAGGGTTTGCCAATCAACTCTTCGGGCAGATAACCCAGATGCTTTTTTACCGATGCTGATAGTGATACAATTCTGAAATCGGTGTCCATGGTATAAATGACGTCGGGCGCCTGATCAAAATGCAAAAAATATTTTTCCATGTGCTTCATTACTGCTGCTGTGCCGCCCTGTTGAGCGCTTCTCCGGGTCAGCGTCTGTTTCTCATGTTCGCACTCCGCGGCATAGGTTATGCGGGAGGCAAGCAGCGCCGCCTCCTTGTGCCCGCTGACCCAGCCGATGATTGCTCCATCGCATTCAATGGGATACGATGCCGGCAGGTCTTCCCTTTCCCTGCCCAGGAGGAGGCTCCCATCCTTGGCGGTAATGGAAAAGGCACTGTCAAAGGTTTCAGCAAAACAGGAAATGATGGAAGAAACCTCCGGCAGAACCATAATCTGTGCGAGATCCATCTCTTTCATGGCAGCACCCATGGAGTGAAAATGCTCTGTGGTAAGCAGGCCAGTTGTAATAAAACTGATTACGCGTCGTGCCGCTTTATAGAATCAGGAAATGCCGAATGCAAAATAACAAATCCCACCCTTCCTGGACCTTCTTCGCAGCAGGAAAAGCGGGACGATATCGGTTGTTGGTTTTCACTGCCCCCTCCTGTGCGCCTCTGATTTATATTTAAAGCACAGTCCAAGGGCGAATTCAAGCCATTTTCGGGCATCATCTTCGTGCTCTGGATCAAAATGAGGGTACAGGGTTCAGGGTCAAACGCCCTCTCCTGCATCCTTGTCGCTTTTTCTTCGTGCTTTTCGTGGTTCAAAGCAAAGGGGGCAGGAACCCCCTCCCGTTTTTATCGCATATCGTATGTCACACATTTCACATCGCCATACTTATTCCACATAGTCAACAACGTCCCTTCAGTGCCGTTACATTTCCCCTCACAAAGATTGACCAGCATGTCGATAAGGTACGTGCAGATAAAAAACGCAACGGACTGAGTTCCCCTCTCCTTGGATTGAGGAACCGTTTTTTATCAATGCTCCACTAGTCAGTATGCCATCTGCAGGGAGGTATGTCCTATGTTCTACAAAAACTTCCCTGGGTACAAAAACTTCCCTGGGGTCGGGCCACGCTATGTTGCTAATACTATTTGATAAAGTTTCTTTTTTTGCCTCGAAAATGGCCCAATAATTGCTTTTATATGGGGGTAAAAAGCAATTATTCTTTTCTGCCCACGCCACTGATGAAATTGATGGAGACCCGGATGAAACATGCGGTAATTCAAATCGTTATGCTGTGCCTCACGGTGATATCTCCCGGGTGCGGGGATAAACCGGAGGACCCGTTTAATAAAACCTGTACCGATGCCGGTGGGAGTACCGCTATCATCACCCCGCAGTTCGTCCGCAACCTCACCATCGGCAATACCGGCTGGTTTTCCAGTCCTGCCGTGTATGACCTGGATGGCGACGGCGCCAGGGAAATTATTGCGCCCTTCTACGACATCGCCGTATGGGACGCGTACGGTAACCTTATTGACCGTGAGGAGCGAACCCATCATACGGGGCGGGTATATGCGCCGGCGGTAGTGGCTGATCTGGAAGGGGACGGTATTGTCGAGGTGGTGGTTTCCGCCGGGGAAGGCAGTGTAGCTGCGTATGAATGGTCAGGCGGCGCACTTCGGATAAAGCAGGGATGGCCTGCGTCCACCTGCATCGCCGGAAGTTGCTTTGAGAACCGGTCGCTTGCCGCTGACGATCTGGACGGAGACGGCTCCATTGAAGTTGTTGCCGCATCCACCCGCAGCGAGGCGCCGCCCGGTTATGATGGCGCGAACCCCCAGGTGTTCGTGTTCGAGCCTGACGGATCCATCAGGGAGGGATGGCCGCGCTACGACACCCGTCCGGGCATAGGACGCGATGTGAAAGGCGGGCCGGATGCAAACTGCTATGGCCACAGCGGCTATGGCTGCTACGGGCTGAATGTCGGAATCGGCACCATTGATGACGACGCGGACAAAGAGATCATTGTCACCTACGATAACCATGCCATCCAGGCATTCAACCCGGATGGCACCGCCCTGCTTGCCGATCCCTCATACTTCACCAGGCGGGGGAGCGAATGTGAAAACGCGCCCATGAGCTGGGGCCAGTTTATCCGGTATCTGGATCCGGCGGTGGAGGAGGATCATTATCATTTGCATCAGGGCGATTGGCCGGGGCCGGATTGGACTGCCTGGCTGCAGTGGACCCAATCACCGCCCGGCGTGGGCGACATAAACGGTGACGGATTGAATGAGGTGATTGCCGCGCCCTGGTGCGAACTCGACATTCCGTACAGAACCCGCAGCCTTGCGGTGATGGTGCTGGAGGGTGACTATGATGCCAACGGGCATCGCTCGGCCCGCCGTCTGCCGGGCTGGGAAGAGTTGCCGCTCACCGGCGCGCCAATCTACAATGCCGACTGGTATCCTCCCCAGGTTGTGCCGTCGCCTTCGCTGGCGAATATCGCGGGAGACCGCAATCCTGAAATACTGATCCCCTCGCCTGACGGATATGTGTATGCCTTCAAGCCGGACTCGACGCTGCTGTGGAAATATGACTACGGGCATGGGCTGTCCCTCGCCTATGCGTCAGAGGTTGCGATAGCTGATTTGAGCGGCGACGGACGGCCGGAAATCATCTTCGGCGTGTACGGCGAACCCGGCGGGGAGCGCGGCCGGCTGATTATACTGGCGAGCAACGGGGAGCTGCTTCACGACATCAAGCTGCCCGGCCAGCGTCCTGACAGCGGCAACGGCGTGGGCGTGTGCGCGGCGCCGACGGTTGCCGACCTAGACGGCAACGGAACCCTGGAGATTCTGCTCTTGACCATCGATCACGGGCTCGATGTTTTTACGGTTCAGGGCTCATCCTGCAACTGTATCCCTCCGAACACCGATGCCGCTTTGTATTGCGGCCTCTGGCCCACCGGACGCGGCACGTATCTGCGCAACGGCCGTGCACCGGGGACGTGACCATAGAGCAACAGAAAAGTGGGGATGTTGTTGACTATGTGGAATAAGTAAGGCGATGTGAAATGTGTGACACGCGATACGCGATACAACCGGGAGGTTTTTCCTGCACCCTGTTCCCTTAGCTTTGAACCAGGAAGAACACGAAGCAAAAGGGGTTTGGTCTCAACATTCGATACGAGCCATGTTGATACCAGACCCCGGTTTCTTTGAATGGCATAAAGAAAAGGAGCAGTCCACTGCTGCAAGCATAGCGTGCAAGGAGGGCCGCCCTTACAATTCTAACATTCATTGCTGATGCCGGGAAATTTAGATTTGTAAGGGCGTCCCCCCTGTTCCGCGCAGCTTGGCCAGCAGTGATCGGAAATAACGGACGACACGGGGCAGCAAAAAGAGGGAAACGATGAGGCCGGCCACAATTACGGTGAGAAGCAGGACCGGATAAAACGCCGCCAGCAAAACCGAGCCTACCGCAAGCACATCTTCCCCCACACTCGCCGCCGCATTGGTTGCCGGTTCGGGGCTGGTGTTGATCGCCATGCGGGCGGCTGCCTTGGTGCCGTGCGAGCTTAAGGCAAGCCCTCCCCCCAGCAGAAATGCCACGACCTGGAAGCCCCGGTCATAATCACCGAATGACGCCGCCGCCAGCGCCGCGCCGGCGGGAACGCGGATGAAGGTGTGGATGGCGTCCCAGACACTGTCAACCACCGGTATCTTGTCGGCGATAAACTCGATCAGGTACAGCGCCAGCGCAACCCCGATTATCCACCAGTTGGTCAATACGGCAAGATCCCCCGGCAATTGGAGATGGGCAAATCGGCCCAGCAGGCCGAGCGTTGCCACCCCGGCATACAGGTTCAAGCCGGACACCCACGCCGATCCCAAGGCGAAAGCGAGTGTGCTGAGGAGGTTCATGGCTTTATCAAGACATGCCGGAATTACCCGGCAGCTCTGATGCGGGGTAATCCCTGTCTACGGGGTTTACGATACGATGAGTATAGGTGCCGTAACCCGGTGTGTCAATACAATATCTTATCTTGGCGATTCCCGATGACGATAACCGCGCAGTGTCAGCCTGCCACATCCATGGGCGCCGCATGTTCTCTGCTCGTGAGAGGCTTTTTTCTAATGCAAACCGTCAAGCCGGCCGATAGATAAATTTGATAGATATCAGGTTGTTTCATGTTTTGTTGCAGAACCTTTCATAGCCGGGATGATGGGTAATGGCACACCGGTTTCCTGCTAAAAAACACGAATTATTTTTTCTGCTGCTCGTCCTGTTTCTCACCACCGGGCCGAGCCTCCCGGTCTTCGCCGGCACTGATTACGTTGGCGGGCGGTCTCGTACGGTGCGCGCAGGCAGCGGGCAAAGGATGAGCGCTGAGTATGAGGCGGCGCGGCGATTTATCAAAAAGGGACAATATCGTGAGGCGTTGCCCTGTCTCGAAGCTGCCATGGAAAAAATGAAGAACAACGCAGCGGTGCAGGCGGATTACCTGCTCTGTCTGGTATGGACAGGGAATTATAAACAGGCGGTTGACTTTTACCTGCGGCAGGAGAAACAGCTGGCCGATGTCAGCTATGTTCGGCGAAATGCCGCCAAGGCTTTTTATGAGATCGGCGATTACGGTAGGGCGAGGAGCTTGTATGAGCAGGCCATGCTGCGGGAACCCTCTGACAGCGAAGCCTTAAAGGGGTTGATTTACAGCCTGTGTCATCTGGGTGACTTTACCATCGCACATCAGACTCTCGGACAGCACGTACGCACGGGTTCCTTCCCGCCTGCGTCCCTGTCATGCCTGAAGCTGTATGTGTATCAGCAGGAAGGCAACCATGGCGGGGCTTACCTGTATGCCTTGCAGGAGCTGCTTTCTGAACAGGACGAGGCGCGCATTAATGAGCTGCAGAACATCAAGCAGCAGGCGGCTGCGCATCTTTCGAATGATGAGATGGACGGGCTTTTGCGGGATCAGAGGGAGAACCCGGTGATCCATGATATGATTGCCATAGACCGGGGGCGATACGATGTTCTGCTCAATCCCCGCCCTTCGGAAAAAGATTCATTGGCCCCGGGGGTTCTGCTTGATATGGCCCGGGGATATTTTAAATCGGGAAAGGATGATGAATCGCTTGCTTTGTACCGGTTGGTCATTACCCGACAGCCGGATTCGTGTCTGGCCCGTATCGGCGCAGTCTATCCGCTTTCCAACACAGGACGGTTTGAGGAAGCCGCGAAGGAAGTGCACATCGCAAGGAGGAGCGGCTGTGATTACGCTGAAACCCTTTTTGCCGAGGCGTTTCTCCATGAAAAGCAGGGGGATTTTTTAAAGGCGGCCGGGATGTATGATCAGCTGCTCGAGACAAACTCCCGCAACAGCACTGCGCGCAAGCTTAAAATGCGGAGCATGGCGGACCTGGGAGCCACCAGCTATGCCTACCAGCGATCAAAGCAGGAAGGCATCGCCGATGAACAGTTTTTTACCGATCTCGAGGGAGATCGCGTGCTGGACCGGCTGCGGTGGAAGGAGGCGGAGCAGGCCATTCCCCTGCTGGAGAAGCAACTGCTCGAGAACCCCGCAAACTTCAGGGCGCGATGCGATTATCTGGTGGTGCTGCGTGAAAAAGACAGGATGAGGGAGGTGCTTGAGCAGTATGCAATCCTGCAGGGCATGAACCGGGAGATTCCCTACTGGGCGCTTAATGCGGCTGCCGATGCCTGCCTCTACCTGGAAAAGCCGCAGCAGGCCGTCTCACTCTACAAGGAGTGTCTGGATAGACGGCCTCCCGACCCTTTTAACCCGCTGATGGGGCTTTTTTACGCCTACCAGGACCTGCGGGACTGGGACAGTGCCGAACAGACCTGGAAACATATTGATGAACATTTGAAGAGCGGCAAGGAATTGAAAAAATGGCAAAAGCTCGAAGCGGTGAGCGCATGGGGCTGGTACCTGGTGTATCGGGATGAATTGCGGGAGGCGGAACATTATTTTGAATCCCATGTCGCTCAGGCCGGGATGAACACCGGCTTCAGGGCGGGCCTGGGTCACACCTACCGCCTGAGAGGCTGGCCGAGAATGGCGCTGGAAGAGTTCAGAATCGCTCATGCCATCTATCCCAAGGATGTCGATGTGGAGACCGGTACCATACTGGCGTTGAATGAATTGAGCTATAAAGTTGAGGCGCGGGAAGCGGCGGCACAGCTGCTGCAGATGTTCCCCACCGACAAACATGTGCTGGACACACATGAGATGCTGCAGGTCGAGGACATGAATGAGTGGACGACCGAGACCAGGTTTCTGGATGAAAACGAAGGGGCGACGGAATACTGGGTAAAATCCACGGTGGAAGAGCCGCTGCATCCGCTTTTTAAGTTGTATCAGGAAGTGGTCTGGCAGGAGACTTCGGAAGAGGACACGCCCACCGGCAAGGAGGAGTTTGAATGGAAGCGGGCGGGCATCGGGCATGAATGGATCGTCCTTCCCCAGCTGATCTGGAAACAGGCCCTCACCTTTGACTTCGAGGAGTATGACGAGCTCGGCTACTACACCACCCTGTCCTGGCTGCCTACCGACCGGTTGAGCTTTGAGACGGGATATGATTCCTTCTACCTTGATATACCCCTGCGGGCGCGGGCGAAAGGTGTGGAAGGTGAAAGCACCTTCTTGAATGTGCACTACCATCAAAGCGATGAGCGCTCCTTCGGGGCCGGGACCGGGTACCTCTGGTACGATGACGGGAATCTCAATACCTATTACCGGCTCTACGGTGATCAAAGCGTGCTCAACACCCCTGATTTCAAGATCAGGCTCGGCGGCGAACTCTATCACTCGAGAAACCGGGAATCACACAAGGATTATTTCAGCCCGTCGCACGACCTGAGCCTTACCTTTGCGCCGACGATTCACTGGATACATCTGCTGCGCTATGACAAGGAAGTGCGGTCAAGCCTGTATCCCCGCCTCGGTGCGTACCGGCAAAACACCTATGCGTACCATACCATCGGCGGAGCCACGTATGAGCAATTGATCAGGCTGTCTAAAACCTTTGAGCTGACATGGAATGTTTCCTGGGACCGGAAGATATATGACGGAGAGTCTACCAATGTGTGGGGCGGTTATTTCAGGTTCAAGAAGAATTTTTAGGGGTCTGATCATCGCGGCATGGGTGCTGCTCGCGGCGCATCCCGCCGCGGCGGCGGATACGTTCCTGGTGCTTTGTTACCACGACGTTCCTCAAAAGGCATCCGCCCTGGAGGACGTGCCCCGGCGCGTCTTCGTGAAGCAGCTGGAGTATCTGAAAACCCACGGGTACGCGGTGGTGAGCCCGGACGATATCCTGGCTGCGCAAAAGGGTCTGCGCCCGCTGCCGGACAAGGCGGTCCTTTTGACCTTCGACGATGCCTATCGATCATTTTATGATTTTGTCTACCCGGTCCTCCGCCTGTACGAATATCCCGCAGTCTTATCCATCGTCACTTCCTGGATCGGACAAAGTTCTGACTATGTGAAGGACAAGGAATTAATGTCCTGGGATCAGATCAAGGAAGTCGCCGGTTCTGACCTTGTTTTCGTGGCTTCGCACTCGCACGATTTGCATAAGGGGGTTATTGCCAACCCGCAGGGAAACGAGGAGGCGGCCGGTTCCGCCTTCATGTATGCAGCGGGCGAAGATGATTATGAAACCGAAGAGCGCTTCAGGAAACGGGTTGCGTTTGACCTGAAGCAGAGCAGGGAAATCCTGGAAGCGAAGACGGGGAAAAAAACGCGCATCGTGACCTGGCCCTATGGCCAGTACAACCGTCCGGCCATGGATGAAGCGAAGCAGCTTAGCTTTGAACTGCTGCTCACCCTTGCGCCCGGTGCCGCATCGCTGCATGCACTTGATATGACCGGCCGCAATATCATTACCCGCCAGATGGAACTTGAGGATTTTGCCTCGAAGATGAAAGAGCAATTCAGCCATTTGGAAAGAAAAAGAATAAGGGCGGTGCAAATAGACCTCGATGCCATCGTCGACCCGGATTCCTATGAGCGGAGCGATGCCAACCTGGGCCTCCTGATTGAGCGGCTTGTGGCGGCCGGCGTCAACACCGTCTTCCTGCAGGGATTTTGTGACCGGGAGGGATCGGGGAACATCGGTTCGCTTTACTATCGCAACGCAACGCTCCCGGTGATATCGGATTTCCTCGGGCATGTGACTAACCGCATTCGAATACGGGGCATGGAAGTATACATATGGATGCCGGTCTTGAGTTATGAACTGCCCGACCGGGCTCTTAACGAAAGATTAAAGGTGCGTGAGCTGACCGATGCGGGAACCGCGGTTACTACGTCCTGGTACCGGCGATTGTCACCCTTCGACGCGAGAAGCCTGGCCCTGGTGAAGACGCTGTATCGGGATCTCGCGGCGCACGTCCGGTTTGACGGGATACTCTTTCAGGATGATGCCTACCTTGCGGAGAACGAAGATTACCATCCCGCGGCCCTGGATTTCCTTAAACAACGGTACGGTACCGATTTCGACGGGAGCAGTCTTAAGGAAAACCGGTTTAAAAAGGAATGGTCGCAGATTAAGACGGCAGCCGTAAACAGGTTTGTCGAGGCGCTGCAGGCTGAGGTGCGCTATTTCAGGCCGGAGGCAAAATTTGCCCGGAACATTTACAGCGAGGCGGTGTTAAACCCCATTGCAGAGGAGTGGCTCGGGCAGAGTTTTGACGAGTATGTAAGGCGCTATGACTACACGGTGATAATGGCCTATCCCCGGATGGAACACGTGGATGGCATGAAAAAGATCAAGCAATGGTTTTCCGTGATGGTGGACGAAGCCACGAAGCGACAGGCGCTGGATAAGGTGGTGTTCAAGATCCAGAGTTTTGACTGGTCGCAAGGCGTATGGATCCCCGAAAAAGAGCTGGTGAAAGAGCTGCGGTATCTGCTCTCCCGCGGGGTCCGCCACATTGCCTATTACCCCGACAATGTTTTTGAGAACCGTCCCCGCATGGAGGAAATGGTGCCGGTTATGTCGGCGCGAGAATTTCCGGAGTCATGGAATGCTCAGTCTCTTGTGGAAGGCAATTAATTATTTTGTTTTTCTCCACCCGCTCTATATGAGCTTCATATGGATCGCGGGGGGGCTGCTGTTCTATTTCCGCTGGGAACGGAAAAAGGTGGCCCTTCCTGCCCCTGACGACTGCCCGCTCTTTTCCATCATTATTCCCGCCCATAACGAGGAGGGAACCATAGGGGACGCGCTGGCCGACCTTGCGCAGATCAACTATCCTCGTTACGAGGCCATCGTGGTCAACGACGGCAGCACCGATGGAACGGGCCGGATCCTGGATGCGCTTTTAGAAAAATACGGCGCCTGGCTCAGGGTGGTGCATCTCCGCCCCAACAGCGGCAAGGCGAAGGCGGTCAACACCGGCATACTGGTCAGTAAAGGGGAGTTCATTTTAGTCATGGACGCGGACAGCTTCCTCGATCGGAACGCGCTCAGCTGGATGGCGTACCATTTTCTCACCTATCCGCGCGTAGGTGCGGTTACCGGCAACCCCCGGGTTGCCAACAGGACCACTCTGCTGGGTAAGATCCAGGTCGGGGAATATTCCAGCATCATCGGCCTGATCAAGCGATCGCAGCGGCTGCTGGGCAAGATACTGACCGTTTCCGGGGTGATTGCCGCTTTCAGAAAAAGCGCCCTCTGTGACTGCGGGCTTTTCGATACGGACACGGTCACGGAAGACATCGATGTCACCTGGAAGCTGCAGGAGAAGTTCTGGGACATTCGCTATGAACCCCGCGCTGTCTGCTGGGTGCTGGTGCCCGAGACCATACAAGGCCTGTGGCGACAGAGGGTGCGCTGGTCCCAGGGCGGCATGGAGGTAATAAAAAAGCATGCCGGGGTGTGGACCGACCTGCGTCAGCGGCGCCTGTGGCCGGTGTATATCGAGTACATAATGAGCGCCCTGTGGGCCCATGTGGTGTTCTTCCTGATCGGGCTATGGCTGGTCATGTACGGGCTGCACTCGTTCAACCCCGACCTATTTGCCGCACCGGAACCGGCGCTTCCCCTGATACCCCGGTGGTCGGGCGCCGTGCTCGCCCTGCTGTGCTTGATCCAGGTGGTGGTAAGTCTGTTTATCGATTTCAAGTATGAAAGCCGTGCCTCGCTCAAGTATTATTTCTGGGCAATCTGGTATCCCTTTTTCTACTGGTTCATAAGTGCCCTATCAGTGCTGGTCGGCGTGTATAATGTTTTTATACGCAGGACACGAGGTGTAGTAACATGGAAAAGTCCGGACAGGGGACTGCATACATTAAAATCATAGATGAGCCGGAGCTTAAGTCTCCGTTCCGCTACCTCATCGAAGGGTCGGTCACCCTCTTTCTGTGGTCGGTGTGGGCCTACTGGATATCGCCGGTGGTGACTGCGGTACTGTGGTTTTTTGGCATCAAATTGTTCCAGACCGAGCTTATTGTAAAGGCGGGGCTTGCAGAATTTCTGGAAATACTGAAAACGGGTGGTCTGCTGGTTTTGATCATCACTTTATTGATGCTCAGCTGGGTTTACTATAATTACCTGTGGTTTTTAAAAAGAGGGGAACGGAGAGGCGCTAATACCGCGCTCGGTTCTGATGAAAACCTCGCTCGTATGGCCGGCGTGGATCTGAACCTGCTGAAAGAGGTGAAGGGGAAAAAACGGATTGAAGTAGAAGTCAAAAATGGTCAAACAGTTATACAATAGGCGGGGATACAATTCGTTTGTTCGATACGATAAGGCATATGGAGGGCCATGCTCTGTCATGGCCGCGCATAATATAACCGGACGCGACGGAGCGCGTCCCTCCATATGTCCTGTTTGTGTGTTAAACCTCCATGCCCCTTTGGATCACCACCATGTATGAGAATGTCGGTTCCCCTCTCCCCACCGCGGGAGAGGGTCAGGGTGAGGGGGCATTATGAATAATGTATTGTCTCATTAAAAACTGCATACCGGTTCCGCACACAATAAAAAGGACCGGTACACCGGTCCTTGCATTACACGCCTTGTTGGTTACCACACACCCCTCAGATCAATCCTTTGCTTTCAAGGTAGTTTAATATGCGGTACAGGTACATGCGGCAGGGCGCTTCCTTGGCGCTGCGGCAGGAGATTTTTTCCTTTTCATCCAGCCAGAAGCAATCCTTGCAGCTTTCGGGAATGCACGAGCTGATAAAAATTCTAAGCTCTTCGGGGTTCATCACTCCGTTTTGTTCAATCTTTCTCAGCAACGAGTCGACGTTCACGCTCAACCCCTATTAATTATGAGGGTATACGTTTTTGATTTATAATGTGCAGCAATATGAATGCCACAGTGAGAAAAAGGGTTCTCTGTAGCTATATTATTGAATTTTAATTAAAATAATTTCAAACTACTGAATCCCCCGCACTCCCTTCTGCACCAAAATTGGCATATGGGGTGCGCGATAGGGCAGCCCTATAAAAAAGCAATTATTGTCAAATAGTTATTTCATGTGCGGAAAAGAACGAACCAGCAAAAAATCAGGCGTATCTGCTTTTATTACTAGACGGAAATCATGATAAATAGTTACTTTCTCTTGAATTGTTTGTCAAGGGCATTCAGGGTTACCTTGATGATGGTGGGACGTCCATGAGGGCAGGTGAACGGTATGTTTGTCTGCTCCAGCCGCCTGATGAGATGTTCCATTTCCTCCCGGCTCAATGGTGCGTTGGCCTTCACCGTTCGGGTCTTGCAGGCCAGTATCCTGGCAGTGTTTTCTCGTCGCTCCTGCAGAGACCGCTCCTCCCTGCCTTCACCGGCCTGATGGAGAAATTCGCCGATGATTTCCCGCGCCCCGGGGTCATGCAAGCAGGCCGGCGCCGCATCGACGCAGTAGGTGTTGCCCCCCAGGTGGCGGATGACGAAACCGGATCCGGCAAGCAGGGGGAGGTACTCTTCAAGCAACTGAGATTCCTTGAAGCCAAGCTCGAGGGTGACGGGAAAGAGCAGCGGCTGGGTCGCAGGTTCGCTGCTTTCCATGGCCGCCAGGATCTCTTCAAAGATGATGCGTTCATGCGCCGCGTGCTGGTCAATGATGATGAGTCCCTCGTCCGTTTCGGCGATGAGGTAGCTCAACCCGATCTGACCGAGCAGCACCTTTACCTTAAGCGATGGAGCAGCGCCCGGCGGCGTAACCGCAACCGGCTGGTCTGACTCACGCGGCAAGGGCAGGGTGCTCTGACCTTCCCCCGGGGATGAAAACAGATCTGCGGCGGTCTTCCCTTCTTTTACCGCCGTATATGGCGGGACATCACCAGCGCCGCCGGCGTATTTTTTATTCTTGTCCAGCCGGTAGGTAAAGGAGATGGAAGGGGCATGGTCCGCCTGATGGAGCAGCTCCCGCACCGCATAAGTGAGCTGGTCAAGCACGAACCGCTCATCCTGCAAGCGCACCTCTCGCTTGGTTGGATGCACGTTGACGTCCACCAGGGCGGGATCAAGGGTGAGCATGATGATGGCAACCGGAAAGCTGCCCGCGGGAAGATATCCCTCATACCCGCGCTGCAGGGCATAGCTTAACGGGATACTTTTTACGGGCCGCCGGTTGATGAAAAAGAGCTGGGCGGTGCGGTTGGTTCGGGCAAGCTCCGCCCGGGCAATATACCCCTGCAGGGTGACGCCTCCCCGGGCGGCATCGAGGGGCAGCAGGTAGGCGTCCCATTGTCGGTAGTGGGTCTGCAGGATGCGCTCCTTCAGATTGGATGCGCGAGGGTACTCAAAGATCGGATCATCATCCCGGGACAGCTTGAAGGCCACACCGGGATGGGCGAGGCTGGTGGTGGTTATGGCGTCGGCAATGGCGGCATACTCGGCCCGTTCCCCCTTGAGAAATTTCTTTCGGGCGGGGGTGTTGAAGAAGAGATCGCTCACCTCCACCGTGGTGCCGACCGGAATGCCCGCCTCCCTGACCCGCTCCACCGTTCCCCCCGCCAGCTGAATCTCGGTGCCCACCGGCTGCGACCGTTCCCGGGTGGAAAGGGTGAGGCGGGATACGGCGGCGATCGAGGCCAGCGCCTCGCCCCTGAATCCGAGGCTGGCGATGGAAAAAATGTCCTCCACCTCCCTGATCTTGCTGGTGGTGTGGCTTTTGACGCAGAGCAGGGCATCCTCGTGTTCCATGCCCGTCCCGTTATCGGACACCCGGATGAGGCTTTTGCCCCCGTGCTTGATGCTCACGGCAATCCGGGCGGCCTGCGCGTCCAGCGCGTTTTCCATCAGCTCCTTGACCACCGATGCCGGTCGCTCAACCACTTCGCCTGCCGCAATCTTGTTGGTGAGCCCTTCCGGCAGAACTCTGATGATTCCCATGCGCTTCCTTTGAGCAGCCCCGCACTGCGCGCGGCCGCCGCAAATCAAACCACCATGCCCCGTGGGGTCACCACGAAGAATGAAAATCGATAATTTCCCTCTCCCCACCGCGGGAGAGGTTTACCCGCCTCTGGCGGCGCCGAAGGCGACCAGGGGTTAGGGTGAGGGGGTAAGCTCAATCTCTTTTCGTGGTAAATCCCGGCCAAATATATTTGAAATTTCGGTAGGAGCGCCTTCAGGCGCGATGCATTCTCGATGTAAACACCTGCTCAGCAGTGTGCATCATTGCAGCTTCCAGTACTCCATCACTCCACTACTCCAGCGTCCGCAAACTCAGGAGCTGTTTTTCGATTTCGGACGGGGGGGCGCCGCGGCAAGCAGCTTCTGTTTGAGGGCATGCAGGTGGTTGAGCGCCTCAAGCGGGGTCATCGCCTCGAGGTTGAGTTCCCTGATTTCATTGAGGATGGGGTTGCTCGTGACGTCACCTCCGGATAATGCCGCGCCCTGCGGTGTCCTTTGTAACTCCAGTCGGTCGGCCGGGTTTGCCGCTCCCCGCTGGCTGAAAAGCGGGAGCGGGGTGACCGTTTCGCGCCGCCGCTGGCCGCTCAACTTTTTCGCCAGGGCCTCTTCGGAGATCTTTTCCTCCTCGAGGTAAAGGAGCACCTCCTTGGACCGCAGCACCACCTCTTCGGGCAGCCCGGCCAGCCTGCCCACCTGGATGCCATAGCTCTTGTCCGCCACGCCCGGCACGATCTTTCTCATGAACACGATTTCGTCGCCCGACTCCCGGGCGGTGATGTTGTAGTTCCTGATGCCCTCAAGCGATCGCTCCAGCTCCCCCAGCTCGTGAAAGTGGGTGGCAAAGAGGGTCTTGGGCCGGGCGGCGCCTTTTTTATTGAGAAACTCGCACACCGCCCAGGCAATGCTCACCCCGTCAAAGGTTGATGTGCCGCGGCCGATCTCATCGAGGATGACCAGGGAGCGAGGGCCGGCGTTGTTGAGGATGTTCGAGGTTTCCAGCATCTCCACCATGAAGGTGCTTTCCCCCCGCGCCAGGTTTTCATTGGCCCCGATGCGGGTGTAGATGGTGTCGACCAGGCCGACGCGGGCCGCCTCGGCCGGCACGAATGAGCCCATCTGGGCCATGATCACGATGATCGCCACCTGCCGGATGTAAGTTGATTTCCCCGCCATGTTGGGGCCGGTGATGATGAGCAGCTGGTTCTTTTCCTGATCGAGGTGGGTGTCGTTGGACACGAAGCATCCCTCGTCCAGCACCCGCTCCACCACCGGGTGCCGGCCGCCGGTGATGATGACGGCCGGTCCCTCATCGATGTCGGGCTTCACGTAGCCGTTGCCGTGCGCCACCCGAGCCAGGCAGAAGAGCACGTCAACCAACGCGAGGGCCTCGGCGATGCGCTGGATCTGCGGGACATAGGCGAGCAGCGCCTGCCGGACCTCCTCGAACAGCGTATGCTCCAGCGCGTTTGCCTTCTCTTCCGCTCCCAGGATGCTGTCCTCCCATTCCTTCAGCTCGGCGGTGATGAAGCGCTCCGCGTTGACCAGCGTCTGCTTGCGGATGTAATCGGCGGGGGCGAGGGACAGGTTGGGATTGCTTATTTCGATGTAGTATCCGAACACCTTGTTATACTGCACCTTGAGCGACTTGATGCCGGTCCGCTGCCGCTCATTGGCCTGGAAGTCCGCGATCCACCGCTTGCCCTGGCCGGCCCGGCCGCGCAGCTCATCCAGCCCGGCGTGATAGCCCTGCCGGATGATGCCCCCCTCCCTGACCGAGAAGGGCGGGTCGTCGACAATCGCTTTTTCGATGAGCGCAATGAGTTCGCCCAGTTCAAGCAGGTCCGCCCGTTGAGCGGCGAGCAGGGGCGATGCCAGGCAGGCGAGGGCGTTCCGGATGGCCGGAACCGCCTTGAGCGAATCCTTCATCGCCACCAGCTCCCGGGCCGAGCATACCCCGCAGGCGATGCGCGAGAGCAGCCGCTCCATGTCGCGCACCGGCTTGAGCAGCGCCGGGAGGGCGCTCAGCCCGTCACGGTTGGCCAGGAGGTCATCAATGGCGGCATGGCGCTCCCGAATGAGCTGCGGAGCGAGGAGCGGCTGCTTGATCCACTGCGCCAGCAGCCGGCCCCCCATGGGGGTGAGGGTCTTGTTCAGGACGGAAAAGAGGGTGAAGCTCCGGCCGTCGCCGGAGAGCGACTCCACCAGCTCCAGATTTTTCTGGGTCCGCCGATCCAGCATCATGTACTGGGAGGAGCGGTAGGGAAGCGGCCGCTTGAGGTGATCGAGGGAGGTGAGCAGATTGTCTTTGAGAAAGTAAAGCAGGGCGCCGGCGGCGCCGATGCCCGCGCTGTAGGAGGACAGCCCGAGCCCTTCCAACGAGGTGAGCCCGAACTGCCGCTTGAGATTTTTTTCGGCCTCCCCGGGATCGAAGATCCACTCCGGGTAGTGATTGACCACCGCCGTCCCCGCCTGGGTCAGAACCGGCGCGAATGACCGGTCCTCTTTCAGCCCCTCGGAAACGATCAGCTCCCGCGGCTGCAGCCGGCAGATCTCATTAATGATGTCTTCATCCCGCTCAAGCTCGGTGAGCCTGAAGTCGCCGGTGGAAAGGTCAAGCGAGCTGACGCCCCAGACTCCGCCGCTCCTGCAGCAGGCAACGATATAGCTGTTGTGCGCCTGGGTGAGCTCGTCGTCCTCCAGGTTGGTGCCGGGCGTGATGATGCGCACCACTTCCCTTTTAACGATGCCCTTTGCGGTCTGGGGGTCCTCCATCTGCTCACAGATGGCAACCTTGAGGCCCTCACGGGTGAGGCGGTTGATATAGCCCTTTGCCGCGTGGTAGGGAACGCCGCACATGGGCACCTTGCCGGCGCTTCCCCCGTCGCGCGAGGTGAGGGTGATGTCCAGGATGGCTGACGCCTTTACGGCATCTTCAAAAAACATTTCATAAAAATCGCCCAGGCGGAAAAAAAGGATGGCGTCCTTCAGCTTCTCCTTTATCGATAGGTATTGCCTGAGCATGGGAGTCATAGTAGTATTATACTTGTCATTCCTGTGGTTAACACGATAATAGATTGGCGATGCGCTTCAATCTATTCTTTTGTCGTGCTAGGAGTCTGTCGGACTTGAGTTGATGATTTTGGAAATAAAATGCAAGAGC
>JAEAMF010001325.1_pt1 | contig 18832 bp, 14 predicted proteins | sample 8958721 | NCBI WGS metagenome assembly JAEAMF01 (sample SAMN16933255, study PRJNA681124) | bioreactor sludge metagenome | isolation source: anaerobic bioreactor treating anionic surfactant - SDBS | place: India: Bengaluru | collected 2019-02-28
CTGCCAGCCGCTCGCCTCGACCTCGGAACGGACAACATACTCGCGGTGGCTTTCGAGCATCTGGAACCCCGGCGCCAGCCCGGCGAACAACGGCGACGGCTCCAGCACCCGGACCGTCTCGAGGCGCTCGATGCGTTCGCCGCTGTGCACCCGGGCGCCCGTGAGCCGGGCCAGCAACTGGTGGCCGTAGCAGATACCCAGCACCGGGCAGCCGAGCGCCAGAACGAATGACGCCAGCCCGGCGGGCGGCGGGTCAGCCGACAGCATCATCGGCGAGCCGGTTATCACCGCGGCATCGAACTTCGGCAGCGGCAAACCGGAGACGGCCGCACGATAGTCAACGGTCACGCTCACCCGGCCGGCAGCGTTCAGGACTTTCAGGTAGTAGGGAACCCGGTCCTTCCAGTCGTCCGGGTGGCAGTCGACAAGCAGGAACTCGGTCATCGGGCCGTGCCGGCCGGGCGGCTGATGAAGGCGTAGGCCTCGTGGTGGTGGATCGACTCAAAGCTCTCGACCGCCACCTCGAAGCCCGCCACTTCCCGGCGCGTTGCCAGCCGCTGGGCGACGTTGCGGACCACGTCCTCGACCAGCGCCGGGTTCTCGAGCGCCTGGCTGGTGACGTGCCGCTCGTCTTCGCGGCGCAGCAGGGTATAGACCTCGCTCGACCCGCACTCCTCCGCTATGTCGATCAGGTCCTCAAGCCACAGGAACCCGTCCAGCTCGGCTGTTATCCTGATCTCGGCCCGCTGGTTGTGCCCGGTGACCCCGACCATCTCCTTGGAACAGGGGCAGAGCGTGGTCACCGGCACCGCCGCCCCGATGTGCAGCCGGAACCGCCTCTCGAGGTCGGCCCGGATCGTGCAACGGTAGTCCATCAGCGACCGGACGCCCGACACCGGTGCCCGTTTCTCCACGAAGTACGGGAACTCCATTTCGAGGTGGACCGACTGCGCGTCGAGCCGCTGCCGAACATCGCGCAGGATCGCGCCCAGCTTGTGGATGTCGATCTCGTCGTGGTACTTCTCCAGCACCTCGACGAACCGGCCCATGAAAGTGCCGCGCGCGGTCTGGGGCAGCGAGACGTACATGTTGACCCGGGCGACAGTGTGCTGCTTCCGGCGCGCCTTGTCCAGCAGCACCACCGGGTAGCTCAGGCCCCTGACCCCGACCTTGTCGATGGGTATCTGTCGGCAGTCGCGCTCGCGCCTGATGTCGGCCATCGCACTAGGCTAGACGCCCGCGCTCGTCTGTCAAGCGGCTAGAGCAGCGCCCGGCTGCGGAAGCTGTAGTGCTTGTCGCCCGCTATGATGATGTGGTCGACGACCGCGATGCCCAGTATCTTACCGGCTTCGACCAGCCGGCGCGTCAGCCGCACGTCGTCCTCGGACGGCGTCGGGTCGCCGGAAGGATGGTTGTGAGTGACAATGACCGCCGCGGCCTTGGCGCGCACCGCCCGCTCGAACACCTCTCGCGGATGGGCGAGCGTCGTGACCAGGCTCCCGACCGACACCTCGTGCACGTTTCTCAGACGGTTCCGGGCATCCAGGGCCAGGGTCCAGAAGCACTCCTTGGCCGGCTCGCGCACCAGTTCACGGACGAGCCCGGCCGCGACCCGCGGGTCTGAAACGTCAGTTCCCAGCAGTCCGCCTAAGTCCTTTGCGAGCTCCCCGGAAGGCTGAGGTGAATTCTCCATCCGTCGTGCAAGTTCCAGCGCCGCCTTCACCTGGCAGGCCTTCGCACGCTTGACTCCAGGCATCTCCTCGAGTTCCTCGACAGACGCAGCCGCCATCTCGCGCAGCGTACCGAACCTGGCCAGGAGCTTCTCGGCAAGGGCAGTGGCGGTAACACCCTTCGCACCAACCCGCAACAGGATCGCAAGCAGCTCGCTAGTCCGCAACTGCTGCACACCGAAGAGCACCAGCCGCTCTCTCGGACGCTCGACCTCAGGCAGATCCTTAAGAGTGGTCGGACCTCCCCGCCTCTTCCCCTCCGTCTCAGGCCGTCCGGTCGCCCGCTTCGCTCCGTTCTTCACTCTATCTCTTTGTCTCTCTGTCTCTCGTTCTCTTCCGCCATCCTGAATTCCCACGCGCACCAGACATCGTCGGGATGCTGGTCCGGCGGGCAGCAAAGGCAGCGCGTCCTGATTCTCGGGTCAATGGTCCGGGCAAAGCCCTCGTACTCAACCAGGCCGACCGGCTTGCAGGGGAAATCCGGCAGGCCCTTGCGTTTCCGGGCGGATTGGACGCGGCAGTCCCGCATCCGGAACACGACCCGGCGGTCGGTCTGCTCCACGCAGTCCTGGACATTGAGGTAGGCATAGAGGCGAAACCCCAGCGCCTTGACGAGCGCCGGTATGCCGCCGCCCGGCGCGATGCCCTGCCGTTCCATGATACGCCGGGCCTCGATGACGGTGAACCGGCGCCACGCCTCGGCATCAGCCTTGATGGCGGCATCCATGCCGTGCGCCTGCTCGACCGCCTGGAACCAGAGGCCGTCGTGCGCCAGCCAGTTCTTGGCCGCGTCTTCGAGCATCGCGACCAGCTCCGCGCGGTCCAGCCCGGCCAGTTGCGGAAAGCGGTCCGCAGTATCAGTCATGGTTCTCCTGTCGGTACCTTGTCCATCATAAGCGACGCGCTCCGGGTGTCAATCACCCGGCCGGCTCCGCCTCCGCCCGCCCGGGAACATCAGTCATCGCGAGGTAGATACCGCCGCAGATGATTGCGCCGCCGACGACCTCGAGCACTGCCGGTGGTTCCCTGAGAATCAGCCAGGCCAGGATGGTAGCGCCCACCGGCTCGAACAGGATGCCCATGGCCACTGCCGGCGCTGCAAGGTACCGCAGGGCCCAGTTGAAGCTCGTATGGCCGACGAGCTGCGGCCCGAGCCCGGTCAGCAGTATCAGGCCCCAGGCCGCAGATGGGAGCCCGGTGAACCGCTGCCGGGTCACCAGCACGGCCACCACCAGCAGCAACGCGGCGATGGTGTACATCAGGTAAACATAGCTCACCAGACTGACGCGCGGCCTGACCTTGCGGCCGACAACCAGGTAGCCGGCCGCGCACAGCGCGCCGACAAGCGCCAGCAGGTTGCCTTTGAGCGCTGGGCCTGCGCCCGCGCCCCGCAGCCCGATGATCAGCATGCCGGCGAAGCCCAGCCCGACCGCGAGCCCCAATCGCCGCGACACACGTTCGCGCAGCAGCAACGGGGAAAGGGCCGCGACGAATATCGGGTCCATCGCCACGAGGACGACCGAACTGGCAACGGTGGTGTGTCGCAGCGATTCCACCCAGGCGGCGAAGTGCAGGGCAAGAAACAGGCCCGCCAGGCATACCAGCGCCCAGTCCTTGCCAACGATGGCCCGCCGTTCGCTGGGAAACCGGTGCCAGAAGAACGGCGCCAGGACAGCCGAGGCAACCAGCAGCCGGCCGGCGGCAATCACCAGGCTCGGCGCCGCTGTCAGCCGTATCAGCACCGAGGCGAACGACAGCGCGACCGCGCCGACACCGAGCACCGCCATTACCTTCCAGCGCGACGGCACAGCCTGCTCGGCACTCATTGGTCTGTGAGTTCTGACTTCTGGATTCTGGCTTCTGCCTTCTGGCTTCGCCTGGCTCTACCCTGCGCCCGAGCTTCCCCCTCCGCCCCCGCCGCCGCCCCCGCCTGAGAAGCCGCCGCCCGTCGATGTGCTGGTACTGAACGAACTCATCATCGAGCTCATGTTGCTGGCGAAGCTCTGGAACCCGGCCAGCGCGCTGCCCATGGACTCGACCCCGGCGCTGGAATGGCCGGCCGCGGCAACGTACCAGACCGGCAGAGGCATCGCCGCGCCGCGCTGCTCGGCCAGCCGCGTGACGTTCTTGAGGAACTCTTTGGCGACTCCCAGCACAGTGGCGTAGACGTAGTACTGCTCCCATATAGGCAGCAGCTGGACAGGTGCCTGCTCGATGGCCGAGAAGTCCTCAAGGAACTTCTTGAATCTCAGCCAGCGCCGGTGTTCGAGCAGGCCCTCGGGCAGCCAGCGCAGTATCGACCGGCCCACGCCCAGGAACACCAGGAACGCCACCAGGCCGATGATGACCGGCAGCACCACCGCCACCGGGCCGGCATTACCTACGAACCGGCGCAGCCCGAACGACAGCAGCAGCCCGCCCAGCGCGAGGTCGATGAATAGCAGCAGCGTGAAGCGGCCGTAGGCGCGCGAGGCCGAGGGGTCGAGCAGCGGGCTGGCCAGCTCGCGCTGCCACCACTCCCGGGCTTCATCGGCCAGGCGCCCCAGCCGCGACTTGAGCTCGAGCGAGTGGCCCTTGGCGTACTCCTTGAGCGCGTCCTCGGTCAGCGCGCCGTCCGGGGCGACCTCGGTGAAGAAGAAGTCCGCGACCGAGCGGGCGGCCGCGCCCTGCTGCTCGAGCCGGGCCCGGTCCTTGAGCACGAAGCGGTACCTGGTCTTGCGACCCTCCTTGACCTCCTCGACCGTCACCGCGCCCTTGTTGGCCATGTCGAGAAGGGTCGCGAACATCCCCTGCATCACCGGCTGGTACATTGAAGCCCGGTCGATCTTCTGGTGCATGATGCCCGGCACCACGACCGGCGGCGCCATCCTCGGCGGCTCGTGTTCGTAGACCGCCTCGTAGTTGATTTCCGGTTCCCGGCCGTAGCGCCGGTAGAATACCAGCACCAGCACGACCGGTACGATGACCAAGAGCAGGATGCCGAGGGGCAGCAGGACAAACGTCTTGACCGTGCTGGTCACGAAGTTGCGCTTCTCCTCGTCGAGGATGCGCTGGTACCGCCTGCCCGCAAGCTGCGGGGCCTGGTCGAACAGGCCCGGCTCGGCCAGCACCCTCACCTCGACGAAACCGTCTTTGGGTATCGACCGCTGGCTGATGTCCGCCTGGTCCAGCGCCGCGTTGAACGCGAGCGTCCCGGGCGCCACGCGGGAGTGGACGTAGACCTTGAACAGGCCGGCCGACGGCCCGGGCAGATGGACGCGGGTCTCGGCGGCGGCGACCGGTTCGTGCTCGTCTTCGATGACCTTCCAGTAGAAATCGGCCACGTCCTCGAAACGCCGCACCACGTCCGAAACAAGGTACTCAAGCCGGAACACGCGTTCCTCGTCCTGCGCCCGGTAGCCCCACCGGACATAGAGCGATTTGGCCCGGTCCTCGACCTGGCGGTCGGACACCTCCTGCCAGCCCGCGTCGGTAAGTTCGTCGAGCCTGACCAGATCGATACCGCCTGAGCCCTTCTTGGCCAGGTCAACGAATGCCCATGAGAATGACCCGTCGAACGAATACGTCCGCTCCTGGACGACCCGGGCGTCGCCGTCCGGCTGCAGGTACACGTCAGTGCTGATGCTCGGGTAGAAGTATGATTTGGCCGGCGCGGCAACAAGCGCCAGCGCGATAAGGACGACGATGCGTGTGTTCATGGTTCTCCGTCCCTCTGTCTTGAGGTCACTTCCGCCTGACGAGCCGGGCGATGGCCGGGCCGAAGGGCGGCCTGAGAATGCCCTGCTCGGTCACGAACCCGGTTATGAGCCTGGCCGATGTGATGTCGAACGACGGGTTGAACGCCCGGCTGCCGGCGGGCGCGACCCGGCACCCGCCGAAGCTCGTGACTTCTTCGGGGCCGCGCTGTTCGACCGGTATCTGCCGGCCGGTCGCCACTCCCCAATCAAAGGTCGAACTCGGCGCCGCAACGTAGAATGGCCTACGGTAGAAACGGGCCAGGATTGCCAGCGTCCGGGTACCGACCTTGTTGGCAGTATCGCCGTTGCGCGCCACCCGGTCCGCGCCCGCAAGGACAAGGTCGCAACCCGGCATCACCGACGCGGCCGCGCTGTCGGTGATGAGTGTCGCCGGCACACCGGCTCTCCCAAGCTCCAGCATCGTCAGCCGGGCACCCTGCAGCAGCGGCCGGGTCTCGCAGGCAAAAGCGCGTACCCGCCGGCCGCGCGCGTGGGCGTGGAGCACGATGCCCAGTGCCGTGCCCAGTCCCGGGCCGGCAAGCGGCCCGGTGTTGCAGACCGTCAGCACCGTCGCGCCCGCGCCGATGAGCCCGAGGCCGTGCCGGGCAATCGCCCGGCTGCGCTCGACTTCCTCGCGTTCGATGGCCCGGGCCTCGGCTTCGACTGCGCGCCGCACCTCTTCCGGGCCGAGCGTCCTGCCGCTGCACCGCGCCATCACTCTCTCCACTGCCCAGCGCAGGTTGACGGCGGTCGGCCGCGCCGCTGCCAGCCGGACGGCGGAACGCCGCAGCCTTGCCAGCAGCCGCTGGTCGGGCCGGCGGGCAGCCTCGACCACCAGGGCATAGGCGGCCGCCACACCGATGTTGGGCGCGCCCCGCACCGCCAGCCGCTGGATGGCTCGGACCGCATCCCCTGCGCTTCGAATGTTGAGGTAGACGGTTCGTCCGGGCAGCCGGGTCTGGTCGATGAGCACGAGCTTCCCGGCGTCGAACCGGACCGCTCGGTAGACATCTGGAGGGCTGATCGTCCCTCCCCGGCCGCGGCGCACTGCGCTACTTCTTCCTGCCGACCGCATCCTTCAGCGCCCGGCACGGCCGGAACACCGGCCGCCAGCCCGCCGGTATGCGGATTGCCTTGCCGGTCCTGGGGTTCCGGCCGACCCGCGGGCTGGTGCGGCGCACCACGAAGCTGCCGAACCCGGCAATCGTCACCCGCCGGCCGGCCGCCAGCTCCTGCTTCACCCCGGCCAGGAGCGCCCGGAGGGCCGCATCCGCCGCCCGCTTGGATAGTCCTGCCTCTTTGGCAATCCGACTGACCAGTATTGCGCGCACCTTCACCACCTCCCCAAAGACCTGGCCGTGCTGCACCCGGACATGGCGGCAATATAACCCCGCTCGACCCGCTGTCAAGCACAGTGCCGGGCCGGCAGCCGTCCTGCGCGAAATCGGCCCGCTCCATACCGGCCGGCCGTCGGCTTGACTTGGCGGCGCCCGCCAATATACTCACGCCTCGGTCGGAATCAGCCCGTTCCGGAGTCCGGCCGATACGCGGCCCGTGCCAGCAAAACATCTCTAATCAAGGCCAAGGAGGAACCCTAATGGCTCAAGAGCTGCACCATCCACCAAAGGAGTTGGTGGAACATTCGAACGTCAAGGCGTTCATGGACAAGCACGGCATCGCCGACTACGATGCCCTGCTCAAGCGCGCCGAGGACCAGGTCTGGTACTGGGGCGAGGTCGCCAAGGAGCTGGACTGGTTCAAAACCTGGGACAAGGTGCTGGACGAGTCCAACGCACCGTTCTTCAAGTGGTTCACCGGCGCCAAGTTCAACATCGTCCACAACTGCCTGGACCGGCACATGAAGACCAGCGTCAAGGACAAGGTCGCCTACATCTACGAGTCCGAGCCGGGCGAAGTCGAGCGATGGACCTACGCGATGCTCTACAAGGAAGTCAACAAGCTGGCCAACGCCCTCAAGAAACTGGGCATCAAGAAGGGCGACCGTATCACCCTCTTCATGCCGATGGTCCCGCAGCTGCCCATCGCCATGCTAGCCTGCGCCAAGATCGGCGCCATCCACTCGGTCGTCTTCTCCGGCTTTTCCTCGACCTCGCTGCGCGACCGCGTCAACGACGCCGAAGCGAAAATCCTCATCACGACGGACGGCGCCTACCGCCGCGGCAAGCTGGTGACGCTCAAAGCCAACGCCGACCCGGGCCTGGCCGAGTGCCCGTCAGTCCAGCACGTCATCGTGTTCAAGCGTGCCGGCAACCCGGTCGAGATGAAGCCGGGCCGCGACCTGTGGTGGCACGACATCACCGCCAAGGAGTCCGACGAGTGCCCGGCCGAGCAGCTCGACGCCGAGGACCCGCTCTACACCCTCTACACCTCGGGCACGACCGGCAAGCCCAAGGGCATCGTCCACGTGCACGCCGGCTACGGCGTCGGCACCTACTCGACGCTCAAGTTCGTCTTTGACATCAAGCCCGACGATGTTTACTGGTGCGCGGCCGACGTCGGCTGGGTCACCGGGCACTCCTACATCGTCTACGCGCCGCTGATGTGCGGCGCCACCTCGATCCTGTACGAGGGCGCGCCCGACTTCCCGGCCCCGGACCGCTGGTGGTCGATCATCGAGCGCGAGAAGGTGACCATCCTCTACACCTCGCCCACCGCCATCCGGATGTTCATGCGCTTCGGCGAGGATTTCCCGAAGAAGCACAACCTCGCCTCGCTGCGCCTGCTCGGCTCGGTCGGCGAGCCCATCAACCCCGAGGCCTGGCGCTGGTACCGCAAGAACATCGGCGCCGACAAGCTGCCGATCATGGACACCTGGTGGCAGACCGAGACCGGCACGTTCATGATTTCGCCGCTGCCCATCACGCCCCTGAAGCCCGGCTCGGCCACCCGGCCCCTGCCCGGCATCCTGGCCGACGTGGTCACCGGCGACGGCAAGCCCATCAAGCCCAACGAGAACGGCTTCGCCGTGCTGCTTCGGCCCTGGCCCGCGATGCTGCGGACCCTGTACAAGGACCCGGCACGGTACAAGGACGCCTACTGGTCGCGCTTCCCGGGCAAGTACCTGACCGGTGACTCCTGCACCAAGGACGAGGACGGGTACTTCTGGTTCCGCGGCCGCGCCGACGAGGTGCTGAACGTCGCCGGCCACCGGCTCGGGACCGCCGAAATCGAATCCGCGCTCGTGGCCCACGCCGCGGTCGCCGAGGCCGCGGTCATCGGCGTGCCCGACCCGATCAAGGGCGACGTGCCCAAGGCCTACGTCACGCTCAAGGTCGGCTTCGAAAAGACCGACGCGCTCAAAAACGAGCTCAAGAAGTGGGTCTCGACCGAAATCGGCCCGATTGCCCGTCCCGACTCCATCGAGTTCCGCGACAAGCTGCCCAAGACCCGCTCGGGCAAGATCATGCGCCGGCTGCTCAAGGCCGAAGCGCTGGGCAAGCCGGTCGGCGACATCTCGACGCTGGACGAGTAGGAGCTGGCGGCCTACGGCTAACGGCTCACAGCCAGAATCCACGGCAGGGACACGGGCTTCCGTGTCCCTGCCCTCTCTCATCACAATCAAGGAGGTAGCATGAGTAACGAGAAGACATTCAACCGGTGGTTCGTCGTCGTCGGCGCGATACTGGTGCAGTTGTGTCTCGGCGCGGTCTACGCCTGGAGCGTGTTCCGCGACCCGCTGCGCGACCTGCTGGGCGTCAAGCTCGCCCAGGCCCAGCTGCCCTTCAGCTTCGTGCTGATATCGTTCGCCCTGGCCACGGTGCTGGGCGGCAAGCTCCAGGACCGTTTCGGGCCCAGGAACGTGGCGATCGCCGGCGGCGTGCTGCTCGGACTGGGGATGATCATCGCCAGCCTGTCGCACGGCGTCGTCGGCATGGTGGCCGGGTACGGCATCGTCTCCGGCATCGGCATCGGCTTCGCCTATGTCTGCCCGATATCGTGCGGGGTCAAGTGCTTTCCGGACAAGCGCGGGCTCATTTCCGGGCTGTCGGTCGCCGGGTTCGGCGCCGGCGCGCTCATCGTCGGCCCGCTGGCCCAGAGCCTGATGCGCTCCATCGGCTCGGCCCGCCCGGCTTCGGCCGAGCTCATCACCCGGCTCAGCGCCAAGCTCGCCCCGGCGTTCACCGACACCCTAGCCCTCAAGGCCGCCCTGACTTCGGCCGACTCCGCGGCCGCGGTCAACAGCGCCGGCCTGGCCGATGCCGCTGCCAAAGCCGCGGTCCTGCCCATGGGCGTCCAGCCCACCTTCCTGTACCTGGGCATCGCCTACATCATCGTCGTGACCATCGGCGCGCTGCTGCTGCGCAACCCGCCGGCCGGCTACTGCCCGGAAGGCTGGACCCCGCCCCAGCCCGCGGCCGGCGCGCCCGCCCGGACCGACTACACCGCCGGCCAGGTCCTCGGCACCTGGCAGTTCTGGCTCATCTGGCTGCTCTACCTCTGCGGCGCGGGCACCGGCCTGATGATGATCGGCCAGACCGCGCCCATCGGCAAGGAAATGGCGGGCCTGACGCCGGCCATGGCCGCCATCGGCGTATCGGTGCTCGCCATCTTCAACGCCATCGGCCGCATCCTCTGGGGCCGGGTGTCCGACTCCATCGGCCGCACCAGGACGCTCTTTATTCTCTACCTCATCAACGGCCTGGCAGTCGCCAGCTACTTTCTGATTCCCGCGTTCCACGCCTGGTACTGGGTCGGCATCGGGCTTGTCGGCCTGACCTTCGGCGGCTACCTGGCCATCTACCCGGCCATCAACGCCGACTTCTACGGCACGAAGAACGCGGGCGTGAACTACGGCCTCATCTTCACCGCCTACGGTATCGGCGGCCTGGGCGGCAACCTGCTCGCGCCCATCGTCAAACAGGCCACCAACAACTACAACCTGGCATTCATTCTGTCCGCCGTGCTCTGCATTGCCGCCGCGGTGCTCATCCTGCTGCTCAAGTCACCGCGCGCCAAGGCTCTGGCCGGCGCCAACTAAGGGAGACGTACTTTGAAGAAACTGACCCAGCCCGAAATCGACCAGCTCATCGCCAAGGCCAAAAAACCCGCGGCCGACGCGATGAAGCTCCACCCCTTCTACAAAGGCAAGTACCAGGTCGTGCCCAAGTGCTGCATCCGTGACTTCAACGACTTCGGCATCTGGTACACGCCGGGGGTGGCCGCGCCCTGCAAGGACATCCAGGCCCATCCCGAGATGTCCTTCGAGCACACCAACCGGGCCAACACCATCTGCGTGCTGACCGACGGCACGCGCGTGCTCGGCCTGGGCGACATCGGGCCCGAAGCCTCGATGCCGGTCATGGAAGGCAAGGCCATCCTGTTCAAGTACCTAGGCGGCGTGGACTGCGTGCCCATCGCCTTGCGCACCAAGGACCCGGACGAGTTCATCCGCACCGCCAAGCTGCTGGAGCCCTCGTTCGGCGGGTTCAACCTGGAAGACATCTCCCAGCCCAAGTGCTTCCGCATCCTCGACACGCTCCGGGCCGAGATGAATGTGCCGGTCTGGCACGACGACCAGCAGGGCACCGCCGCGGTCACCTACGCCGGCCTGGTCAACGCGCTCAAGTTCGTGGGCAAGGACATCACGAAGGTGAAGGTGGTGATGCTCGGCGCGGGCGCGGCCAACATCGCCATCTCCCGCGTTTGCATCAAGGGCGGCGTCGCCGCGGAGAACATCATCATGTGCGACTCCAAGGGCACCCTGCACAAGGGCCGGACCGAGCTGCAGCAGGAGTTCAAGGAAAAGTGGCACATGGCCGAGATCTCCAACAAGTGGAACGAGCGCGGCACCGTCGCCGACGCGATGAAGGGCGCGGACGTCTTGATCGCCCTGTCCAAGCCCGGCCCGGGCACGGTCAAACCCGAGTGGATAAAGTCCATGGCCAAGGACGCGGTCGTGTTCGTCTGCGCCAACCCGATTCCGGAAATCTGGCCCTGGGAGGCCATGGAAGCCGGCGCGCGCGTGGTCGCCACCGGCCGGTCGGACTTCCCGAACCAGGTCAACAACTCCATCGGCTTCCCGGGCATCTTCCGCGGCACGCTCGACGTCAACGCCAAGACCATCACCGACGAAATGTGCATCGCCGCCGCGCTCGAGCTCGCCAAGGTCGCCGAAGACCGCGGCCTGCGTGCTGACTATATCGTCCCGACGATGGACGACTGGGAGGTTTTCCCGCGCGAAGCCACTGCCGTTGGCATGAAGGCCATCGAACAGGGCGTCGCCCGCATCACGATGACTCGCGAAGAACTCCTGAAGAAGTCCACGGCCACCATCAAGCAGGCCCGTGAGATGACGCAGTGGATGATGAAAGAAGGCTTCATCCCCGCCGCGCCCGCGGAATAGCCGGGACCGGACTCAACTCAAGAGGCGGGCCAGTCGGCCCGCCTCTGACACAATCAGCCTGTGGGCTAACGCGTCAGTATGACCTTCTGCACGGGCCGCGCCGGCGCTCGCGTGTCCTGCACGAAATAGACGCCAGACCTCAGATGCCGTACGTCGTTCTCACCGGGCTTCAAGCCCATCACCTTCCGCCCTGCCGCGTCCAGCAGTTCTGCCCTGTATGCTGTCTGCTGTCTACTGTCTACTTGCAGCGTCAGCACTCCGCACACGATGGTCGGCTGGCTCGCCGCCGGCACAGCGATGCCCGGTTCTTCCTCGACCCCGGCGCCATAGAACTCTATCACCCGCAGCCCGGCATCTTCGTCTGCCACGTAGGCGTAGCTCCCGGCCACGGCAACGCCATAGGCATAGCCCGGCGTGTCATAGTATCCCCGCTCTACCGGGCCTGCCGGATTGGATACGTCTATCACCCGCAGCCCGGCAGTGTCGTCTGCCACGTAGGCGTAGTTCCCGGCTACGGCAACGCCCCAGGCATAGCCCGGCGTGTCAGAGTATCCCCGCTCCACCGGGTTCGCCGGGTCGGATACGTCTATCACCCTTAGCCCGGAATCCCCGTCTGCCACGTAGGCATAGTTTCCTGCCACGGCAACGCCATAGGCATAGCCCGGCGTGTTGTAGTATCCCCGCTCCACCGGGCTTGCCGGGTCGGATACGTCTATCACACGCAGCCCGGCACTGTGGTCTGCCACATAGGCGTAGTTCCCGGCCACGGCAACGCCATAGGTCCAGCCCGGCGTGTAGCGGTATCCCCGCTCCACCGGGTTCGCCGGATTGGACACGTCTATCACCCGCAGCCCGGCACCGCCGTCTGCCACGCAGGCGTAGTTACCGGCTACGGCAACGCCCCAGGCATAGCCCGGCGTGTCAGAGTATCCCCGCTCCACCGGGTTCGCCGGGTCGGATACGTCTATCACCCTTAGCCCGGAATCCCCGTCTGCCACGTAGGCATAGTTTCCTGCCACGGCAACGCCATAGGCATAGCCCGGCGTGTTGTAGTATCCCCGCTCCACCGGGTTCGCTGGATTGGACACGTCTATCACCCGCAGCCCGGCATGGTGGTCTGCCACGTAGGCATAGCTCCCGGCCACGGCAACGCCCCAGGCATAGCCCGGCGTGTCATGGTATCCCCGCTCCACCGGGTTTGCCGGGTCGGATACGTCTATCACTCGCAGCCCGGCACCGTAGTCTGCCACGTAGGCGTAGCTCCCGGCCACGGCAACGCCATGGGCCGAGCCCGGCGTGTCATAGTATCCCTTCTCCCGGCAGTTGAGCGAATCCTGCGCCGCCGCTACGGCTATCAGGACCGCGACCAGCACCATCAACAGTCTTGTCACCCCAGCCTCCTATCTTGTCACAACCACCTTGCGCACGGCCAACGGCTGACCGCTCACGGCTGACGGCTCACGCACGAAATAGACGCCGGCACGCGGGCTCTCAACGCGCTTGCCCATAACGTCAAAGACAACTCCCGCGCTGGGCAGGCCGCGCAGGATGGTGGCAACTGCATTCCTCTCTCCGCCTCTCTCGCTCCGCTCCTCTCCTACCCCGACGATGTCTACGCCCCGGGCCAGCCAGACACCATTGCCGCGGACATGGTACGCCACAATCGGCTGACCAGTACTATCGTGCACGACATCTCCGACGATAATGTTGGCATCGGGCAGTATTGTGGAGAAGCGCCAGCCGTGCTCATCCAGATAACGGTAACGGAACGCTCCACTCACATAGGCAATATGGGCGTAGTCATACGTGTCAACCGCCAGACGCGCACTGGTGGCGTTACTGTCGATGCGACTCCCATTGAGGTAGAACCCCGGGTCGTATGCCGTCTGGTAGTATCCGACAAATGCGCTATCGTCATTCCTCAGGGCCAGCGCCAGGGTCCGAAAACCGATGGTAGTCCCTCCTGCAACGTTCCGGCCCGTCCAACCCGTGTCTGTCCGGACTACCACGAATATGTTAGAGCCATAGACATCACCCGGAGAAGACGGGAAGCTCCAGTAGTCATCGCAGAACGCCTGAAGGCGGCCCCGGCCGTCAGTCACGAGCTGCCAGCACGAGTAGGCATGATTCCACTGCCCGCCTCCCTGCGCTATTGTGGTCTGGACCCATCCCGACTCGGATCTTTCGACATGAAAGAGCGACGTCCAGCCGTATGCCAGATTCGGTACGCCGGCAGTATCGTAGCTCAGACATGGCCCATAGCCCGTATCGCCGGTGAGTTCGAACTCCCACAACGAGTCTGAACAATGGGCGAAGGCAATAGCGGAGCCGGCGACCGTGTACGCTACGCCCCGCTCCTGACGGGCGCTGACGTCGAATGAAAGCGAGCGGGGGTCGCTACCGTGTACGGCCGGTATAGTTGGGTCGTCGAACTTCCACACAGTGTCCCATACTGCCAAGCGAATCTGCCCGGAACTCTCATGGTAGTAGGCAAGATTGAGCAGGCCTCCCGGCCCTCTCCGCATGTGAAGTCCAGCACCCATCCCGCCTGTGTCCACTTGTTCGAACTCCCAGTGCTGCGCGACACCGAGTGACGCGGACAGGAAGAGTCCGAGCGCCGCAATAGCCGTCTTCAACATATCGCCTGCTCCTGCGCTGAGCATACGCCGTCTGCTAGCCATGTCAAAGCGACAGGCCTGCCCGATGGCAGACCGGCGAAGCCCGCCGGGATAGCAGTTCTCCCGGCGGGCCTCTCTTTGTTGTGCCTGTGCCGACTCAGGGCGTCGGCGCTCCGACGTTGAACACCTGCGTCCGGATGGTCTCGAGCACCGCCTGGGTCAGGCCCCGGCCGTCCTCGATGCGCTCGGCGTACCTGGTCGCCGTCCGTTCAATGTCTTTCGCCACATCACACCTCCGTGTTGTCTCTCGCAAGGTTCACACCTGCCACCCGCGTTCCCGCATCACCGCCCGGCCCAAGAGCCACAGCACCCGGCCGGACAAACCGCGCCTGAACCACCGGGCAGCTACGAGCTTTGCCCGGCGCGGCAGGTCCTGGGCCTTTGCCCGGCGCAGGCACAGCGCGAACTCCCGCGCGAAACATAGGTAGCACTCCCGCTCCGGTTCAGCGACTCCCAGCCCGGAGATGGTCGCGGCCAGCCGCCGGTCAAGGGCCTTGTCGCCATCGAACCGGCTGGGCTCTTTGTGGTTCTTCTTCTTGCTCATAAGAGTTGACGTTGTGGTTCGTCCCTCTAAAGAATATACACTTGACCCGGACAGGTTAGGGACAACCCTTCTCGCCCGGGGGACGGCATCCGGGCTATGCCCTTGGCAGCCCGAGGGTTGCCCCCCTGGCCTCGCCACTCAGCCCGGCCATCCATGGGGGGGATCATCCCCCCTATCATCCTCCCCATCATACCCTGAATCATCCTGCCAATCATCCTCTGGACGATTCTCTCCATGATACTCCCCATCATTCTCCAGATGATTCTCCCCATGATTCCCTCGATGATACCCCCGATGATTCCCCGGAGCATTCTCCCCATCATCCCCTGAATCATTCTCCCCATCATTCTCTCCATGATTCTCCCCGTCATCCTCCCTGTCATCCCCTGATTGGTCCACAGATGACTACCAGGGGTGCTTCTCCTGACGCTTCGGCCGACTACCACGCCGCTCCACGCTCCTGATTGCCCGTGACCTCTGGGTCGCGGCATCGCCCCCGGACACGGGCGGCAGACTCCTGCTCGGCATTGGCCATCGCCCGGCTTCTTAGGGAAGCTGGTCTGCTGAACGGCTCCACCGCGAACCCACCCGGCGCCGGAACGACAACCAGCCCTGACAACACCGGTCGCTTCGCTCTCGCCTTCGCCGCCTGTCCGTCCCAAGGAGCAGCCCGGTGACGCGAACGGCCGGGCCGCGGGTTTGACACCCCCGCGCCCGAATCTATCATAAGTCCGCGAGGTGATATCTATGTCTCAACCTGCCCCCCATTCGTTCCGCGCGCCGCGCGGCACCGGCCTGTCGTGCAAGGGCTGGCACCAGGAGGCCGCGCTGAGGATGCTCCTGAACAACCTTGACCCCGAGGTGGCCGAGAAGCCGGACCAGCTCATCGTCTACGGCGGCACCGGCCGCGCCGCTCGCAACCACGACTGCCTGGCCGCCATCGTCAAGGCGCTCAATAACCTCGAGAACGACGAGACTTTGCTGGTGCAGTCCGGCAAGCCGGTCGCGGTGTTCCGCACGTTCCCCCATGCCCCACGCGTGCTCATCGCCAATTCCAACCTTGTCCCGCACTGGGCGACCAAGCCGTACTTCGACGAACTGGAGGCCGCCGGGCTGATGATGTACGGCCAGATGACGGCCGGTTCATGGATTTACATCGGCACGCAGGGCATCCTGCAGGGCACTTACGAGACGTTTGTCGCCGCGGGCCGCAACCATTTCGACGCGGGCGACCTGGCGGGCCGGCTGGTGGTGTCGGGCGGTCTGGGCGGGATGTCGGGCGCGCAGCCGCTGGCCGCGGTGATGGCGGGCGCGACCTACCTGGGCGCGGAAGTGGACCCGGCGCGCATCGCCCGGCGCCAGGCATCGGCCCGGCCGCGCTACCTGGACGAGCGCATCGACGACCTGGACAGAGCCATCGACAAGGCGCTTGAGATGAAGCGCGAGCGCCGGGCTTATTCCATCGGCTGGTGCGGCAACATCGTCGACCTGCTGGCGCGGCTCCGCGACCGCGCGGTCGTGCCCGACCTCTTGACCGACCAGACTTCGGCCCACGACGAACTGGCGGGTTACGTGCCGGCCGGGATGTCGTTCGACGCCGCGGTCGCGCTCCGGCGGGCCGACCCGGCCGCGTACCGCCAGGCGTCGTACCGGACGATGGCCGGCCACGTGCGGCTGATGCTCGAACTCCAGTCCCGGGGCGCGGTGACGTTCGACTACGGCAACAACCTGCGCGGCAAGGCGCTCGAAGGCGGGTTCATTTCGGAGTCGGAAATCCGCACCCCTGGAACCCTTTCTACGTGGAAGTACCCCGGCTTTGTCCCGGCCTACATCCGGCCGCTGTTCTGCCAGGGCAAGGGCCCGTTCCGCTGGGCCGCATTGTCCGGCGACCCGGCCGACATCGAGGAGACCGACCGCATCATCTGCGGGCTGTTCCCGGACAACGCGCCGCTCGTCAACTGGATAAAGAAGGCCGCGGCCGAGGTGCCGTTCCAGGGCCTGCCCGCGCGCATCTGCTGGCTCGGGTACGGCGAGCGCGACAAGGCGGGCCTGGCGTTCAACCGCGCGGTGAGGGAAGGTCGGGTGAAAGCGCCCATCGTTATCGGCCGCGACCACCTGGACTGCGGCTCGGTGGCGTCGCCCAACCGCGAGACCGAGGCGATGAAAGACGGCTCGGACGCGATTGCCGACTGGCCGCTCCTGAACGCGATGCTCAACGTCGCCTCCGGGGCGTCCTGGGTGTCGATTCACTCGGGCGGCGGGGTCGGCATCGGCTACTCGGTGCACGCCGGCCAGGTCATCGTCTGCGACGGCACCAAGGAGATGGACGAGCGGCTCGCCCGCGTGCTGACCAACGACCCGGGCACCGGCGTCGCCCGGCACGTCGACGCGGGCTACGACGACGCGGCCGCGGTGGCCAGGGCCAAGGGCGTGAAGATACCAATGCTCTGAGGACGGAGAAACCAGAAATCAGAGACCAGAGACAAGAGACCAGAGACGACGGAACCAGGGCAGTGTCAGGACTCCGTCTTTCTGGTTTCTGGTTTCTGATATCTGCTTTCTGCTCTATTCTACTGCTGCTTGCCTGTTCCCAACTCCGCTCCCTCTCCCCGGCCGACGCGCTGTCCCCGGCCGAGAAGCTCGACTACCTGGTGCTTTCCAGCCTCGACCCGGGCGCCGGCCGGCAGTATGCCAGCACCGCGGGCAGCCGCGGCCGCGCCGACTTCCGCGACTGGTTCTGGCGCAACCGGCCTGACTCCGCCGGCCGGCCCGCGCTCGAGGCCCGCGCCCGCCAGGCCCGCGACTTCTTCGGCGGTGTGGACCTGTTGAACGACGACCGGGTGCCGACCTACATCCGCTTCGGTCCGCCCCGGCGCGAGGCGTTCGAGCCCGAGCCGGTGCGCAACGAGACGCTCCTTATGATAGTCAACCCGGCGGAGATCTGGACCTACGACAGCGCCGGTTACCAGTTCGACTTCGTCAAGGCCGGCACCGCCTTCAAGCAGGTCGGCGAGTCGCGCTTCGGGCCAGCGGCCCGTCACCCGAGCCTCGAAGAGGTGGACCTAGGCCGCGCCACGCCCGCGCCCCGGCCCGACGCCGGCTCGGCCGGGCTGTGCGTGCGCCTGGCGCGCCTGGGCCAGCGCGCCGACACCGTCACCGTCGAGGTCGGGTTCGGGGTGCGGCCGGGCCCGGGGACCGGCCAGCAACTCGTGCGCGTCGACATCACCGCCCGCGGCCGGCGCTCGGGCACGCTGCTCGAACAGGGGTTCTGGGCCGCGGTCGCCAACCGCGACGGCCTGCCCGGCGCGTCGCTGGCCGTGGGCCGGCGCGAGCTCGAGCTGGGCGCGGACGTCTACGACGTCACGGTCAGCGCGGTCTCGGAGGACGGCGGCGAGTACTCGGTCGTCCGGCAGGAGCTCAACCTCGTCGACTACGTCCGGCGCGTCCAGCCCGCATCCGACCTGGCCTTCTACGCCCTCGCCGACTCGACCTTCCAGAGCCCGCAATTCGAAGGCCGGGGCTGGCGGAGGCTGGTGCCGCTGGCCGGCGGCGCGGTCCGAACCGGCCAGAGCTGCTACTCGCTGTTCGAGCTCTACAACCTCGCGGTTGACGGCGCGGGCCGGCACCGGGTCGAAGTCGACTACGACATCATCGAGCAGGCGTCGCGCCAGCTCGCGGTCGTGCCCACGCCCGTCCGGTTTGTCTCGGGCGACGGCCCGACCGCGGTGATAGTGGAACGGATACACACGATGGACTTGCGTCCCGGCCCGTACCTGCTC
>JAEAMF010001327.1_pt1 | contig 18804 bp, 10 predicted proteins | sample 8958721 | NCBI WGS metagenome assembly JAEAMF01 (sample SAMN16933255, study PRJNA681124) | bioreactor sludge metagenome | isolation source: anaerobic bioreactor treating anionic surfactant - SDBS | place: India: Bengaluru | collected 2019-02-28
GAATGGCGGCCGGGATTGCAGTGGCCGGCCTGTGGAACGGTGCTCCCGCTTCCGCTGAACAGGTCAAGCTGGGCACTCCGTGTGCGGAAAAACTGGGGTGGCAGGTGAGTGTTGCGACATACAGCTACAGGCGTTTCCCGCTGTACGAGGCGCTGGACAAGATTGCCGCGCTGGGAGTACTACACATCGAGCCGGCTTTCTTCCTGAAACTTGATGGTACTCGGCCGGAACTCAAGATAAATGAAAGCCTTTCCGTCGAGGTAAGGAAGGAATTTAAAGAGAAGCTCCAGGCAATGGGTATGCACATGTCGTCTTTCTATGCCGGACTGGGAAATGATGAGGGGAAGGCACGAAAGACCTTTGAGTTCTGCAAAGAAATGGGTGTTCGTGTTATTGTTTCCGAACCGCCTGCGGAAGCCCTCGGTATGATTGACAAGCTCTGCGGAGAATATTCCATCAACCTGGCCATTCATAATCACCCCGAGAAACCCGGATACCAGAACTGGAAACCTGAAAATGTAATGGCTCTTTGCAAGGATTACAGTAAGAGGATCGGAGGCTGCTGTGACACGGGCCACTGGGTGCGTTCCGGGCTCGATCCTGTCGAATGCCTGAAGAAAATGGAAGGAAGAATAGTCAGCTTCCACCTCAAGGATGCGGCCGAGATGGGTAACAGGAAGTCTGCTGATTCCATTCTCGGCGAAGGCAAGGGAAACTACAGGGAAGTACTCAGGGAGCTCAAGCGCCAGGGTTACAAGGGTATCATGGCTGTTGAGTACGAGAACGACAACCCGACTCTTCAGGAAGAAATGGTGAAGAATGTGGCCTTCGTAGAAAGCGTGGCCCGGGAGTTGGCTGGGTAACGTCTTCCGGTTCTCTTCCAGATGTAACGGGGTGGCTGTATGAAACCAAAATATCCGTTTCTTGGCGTTCCTGCTGTAATCTGCTTTTCCGCCTGCTTGACGGCTGTGTGCGGCACGCAGGCCGCGAGCGACTGGCCGCAGTGGCGAGGGCCGGACCGCAACGGCATCCTGAAAGAAAGCCCGCCATTACCGGACCGGTGGCCGGAAAAAGGTCTGACAAAACTGTGGGACAGCGAACCGATTCCTTCTGACGAAGACGGTGGACATGGCAGTGTTATAGTGGCCGCCGGACGTGTTTATTCGTCAATAGTATGGCACACGGACGTGGAAACTGAGACCCGGGCCATAGATTACCTGGTGATGACCAAGCTCGGTTACCAGTCTGTGGCCGGCTGGCCGAAGGAAACCGTTGAAAAGCTGGAAAAAGACAAGCTTGAACTCAGTCCCGATATCTGGGGTGGCAAGCTGGATGCTTTTGTAAAAGACTGGTGTGAGAAAAACCTCGATAAGAAAAAAAGACAGACTTGTTCCGGCTACGTGCGCAGCCGGTTTGAGAAACGGGCTGACGCCATACCGCTCGAAGTCTACGACAGGCTGCTGACGGTCCAAAAGACCCGCTTTCCCAACGAAGCGGCAATGATCAAATGGGTGGACGATCAGCATTTCAGCGAGAAAGTCAGGAAGGAGATCCTGGATGCCGTTCCGCCTACAATGAAAGTTGCGGAGGATGTGGTCATCTGCATCGACCTGCAGACCGGCAAGACGCTCTGGAAGTTCAAGTCGCCGGGGGATGCCACCGGCCGCATGGCATCCAGCACACCATGTATAGCCGACGGGCGGATATATGCGCTGGGCAGTTTAAATTTTTACGCGATTAATGCGGCAGACGGAAAACTGCTCTGGTCTGTCAAGTTGCCCGGCAAGGGGCCTGCCTCATCGCCGATGGTTGTGGATGGCATACTTGTCATGAATGTGGGCAAGCTGGCTGCCTATGACGCCGTAACGGGCAGGGAGCTCTGGCAGCAGCCAAAGGTCGGCGGTGGAAATTCGTCACCTGTTGCATGGAAGACGGGAGATAAGACAATTATTATTTGCAATGGCCGGGGGATATTGGCAGGTGTTGACCTGAAGTCGGGCAATCTTCTCTGGAGTACGCCCGGAGGCGGTGATGCAACACCGGCTGTTGTAGGTGATTTTCTTGCAACACAGACTAGTAAGCCAGATGTAGGTATCATGGCAGGCTGGTTGACACCTTCCTCTTTTACAAAGCTCTGGAGTATTCCTTACGATCCTCTGCGTTCACAGTCCAGCCCGCTCATAATTGATAACTGTGTCTATCTTATGGATGACAATCTGCAGTTTTGTTTCGACCTTAATACGGGACGGGAGTTATGGAAACAGGAATCCGGTTCGACATCCATCTCGTCGCCTGTCTTTGCGGACGGTAAAATATTCCTCGTGTCCGGCGGCGGTTCCCGGGTAATGATGTTCAAGCCCTCGCCGGAGAAATGTGAACAGCTTGGCAAGGCAAGTATCAAGGCGCTGTGGGTTCCTTCCCCGGCAATTGCCGAAGGGAAACTGGTGGTGCGCGGGCGCAAGAATATTACCTGCTATGACCTGACCGGAAGAATTACGGCTGTGTCAGCGGAAAAGAAACCTTGACTACAGGCTTTCAACGGCGTATGGGCATTTCAGGATACAGGGCTCCGCGACGACCGGCCGGTATTTCTTTATCGGGTCGATTTTCCTGAGGGCTGCGTCGAGTTCGGCTTCGGACGGATTCTCAGATGGTTTCTCATTAACAATCGAACCGAGATATCCGAAACCGCTTTCGGGAACGAGCGTGTACCGCTTGCTCCAATCACATCGCACAGGGTTAACTTCGAGACACCTGAACTTGTTGCCTTCACAGGTGAATTCGATGTATCTACCGCCGAAAGCCCCGGTCGGGCACGCACGCACACAATATTTGTGGCACTTGCCGCACTTTGTATTGTCGCCGTTCGAGAGCACTGGGGAGGGGAGAAGTCCGGCGTCGGTCACTATGGCAATGAAACGCTGCCTGATCCCGAGCTGGGGTGTTGCCAGCCTGCCGTTATCAAGCAGCACGCCAAGCCCGGCAGCCACGGCGGCAAAACGGTTGGAAAGGAGGTCTTCCTGCCAGCTGCGCGGATTGGCCACCAGCGATTCAGTATGCATAAGATCTGAGACCAGCACGCCCTTGTGCCCGTACTGTTCAAGCAGTTTAACAATCCGTACACCGATCATTTTCCCGACCCAGTTGCTAACGTAGGTTTCAAATGCGTAAGGGCCGACGGCCTCGGCAGGCGGTTTTGTTGCCCGCGCGAGGACTTCCCGGGTAAACCGCATGGCAATGACGATAACGGACCTGGCGTCGGGCAAATATTCCCTGCACCTTGCCAGGATCCACTTTTCGCGCCTGATTTCCGGCACCCATGGCGAAAAAGGTTTTGCATTGTCAGTGGCTGCCAGCGTCTCCTGTCCCTCGAAATGACTCCTGATCTGTGCGCTGATATTCTCGATCCTTTCCACGGAAGATATCCCGCATAAATCGGCGCCATACGACAGTGCCCCGTTCCGGATGATATCGGTAAGGATGTTCTGATCGATGACCGGTGCTGCAGAGGGACGGGGTACGGTTGTTCTTGGCAAAAGTTTCTTCCGGGTAATTACTGTGTTTGCCATGACACTCCGGCTGTCCATTCCCGGCAAAGTCTCGAGAATCCTGTATGCCGTGCTCCTGATGCCTGTTTCCGCGTAATGTGAGCCGCTTTTCTCGATGCTCATGACCGAGCGGAACCCCAGTTCTTCCAGCTGCCTTGTCACATCGTAGCAGGCTGAATCGACAATCTGCCTTGCGCCCGTTTCAAAAGCGGCCTGGCATTCGGTCTGCCATTTGTTGTCATTATCCGGTGCACGCCGGATCAGCAGGGTGACCGCCGACTGTGCACCGGGGAGTTCTGAATCAATTGAGATACCCGCGGCTTTCAGGTCTTCCGCCGCATGGACCAGGACATGTTCGACGCCGCCGGCATACGCTGCTGCAATGATCCTGTCCGTGGTACTTCGTGATTCAAGGTTCTCGTCCAGGCTGGCGGCAGGTTTCCGCATGGGTGTTCGCGAGTAGGTTTTATCAAAACTTCTTATTTTCTTCGGAACACAGAATTTCAGGCACTGGCCCATTTCCCCTGCACGCAGGCCGTGAGTCTTGACCGTATCAAGTATCACGGACTCATCGACCTTCTCGGGAATATTGAGGTCGAGGTCGAGGTCAAAATGTTCACCCCATGCGCAGCGCCATAGATTCTTCTTCGGAAACCTGTATTCGTAGTTGTCGATTCTTAGAATGTTCTCTCCGTCTATTTCCTTTTCCAGTGCCTTGGTCGGGCAGTTCTTTCGGCAAAGCATGCACTTGTCACACAGCGAACCGGGCGGAATAAGAGGATCCGGTTCAATTACTGCGTCGGTGAGAACCGTGACGAACCTGTTGCGAGCGCCGTACTCGGGGGTCAGGGCGAGCCCGTTGAATCCCATGTCGGCAAGGCCAGCCACGACTGCCATGTAAATATGGCTGATGTCCGGTGCAAATATCGCCTTTAAATCCTTGTACTGGTTGTATCTCCAGATGTTGCTTGCCGCGATTGGAATGGCGTTGAATCCCATCTTCTCGATCTGCACGGCCATACGGTATGACATTTCATCCAGCCTGGCATTCATGAGGTACTGTACGGAGTATGGACCGATTTCCTGGGGATGTTTTTCCCCGCCAAGCTCTATGCAGGCATCGGGATGGTGTATTGCCATTACTATGATTGTGCGACACCCCGGGAAAAGTCCCCTGGGGCTCATCATGGCAGGCGCATTCTCTGAACGCTCTACATTTCCGAATCCGACCAGGTCGGCCCCGATTTCATATGCGAAGTTCTTGATTTCTTCCTTGAGCATGGCACATATCCTCACGCTTGCGTTTTAATGCGAGACCTTTTCTTCTCGGCCAGCGTTTCGCTTATGGCTTTTGCCGCACGGCGCAGGCCTGATACGACATTCTTCTGGTGGCTGCCCTTGAAGCGAAACTTGGGCAGGAACAGCCCGATTGCGGCAATGACGTGCCCCTCGGGGCTTTTAATGGGGAACGCCAGCCCGATTGTCTCGTTATCCGGCGAATGGCAGACTGTTTCTTCGCTTCGTATTCTTGTAAGCGCCTTGCGCAGTGCCGTGATGCTGTCTACCTGCGGCCAGAGCCTGCCTGGCAGGCCATAATCGGCCACAACCCTGTCAACCTCGTGTTCGGGCAGGAAGGAGAGGAGGAGTCTTCCTGTCGCTGTTTCGTAGATGTTGGTCAGGCCGAGCGCCTGAGGTCCGACCTGTATGCGTTGCTGCCCGTTTATCTGGGACAGGATGAATCGCCTGCCCTGCCTCAGGATCACGAGCAAAACTGTTTCATCGACCTCCTTTGCCAGTGCTTCCATGGGCGCCTCTGAAACTGTCACCAGGTCCTTGCGGTAAGGGCCCTGCCTTGTCAGGTGGAATACAAGCGGTCCGAGAATATAGCCTTTCCTCGGGGCAATCTGCTCGATGTAGTGGCGGCGCGCCATGGTCTGAAGAATGTTAGCGCATGTGGCCGGATGCATCTTCAGCTGGCCGGTGATTTCACTGAGAGATTTTGCCTGGTCAGGCGTCTCGGCCAGGTATTCCAGTATGTCGAAAACCTTGTGCAGAACCTTGATCATGTTTTCCTCCTTTGATTTGTCGTACAGGATGCCCCACCGGGAATACTATGTCAATATAAAATAGGGTTTTATATAGTAAAATATAATACACAGGAGCTGCTATGTATGAACGTGGAAGGAGATGTTATTGACTACCCGATTGATGCGGTGGTAAGAGGTGGATATATTGAGGTGCTGATTTAGTGAACAGACGTCCTGAAAACAGTGTATTGTTTCTTGAGAAGACTTTCCTTTACGACGAGCCGGAATTGATAGGCGGAGTCGAACTTTTCAACCTTAACCTGATAAGGGAAATGGCAGAGGCGGGCTGCAGGCTTGTTGTTGCCGCAAACCAGGGGTGGGGCGGAGTGATCCGGAAGTCTGCAGGGCAGCTCCCTGTCGAAATAATGGAACTTCAGCCCGGCCTTGATACGGTCACGAGGGGAATGTCGATGTTCTGGAGGTGCCGGAATCGCAGTTTCAAATTACTTATCCTGGGTAATACCGGCAACAGGCTTATTCCAATCATGTGGATGCTCGATAAGCTGCACATGGTGGAGCATTGCGCAGCCATCCTGCACAGGGAACCGAGTCCGCGGTTTGTCCGCGCACTGAAGCGCCGGCCAATCGATCTCCTTGCTGTAAATAGCAAGATCGCGTCTCATTTTGACAGGAATGCTTTTCCGAAATTAACGGTTGGCTACGGGATCATGCACCATGAACGTTATTATCCGGCAGAATCGCCCCCCGCGGAAAAGCCATTTGTCGATTTCTGCGTTGTTGGGCACCTGGACAGGAAATGGAAGGGATCAGATACCGCAGTCTCGGCTTTCAGGAAAATTCCCGGCGAGCTTCGCTCAAAATGCAGGCTGCACCTGCTTGGATTTACAATGCCCCCATCGTTCCCGGAATCAAATATAATTGTCTATAACTGGAAAACCTGCGACGAGGTCGGCCCATTCCTCAGGCAGATGGACGTTATGATCGTGCCTTCGCGTGATGAAAACGTGATGCGGGAGACTTTTTCGCAGACTGCAGTCCAGGGCATGCTGTCCGGATTGCCCCTGATCGTCAGTGATCTGCCCATACTCGTGGAGAAACTTGACAGGGGCGGCGGCCTGGTTTTCCATGACGAGGCAGGCCTGGCCGATGCCATGGTAAAAATGGTTTCTGAGCCTGAATTCAGGCGGACCCAAGGCGCCATGGGCCGGCAAACAGCCCTGGCCCGCTATGTCTGGGACACAAAGGCCTACGTCAAAGAACACATCAGCCCTTTAATGACAGAATGATACGTTACTTGTAAACTTTCACGAGCCTGACCTGTGCATGGTCCGGCGCAGTACAGGCAAACTTCATGTGGTTCAAACCGCCTTTAAGTACAGGCATCGGATCCGGTAAACGTCCCTCGTTGGTCTTTGTACGGTTCTCGTCAAACACTGTCCAGTTACGCTGGTCGCGGCAGACAAGCCGCTGGCCGCTTTTCAGGCTTACCGGGAACTTCAATGCCTGTCCGCATATGGTCAGGACCGGCGATTCCATAACCCCGCAGAACTCAATTTCCACTCTGGCTTTTTCACCTGGCCTTACCATAACGTCCCACTCGTTGTCATCACCGTCCGGCGTCAGTATTTCGCGGGTCCTTTCATATTCACGGTTGATATGTTTCCACCCGATCCTGCCCCCGGGATTCATTGTCCCAAACGGCATCCCGAGGGAATTAATTGTTACCTCCGCCCTTGCGCTTGCGCCCTGAGGTTTCTCGCATGAGAATACCACGGCATTACCGCCGGCCTGCTGGACTGGCCAGTTTCCGCCGACCCTTGCACGTGCGATAAGATCCCCGTTATCCTTGAAGTGCAGGCACCTTCCGGATTGTTCCAGTTCGACAAAATCACCGGACTTTATGGTGAAGGGGATTACGACCGCCTGCCCGTTGAGAGTCAGCACGGGGTTCTTCAATTCGGCGGCGCGAACAGGAAGCGCCATGACGGGACTAATGACCACCTCCGTGCTGTCGCCCGCCGGCAGGTTGTTAAGATATATGGTGAACGATGAGATATGCGCCATGTCGAGGTTGTTCCTGTAAATGTCGTAAGCACCGCCATATGGCCATACGTGATTTGTCATCTGTTCCACATCACGTTCACGTACAAGCAGTTCAATGTAGCGCCAGCCTTGGAAGTCAAGCGTCACATAGTGGTCGGACAATGCGTGACTATACTCGCGCGGCGTTCCAAGCTGCAGGTTCAGCAATGCGCCCTTGCCGTCACCCTTTATCCATACGCCCATCGCGCCGGTTCCTGACAGCTTGAAATATGGGTTCGGGAATTCAAGTCGGGCCCTTGTCCACGCACCTATTGCCGATGGTCCCTTGTTTTCAGCCTGCAGGCGCAGATTACGTCCTCCGCCTTTCACGTCCGCGGTTTCTTCCGACAGCTTCAGCGTTATCGCCGATGACGCCTTTGACGGCTTGAATGCCGACAGGTCTGCGTAATCATTTATGCAGATACGCTTCGGACAGTCGTATGGTTCAACGGAGAACAATGTTTCGATGCGGGCTGAGAGCGGTTGGGCGGCAAACGGATTGTCCTGTTTCCAGCGTTCCGAACCGTTGCCCATTGCGCTGATACGGTGTGCGCTCATTTTTACCGGCGTGAAAAGCCAGTTCCCGTCGCTGTTCTGTCCAAGACGGAACTCATCGCCAGGGACGGCCACGCGGGCTACCGTCTGCGTGTCGAAGTAGCGCGCCAGGCGCAGTTTTTCATACCAGCCGAGTATGGTGAACTGGTTCTCGATGTGAAGCCTCAGCGGACTCCGCGAGACATTCACGCCCTGGATGGACATGGCGGAATCAAGCCCGAGGTTTTTCGCGGCAAAATATTCCATTTCATCCAGGAAGTGACCGCGTGCCACGGGCGTTGGGCCTCGAGGCGCCCACCAGCCCAATTGCGGTTCAAGCAGGTCCGCGGCGCGGTGCGCAGAGGCAGACTGGATGTGCTTGTCATGGAATCGCTTTGCTGCCCAGACCGGGTGATCCCACGCGCCCAGGCGCGAGTGGAACCACCAGTTGTGTTCGCCATGAGCGCTAGCTTCCGCCAGGATTTCGCCCTTCAGCCGCTTGAATATTGCGTGGCGCATGAAATCGATCCCGTAACGGCTCATCATTCCTTCCGAACCGTCAAAGTATAGCTGGTCGAGCTTACACGTGTTAAAAACACCGGCAATGCAGCCGGCGAGTTCATCGGCAAGCGGTGAGCCGGGTACCGGATAAAAAGATATGTAGCGCTGCTGCAGGTAGTCGGCCCGGTCGCCCGCGGCGTGCGGCAGGGCTTTTGTCTTGAACGCGCCGCGCTGGCATTTCCTGAATGCATACGGGGGCTCGGATACGATCTCGCTGTACTGTATGATTTCGGCACCGACCCTTATGGCATTGCCATTCCCCGAATATGTGAAAACAGTGTCATGCCGGGCCGAAGGCTTTTCATTTATGTACATGACCGTGTCCGTTGGCGACATGGCTTGTGCAAGCGTGTAGGTCTCGAATGGAATGAGATACGGACTCGGTTCGGGCGTGATCCAAGGGTCGCGCGGATCTATACAGGCCGTCAGGGTGTGAATACCTGCCCTCAGCCCGGCGGCATGAATCCGGGAGACACTGTCTTTCATATCCTCGATGCCCTTTGGGAAATAATTTGTGCGGACATTGTAATGACCAAGGCTCTGCCACCAGCCGTGAATGTGGATACAGGAAAAACCGCCGCGCCGCGCCAGTTCGATCCAGTCATCGGTCGAAGCATGTGTCATGTCGGCGAAAAGATATGAACCGCGGTTTGCCTCGGCGCCCAGCGACCATGGTCCGCCGAGTTTGGAAATCGGGATATCAGCATCCTTCGCCATTGCACGCAGGATCGCTGGCATGTCCTTTTTCGGGCCCACGGCAAGGCCTGCAGTACAACCTGTCAGGCCGTATTTCTCTGTTGTCCAGACGCGTAAAGCCGCCGGGTTACCGCCGACCGCCATTTCCACCGGCAGTTCATAGCCACGCAGACAGACAGCATCAGTATCGTCGGAAAGCATGTTGGCCATACCCCCGCGATAGGCTGTGCACGTTACCGGTACGTTGAGAAATGTCAGTGAATCGACATCGGGCAAGGTCAGGGTTTTTGCCTTGAAGGTAAAGAAGTCCCGGTGCTCGTCCATTGTCATTACGAGATTTCCCTTGTTGCGCGGAAAGTCAAATGTCAGGTCGTTCCCTTTACGTGACATTTTACGGGCGATAACCTGGCTTCCGTTTTTCAGCCGGGCTGAGACAAGGTTTTGGGGACGAGCCAGCAGGTCGCGCTTTGTTGCCTTGTTCACCAGGGACGTGATCTGCCCCTGTTTGTTTATGGTCAATATAGCACGGCGGTTCTCGAGAACAGCTTCCGGGGCTTCCCTGTCTGCAGATTCATCGATCAGCGTGTATGAAGCGCTTGTACGCGAAGGATCTCCTGCAAGTCCTGCGATTTCTGATTCGGTAAGAGTACGATTGTAAATGCGGACGTCATCGATCAACCCCTTGTGGCTGACCGTATCCGACCATGCACCTAGCCGTAGGTCATCGGCTTCCACCGGGTATTTCCATGTGCCGGTGCCGGCGCGCTTGCCGTTCACATAAGTTGTAATGTTGGGCATTGCAAAGGTGACACAGATGTGGGTCCATTGCCGAATTGGCAGTTTATTGAGAATTGCAGCACCGCCTTCTGTCCAGGAATTGCCGGGTGCGCCGGCTCTCTGGCCGGGTTTTCCGACCCTGAACGAGCAAAAATCATCGCGGACAAAAAGCATGATCCCGCCCGGGCTCCAAGTATGTGAAGTGAGCAGATTAGGGTAGCGGCCCGTGTCCTCCCATGTGGCCCAAATCGAAAGCGTGAACTGTGTTGCCCCGTTAAAGGCTGGAACGGCTGGAATATCGATGAAGGCGTTTGTGCCGCCGAATAGGGCAGCCGTACCGAACACACCTTTGACCCACTGTACATTTACCATTTCGCCGTCAACAGCGCTGGCTGAACGGTCCCCGGCCAGCGTGCCGGATGCCTCGTCAAGAGGGAGCCAGAGTATAAGTGAGGGATCGGCTGGCTGTGCACCGACAATCATGATTGTGAACGCACAGAAAAACAAAGCGGCCAGAAGTGAATTCTTCATGTTACCTCCTTGAACGGACTTTATTGTTCAATTCTTATCTTGTTCGAGCCTATGGAATTTACCAGGTCCGGAAGATCGTAGGTTTTCAGGGCGCCATGTACAATGGTGGCGATCTGGTTGGTTGTCGCCGGTATTCGCACAAGATCGGACCATGAAGAGGGCATACGGCGCAGAGTGAGCGATTCAAAAAGCTGCGGTTCAAGCGTCACGGCGTGCAGTGCAGGGATTGCTGCGTCGCCTGCACCTACGAGGTTTACGCTATGGGGTTTGTCTCCTGCCTGGTAACCGGCAAGAAAACGGGTACAGCAGAGTATGTCCTCGGTCCACAGGCTGACCAGCGATCTGCCGAGCAGGTATGACAAATAGAAGTGTCCGGCATTCGGCCCGAATGTACCGCTGTACCATCTCTTGCCCCCGTGCCTGGTTTCTCCGAAACCGCGCAGATCCACCGCAAGCACGATGTGACCCTTGACTGCAATCTGTTCTATTGGTCCACCCGGGCTGGCATCCGTCTGTTTACCGACATCGCTTATATATAGGAAAGCTTTTTTATCACTGTTTGCCGGAATGAAAGCCAGGGCCGGCAGTGGCATTCCGTGCGCCGGCTCGATTATAAGCTTGTCTATACGGTACCCGCTTCTTTCAACTGTCCCCGCCGTGCTGAACTTAACCGGCGGCAGTTTATCGAGCTCAGACACTTTCACGATTTCGCGCACCGCTTTCAGCGCCTCAGCCTTCGGGGTATTTGACCAGAATTCGTGGCGCTTTGCTGCCAACTGTGTTTCGTATTCGACGTTAATATCAAAGACAGATCGTTCGTTCGGCATAAGCATTACCTGGCCTTTGGGCGAGCACTGGACTTCCGCATCCTTCCAGATCGGGAAGTCCGACTCGATGATTGCGTCATCTTTCCCGAGGAGCCAGCGGCGCATCCAGCGGACTGCGCCGACCCGCAGGCGGGTGGTGAACCCGTGCGGCTCGTCGGTTTCCACCAGGTTGATTCTCTCCGCGTAATCGAGACGGGTGTATATGCGCTTGGCCTCGCGGAAGGAATCCCAGCTGCCGCGGATGTCGAAGAAGTCCCGCGTGGCAGTGCACATCAGCGTAGGCTTCGGTGCGCGCATGATGATGTAATCGGCGTGTTCCATGCCGGATTCTATCTGTCCGAAAATATTCTGCTCGCCGTCCTGTGGTCCAGCCTTCTCGAGCAGGTAACGGAACGAGGTCAGGTAGCAGGACGGTGCGGCGCAGAATATTCTTTCATCGAGCGCCATGAGGTAGCTGGTGAGCGTTCCGCCTCCTGAATTGCCCGTGCATCCGATGCGGTTCGGGTCAATGTCGGGCCTGCTCTGGAGGTAGTCGATGCTGCGCATGCCGTCCCATATGCGGTAGCGTGCCACGTTACGGCCCAGCAGTATCGCACCGATTCCCGCCATCGTGTGTTCCGTGGTGCAGCCGAATGCGGCCTTTTCCTTTGCGTTGAGAATCTGGGCGCGCTCGCCCTGTCCGATCGGATCGTAGCAGAGCGCGGCAAGCCCGTTCTTTGCAAGCAGTATGGAGGCCCGCTGGTATGTTTCAGCGGCTTTACCGTTTCCGCTATGGCCGCATGGCACAATGACACCCGGGTATGGCGGCTTGCCTTCCGGAAGGTAAAGGAGTGCGGTCACATGGTGGTTCGGCTCGCTCTCATAAATTACTTTTTCGACGCGGTAACCGTCGCCCCGGAGGGAACCGACAACCTGCGCATTGAGGGGTGTCTTTTCGGGGAATCCGCCAAGCTGCTCCACGAAGAACCGGCACAGGTTTGCCTGGTATGCCTGAATCTGCTCCGGCGTCTTGATTTTTTCGTAGTTGGCCGCGCGTTTGTCCAGCGCGGCAAAGCCTGTGCTTTCAACTGGTTCTCAAACATTAACGACGGCATGTTGTTCGAATCCGTACTGCTCAGAATGGATAAATCTTCCGCTTCCGAAAAACCGGCAGGTAAAATGCAGCAAATTAAAACTATTGCGGCGGAAAACAGGCTGTGCAGGAAGAACGAATTTCTATCGTGAGCGGTGTTTCTGTTCATGATTGATCTCCTATGGAATGATCGGTGATTCGAACCTGTATAAAATCGCGACCCGTATCTTGGACCATAATGCACAATATTTCACCAAAAAAATGCATCGGATGTGACGGACGGGAGTAAGTCATATTTTTGGGTGGAAGAAGAAGCATGCGGCATTTTACGGATAGTCGGTTATTGTTGTAGCGCCGCACTGTGTGCGGCGGTTGCGTCACACAGTGACGCACTACAGCAGGTAATCATTTGCGGCACGCCCGTCTTCGTCTCAAGACTAGCCGTGGCAGGCAGTGACGCGCTGCAGTGTAATATCCATGATATTTCTCCGGCCTTTTTGAGACGAAGCTCCGGCTCACCTGTGGTTTCCATTCCGCGCGGACACGGAAAAACGGATAATTGACCCACGTTTTTGAATTACACCCATACCGGACGATCATGGATCGAAATTAATCGACAGCGCCCATGGGTTTGTGATTTGATCCTTTTACCTGCATATTGGCATGCGAATTACACGCAACCGAAATCATCAAAAGGAAGTGTGCTATGAGAACATTATGCCTTCACGTCCACCTGCTGCTGTTTACCGCTGTTTCCACACTCGCCGCCGAGGAGGTTGTCGGCAAACGTCCCTATGAAATGGACTGGGCGGGGCGGACTCAGGACGCCAATCCCGCTGTGGTGGATTTTGAAAATCTCGACGGCTGGACAGTCGAGGGAAAGAACATGGAGGCGAAATTCGAGAGAACCCGCGAACAGCAGATTTTCGGCAGTTACGTCGGCAAGCTGACTTACCGGTCGACGGGAAATAATCAGCTTTTAAGTTTCGGACCGGCGCAACCGTTAAAAATCAATCAGTCGTTTGACGCCGTAACCTGCTGGGTTTACGGGAATAACTGGGGTTATGCCAGGGACAAAAGCACGCCGCAGGTTTCCATAACTGCGATTTTCAACGACAGCAAGAGTCGGCAGGTGAGCGTGAGGCTGGCCACCGTGAACTGGAAGGAATGGCACCTTTGCCACGAACGTCTCACGCCTGAACAGATCGAGATGGTTAAGAACGGAGCAAGCTTTGTCCGTTTTGAAATCGGCAATGCACGTCAGAAGGAAGACAAGGTTCTTTACTTCGACAGCCTCGCGGTATTTACGGAGAAATTTCCGCCGCTGAAATTTGAACCACGGCCGGAAAGGGGAATCCCGATGTTCCCCGGCCAGCCGGTGGGCAACAACACAGGACCCGGCAAACTGCCGTTTCCGAACCGGCTACAGACAATCCTGCCCGACAACCTGGCTGAAAAATTCAAGACCAGTGTTGTCCGCGATGGAGAAAGTTTCATTTTCACCTATAAGGGATCCGACGGTAAACTGATTTATACATTAACGCCAAGAACGGGAACGTTCGGCGACCTGGCAGTGCAGTGGAAAGGGCGAGGTGGAGTCATACGGCCCTGTGTTGATGGCGGCGTGTTGCTGGGCGACAAGCCGACGGTACCGGAAAAGATAGAGCTGCTCGGTGAGCCGCAACTGAAGGATGAAGTTGTAACAACGCGCTATCGCGTGACATTGAGTAACCAGTCGGCGGAAGTAAGTTATTTCTGGCGGCTGTGGAACAAATCGCTTGTGATCGACACGGTTGCGCCCGGTGGGCTGGTCAGCGAGGTGCGCTATGGCCACGCCGAGGATGTTGACAACCCGCGCCTGGTGACAAATCCGTATTACCATTACGGATACAGTCTTTCACGACCTGCTGTTGTTGTTGCAGGTCCACCGAATAAGCCGCTGTTTCTGACGGGTAACACGGACTGGTATCTTTCAAATGCTTCAACACCTTTCAGTATCAACGAGATCAAGGATGGAAAGGTCCGCTACCAGGGTGGAACACGGTACATACGGAAGACCGATGGCAGGCGCAACGATGTATATGATCGTTTCTTTGTCACACTTTCCCCGCGTTATGAAGAAATTCTACCGACGCTTCCAAATCCTAAATCACCGCACATGGGTGTGGCAGGCACGCACGTCTGGCGCGCGCACGGGGCGAGCAAGCGGGAGCATGATGCCGAGTACTGGCGCAACGTGTGGCGCCACGGGATGCGCGAATGCGTTATCACCGACCACGAGACTGGCTGGCGCGACAGCGGCGAGAGCTTTACTTTCAGGACAAAACCGGCGCCCGGCAAGGGCGGTGACAAGGGTCAGTACGATTACGCGCGCCTGATGCAGGATGAGCTGGGTTTTGTTTACGGACCGTACAATAACTTCACGGATTTCGCACCGGTAAACGAGTACTGGAATTTTGACATGGTGAGCCGTACCCCGGAGAACCAGCTTGCGGGGGCCTGGATGCGGTGCTATGCGCCGAAGCCTGCCCGTGCGATAGAGTATTGCGCAAAGCTTGCGCCGGAAATACAGAAGAAGTTCAGGTTCAGCACCGCATACTGCGATGTCCACACCGCTGTCGCGCCGTGGGACCGCGTTGATTACGATGTGCGCGTCCCGGGCGCCGGGACTTTTGCCGCAACGTTCTACAGTTACGGTGAGATAATGCTCCACCAGAAAAATGCCTGGCAGGGCCCGGTCTATTCAGAGGGGAACCACCATTTCTACTATTGCGGGCTGACGGACGGAAATTACGCGCAGGATCGCGGCTACGACATACCGGACAAGCCGTGGCTGGTTGACCTCGACCTGCGTAAAATTCACGACCTGTGCTGCAACTTCGGTATGGGCAACCCGGAAATGTTTTACGGACGTGACGAGCCCCCTCGAGAAACACAGGAAGCTAAAGATGCATATATCGACCGGTTCCTGGCCGCCACGGTTGCTTTCGGACATCCCGGTTTCCTGGCCATGGAAGGCGGCTTTCAGAATGCACTGCGGAGTTACTTCATGCTGCAGCAGCTGCACAGCAGCTACACTCTTGCCAGTGCGGTTGACATCCGGTACGTGTCTGCAGCCGGGACCCTGCTCGACAGCTCATCCGCGATCGCATCCGGCGACTACAAGCGTTCCCAGGTTGTCACCCGCTATTCCAACGGAACTGTTACGGCCGCGAACGGCAGCCGGACCGAAAGGCTAAAGGTGAAGATTGACGGACACAAGCTGGACCTGCCTCCCAATGGCTATGCGGGCTGGACAAAAGACGGCTCGATTAATGTTCTCAGCAGTGATTCTGGCGGTCAACGCAGTGATTATGCCGAAACGTATACATATACGTGGATGGACGCGGTAAATTCGCGCGCCATTCCCGCGCGGCCAGTGACGGGATCGGCATCTGCCGGATACTGCCGGACAAGAAATACGAAATTATCCCGTACCAGGGTGCCGACTGCGGGTTCAGGATCAATGCCTCTAGCGCTGTTGCGCTGGACAAGGACAACAGGGAAATGGGGCCGGCACAGCTGCGCGTCTCGCGCGGCTACACTTATGTTATGCCGGTAAAAGGAGCTTTCAGTTACCTGCTCAATGGTACGTCAGGCGATGCATCTGCCGGCAAGCTTGCCTGCAGTCGTGACAATGTTGTGGCAGGTGAAGTTGTCACGGTAAAAGGTAAAGAGAGGCATGAAGTCAGGATTCCGGCAGATGCAGAGGCTGGCCGGCGCATCTGGCAGGAACTTGAAGGCTCGTGGATAGATTTCACGGTGGTGCCGTTGTGCGGGGCAGAAGTCGATCTGGCCGACAATAACACGCTCCGGCTTAAACTGACCAGTAACCTGCCGGGCCGTGAACAAATGCAGGTTGTTGTTGCCGGTCAGAGGAAGGAAGTCATGCTGAAACCGGGTCGTGCAACAGATGTGCTGATCAACCTGGGCGAGCCGGTCCGTGAAGATGCGGTCCTGCTTGGAATAAATCTTAACGCCGGGAACATGCTTCAGAGACTTGAACGCGGCCTGCGCACGGTCAGTGCGCCCGTAGAAATGGCACAGGTTCCGGCCAGGTATGAAGTTGGTATCGGTCTGCGCGGAAAGCCCGAAACGTCGGATTTTGGAGTCACACGCGGATCGGTTTCAGTACATGCTTCAACGTGTGGAGGTGTTACGAAGACGGGACTGGCCATGCATCCGCCTTATACCGGCGCGGTCGGTTACAGCTTTGCTCAGTACGAGGCTGTGACATTGCCGAAAGAGATGCCGACGGCATTCCGTGCGCTTGTCGGAAAGGGTGATGGCAGTGCGATTGGTGACGGCATTCTCTACAGGGTTGCCGTGAAAGATGGGGCCGGGAAGGAAACAATGGTTGCCGAGCAGGTGGTCCTGAAACACGAATGGGCGCCGATTACCGTTGACCTGTCCCCCTGGGCCGGCCAGAAAGTTCACATTAAACTGATAACTGATGCCGGGAAGAAAAACGATACTTCGGGAGACTGGGGTTGCTGGGCGGAGATGAGCTTGAAGAGCCTGAACCCGGTTATGCGCCGGTTCCTGGAAGCCGACGGTTCGCTGTACAGGCGTGAGCCGTCCCCGGTCCCGCTGAAAGGGATTACGCGGGACGAACTGCGCAGGGCAAAGAAGGGTTTTCTTCACTACGATGGACTGGGTTTTTCAGGGACCGGCCAGTACGGATGCACTGCTTCGCTCAACGGTGTTGATTTGGGGTCAATGGTTGCTGCCGGCGGTAATGAAACGAAGGGGGTCTGGGCGACGAATGTTGTCATGTCGCTCACACAGGAAGCCGTCTGCACCCTGCAGCGCCGCAATGTGTTGTGCGTTTTGAATCCCAATCACGACAGTTTCAAGCTCCGCCGTTTCTGGCTGGAGCTCGAACTTTCCGACGGCAGAAAAGTTACGTCTGATGTTGCAGCGGTCGTGTTCACTCAGCCGCCTGAATGGCCCTACGCGGAGGGTATAAGGGTGCCGGCCGATAAGAACGTAGAAATCGACCTGTGGTTCGATTTGTAAATTCATTTTACAGGTCGAATATCTCAGTGGAGGCGGGGGGACATGCTGCAGTGTATGCCGAAACGGGACAGCAGTTCCCAGGTTTCGCTTTCTGCCCGGAAGAGATTAACTGCAAGTTTTGATGGACGGTAGCTTTTCACGTTATTTACGAACCTGCGGGCCGCGTCATCGCTCAATCCATAATGCTTCAGCAGCTCGGTGCATTTGTCCGCGTCCGTGTTCTTTATTATCGCATCGGCAGTCAGGCAATACAGGTCTATCCATGCCATTTTTGTCCCCGTTATATCGTAGGGGAACAGGATGGTCCCGGGCATATCAATGATGTGGGCCACCGGTTTCCGGGTATCCCTGCCGGTTACGAGGATGTTCCGCGGGTACATTGCGCCGTGATGGCAGCCTGTCCTGTGCATCATGCGGACAAGCTCGTATGAAACAGCAAGGGAGGGATTGGTGACTGACTGCCCGTTTGTTTTGACAAACTCATCAAGCCGCACGGCATTCTCAATCTCCCGGGTTGCCAGTATCTCGTAGCGCCCGAAATGGGGACTACAGCCATGCGACCAGAAGATCGGACGGCTGCATGGGATTTCGCGCGCATCGATAAAAGTAAGCGAATCAAATTCGCGCTGGACACGGAAGCGGAAAACTTTCTCCCTTTGCCAGCTGATGAAGCCGCGGTCACGGTACATCTTGACCACTGCGCGGGTATCGCCATCCAGGTACTGACTCCATATCAGGGTTTTCCTGTTAGTGACAAGCAGTTTGCAGCCATAAAGCTCTGAACCGGGACCTCCCTCTTCCAATGTTGCCAGGAAATAAGGCAGGTCATAGGGGCGGTAACCTTCAACTTTCGCGTTTTCTTTCATGAGCGGTTTTTAACCATCAGGGCATACCTGTGGCCGGACGAAATGGCGGCCAGCATGGGACACTCGACGAGTTCTGCGCCGTTTTCCCGTGACAGTTTCGCAACTTCTTCGATCTTCATTGTCATCTTCGGCGGCTTGTGGTCAAAGGGTTGCCGGATGCGCCGGAACAGGTTCTTCAGGGAATGATAATCGAAGAAAGTCATG
>JAEAMF010001324.1_pt1 | contig 18752 bp, 13 predicted proteins | sample 8958721 | NCBI WGS metagenome assembly JAEAMF01 (sample SAMN16933255, study PRJNA681124) | bioreactor sludge metagenome | isolation source: anaerobic bioreactor treating anionic surfactant - SDBS | place: India: Bengaluru | collected 2019-02-28
CGCGAGATTTAGAAAAACTTAATAGATTTAAATAAAACATGAAACCTTACTGATGCTATTATTTCTGATAAATCCAGCACCGCGATGTATGTCCCCTTTGTAAGGGGACGAGCGAAGCGGAGGGGTTTCTAAAAAATTCAACCACAAACGAGACAATTCCTAAGAACTACTTCACCTTCACTCCTATAGCTTCAAGCGCCTGATTGCCTGCAAGAAGAATCTTAGCATATTTAATATATTCAGTGTATTGAGGATAGAGTGCATCAAAAGCCTTATCACGGGCATCGGTAGCAGCTTGTGCTTCGGCCGATTCCTTGCTCTGACTTTCTTTCAAGCTTTGCAGTTCGGCTATAGCTTGCTTTTGTGCAGCCACTTTAGCATCGGTTATCCCTACAGCAGTTGCTTTTGTTAGTATATCGGGGGTTTCGGCAAGCTGACTGTAAAAATTACTTACCATCTGAAACCAGGCTGAGTAGGTCCGGGGCATTGATTCGTCAAGGCGTAGTGCTTTCAAAGCATGAATATTTTCTTTAAAAAGAATTCGCAATAATCCGCGGTGTGTACTAAAAATACTGTCGACTTCAGCTTTTTTAATGTTGAATTGATCAGTTTCATTGTATTTGTCTGCAGCTTCCTTGGTTTGCGTTTGACACAATACTTCCAGCTGAGCAAGATCAGCCTTCAACAATTCAATTTTTTCTGTAGTATAACCTACAGTGAGCATCACATCAAAAATTTCGGGCAGCATGGCATTGTTGAAGGTCAATTTCATTTTAGCAATCGATGCTTCGATGGTTTCATACACCTGTTTTTTAGGTTGAGGAACCTCTGTGGAAGAATTTTGTGTTGTTTCCATAATAAAATTGTTTTTTAATTACAAATTTTTTTTTTAAAATCGCTTTAATATAATGATTGATCAATTTCAATTTTTATATCATGTAAAAGAAAAAAATCAGAACAACCTCATCACCGCATTTCAACTCCATTTATTTACAAATGCTCATTTTGTGTACAAAAACCACTTAGGAATGTATCTAAAAATGCTGCAATGCCATTTCTATACGCTGCAATGTCATTTCTATATGCTACAATGCCATTTCTACACGCTGCAATGCCATTTCTATACGCTGCAATGCCATTTCTATACGCTGCAATGTCATTTCTACACGCTACAATGTCATTTCTACACGCTACAATGCCATTTCTATATGCTGCAATGCCATTTCTATACGCTGCAATGCCATTTCTATACGCTGCAATGCCATTTCTATACGCTGCAATGCCATTTCTATTGCCTCGCACCAAAAACGAACCCACAACTAACAATTTGTGCAACAAAGATATAAATTAATTGCAAATCAATTATAAATATCTGAATTTATTTACAATAAAATTGTGATTAGCTGATTGAACTGTAAAAAAAATGTTTCTGATAAATATCGCTGTGAACTCTAAACGTTAACCCCTCCCCCTGCGGGTACTCCCCTTAAAAAGGGGAGATTACAGTCCGCGAGATTTAGAAAAACTTAATAGATTTAAATAAAACTTGAAACCTTACTGATGGTATTATTTCTGATAAATCCAGCACCGCGATGTTTGTCCCCTTTCTAAGGGGACGAGCGAAGCGGAGGGGTTTGGTAAAAATTAAAAACCTGTCTATGTAAAAATTTTTCGGCTTCCTAACTGTTGAATTATTAACAAACCCTCCCCCTGCGTGTACACCCAACCTCACCCCAGCCCTCTCCCATAGGAGAGGGAGTAAGAGGGGAGATCACAGTCCGCGAGATTTTGTAAAACTTAATAGATTTAAATAATGCTTGAAACCTTACTAAAAAATATTATTCCTTATAAATACCGCACTGCGATGTATGTCCCCTTTGTAAGGGGACGAGCGAAGCGGAGGGGTTGTATTTCATGCTTCCTATGGCTAACCAGGACGAGTGAAGCGGAGGGGTTTACTGATTTTTAATTTGAAAAATCTGTAAACAAATTTCAGAACGACACAAGAGTTATATCTCCTCCTGCTCCTCTCCTACAGGAGAGTGCCGGGGTGAGGTCCAAAAAAAAAGCAGCCCCGGAATAAATTCCGGGGCTGCCAACTACATAACAAGATTTAACTATAATCTTAATTATTCAGGTTTAACAGTTACATTATCTGCAGTTCTTGTGATTTCAGCAAACGAAGCTACAAACTTAACTTTAGTTGTTGCTACAGTTTGTTCTGTTTGAAGAGCAGTACCAACATTATCCCAAGTAAGAACACTTTGTTTGTTGAATGCATTACCACCAGCTTTAGATATTGTGAAGTAGCTAGTTCCAGGAGTTAATTCATAGAATAAGCCATAAGCAGCATTTGTAATGTCAACAAAGTCAGTTGCTACTACAGTAGTTGCAGAATTAGTTGTTTCAGCAACACCCTTAGTTACAATTTTCTTGCCTTTGAATTTAACGATATAATTAGCCATCAGGTCTTGAGTATCAGAAGTACCATTTACTTTGTCGATCAACTGGAAGTCAGCTGCTGGATCCAATTCGATAGAGAATGGATTTACAAAGTGTACTTTGAAATCAAATACATCAGTTTCAGCATTTGGATATGTTGTAACAAACTGCATATCATAAACTCTTTCAGCTGTAGTCAATTTAACTGTCAAGTCCATTAACTGTCCTGTAGTAGGAGCAGCGCTTGTACCTAATGCACCGTTAATTGTAGTAGCAGTAGCAGGAGTTAACTGAGCACCTGTTTGAGCAGGAGTTGTAGCTTTGAATGCAAAGTTGTGAGTTGCACCATCAATTTTGTTTGCTGTAGCAGCACCAAATACATCTCTGTAAGCTGAAGTTCCGAAGCTAAATGCTTCACCCAAATACAGCTGCATCAAGTAATTAGAACCTGCATTCATACCTTGAGTTAAGATATCAGTAGCAGAACCATTCAAGCGATAACCTGCAAGGATAGTTTTATCCAATGTTGGTTTAGCAACAGTATAAGTAAATGATATTTTCACTTTCGAATCAGTTGCAACACCAGTATCAAATGTATAAGTTACAACAGTTGTACCGAATTTAGCCAATGGAGTTACCTGATATTTCATTGCATATGTATCAACATCAGGAGCCAACATCGATTTTACCAAAGGATATTGAGCAAGAGTTGCACCAGCTACAGCAGTACCGTTAACAGTTACAGCTACAGTAGGAGTTACAGCACCAAATTTAGCCTGGAAGTCATTGTGTGTCATTCCAAGTGGGTTGTAGATATAGTTATTGATATCAGCCCAAGTTAGAATAATATCTGTTTTGTTATCTGCAATTGCAGCCTGACCTTTAAACAATGAAGGATATGTAAGATTTACTGCAGCAACATTATAAGTAACTGTTGTAGGTTGTACAATTTTAGCAACGATTTTAAATTTGATATAAGCTGTTGCCAACAAGTTACCATTCATTGATTTAAGATCAACTTTAACCAATGGGTTACGATCAATTACAGAAGAACCTTGGTTTACTGTCAATACATTAGTTGCAGCATTTAAAGTTACAAATGAATTCTGGTTAGTGATACCATCCAATCCAACATAAGTAGGAAGAGAGAATTCATATTTATAGTCTGTACCTACAACACCAAATCCGTAAGCAGCAAATGTTTTTTCCAAAACGCCACCTTTGTTTGCACTAGCCAATACTAAATCATCAAGATCAGTAACGATAGAGTTATCAGAAATCAATTCAAAGTCATTAGCAGCTCCGATAGCAGGAACAGCTGTTCTGTAATGAACATAAGTATCAGTAGAAACTACAGATTTTTTAGCATCTGAAATAAATGCATTGTAAGGAGTAGTGGTTACTTTTACATAATCAGAAACTACACTTGAAGTAGCAGCACCTACAACTTTATTAGACTGAAGAGCGAAATAATGAGTTTTACCAGCAGCAGGTTCTGACCATGTTCCAACTTTCAAACTAAAGCTACCAGATCCATCATTGTTGTTAGTCAATGCAGGAGCAGCAAACAGAGTTGATGCATCACCAGGAGCAGCGCTTAAGCCGGGAGCATTGAAAGTAGCCTGATTATTGATGAATTTCCATGTAGTTCCAGTCAAATCAGCTGTTGTTGGGTTGAATCTGAAAGTTACATTCTGTTGTGTAAATAAAGCTTTCACTGAAAGTGCTGGAGCTGTAGGTATATCAACGATATAACCAACTTCAACTGCGTTAAAGCCATCATTTACCCAAGCAGGAACAAACAATAAACCTGACAATTGACGGGTAGCCAATACTTCGAAATCAAGTTTAAGATCTGTACCAAGCTTTTTAAGATCAGCATCAAGAGCAGCTAATTTAGCATCGATTTGAGCTTTAGTATAAGTACCGTTTTTCAATGCTGTTAATTCAGCCTGAAGAGCAACAATAGCAGCTTTGTTGTCAGCAACACCAGTAGTGTTAGCAGCAACTAAACCTTCTAATGTAGCAACGCGGGCTGTAACTGCACCAATAGCAGTAGCCAATTCAGCATCTTTAGCGTTCAGTTCAGTTTTCAATGCAAGAATTTTTGCATCTACAGACACACCTAAAGCAGAAAGAGCTGTTTGAACTTTAACTACTTCAACATTTACTGCATCAACCGAAGCTTTTGTAGCTAAACCGGCAACAGCAGCAGCGATATCTGTAGTTACCTGAGTTTTGTAAGCATTAAGAGCAGCAATAGTAACAACTTTGCTTTCTAATGCTGATAATTCAGCTTTTGTTGCAGCACTTGTTTTAAGCGCATTAACTTCGGCAGTCAATGTTGCAATTTTAGCATCGATCTCAGCTTTTGTATAAGTTTGAAGATTTGCTAATTGAGATTTTAAGGTTGTAACATCTGTGTTCAGACTGTTAATGTCTTCATCGTAAGATTTACAACCAGTAAAAGTTGCTAAAGAAGCAATAATAACTAAAGTAAGTACCTTAGTTATACTTTTCAATTTGGTTTGAAATACTTTTTTCATAAATTTTTTTTTGTTAAATAATTAAATTTGTTTTATAGTTATTTTTTTGTTATTAGAACCTGACAAAATAAATTTGATTCCATCACAAACTTGTGTGGTGAGAATCACGTTACGGATTAGCTTTTCTTCATATTTAATTTGTTTTAATTAATTACAACTTGTTTAACGTATTATTGATGCAAAATTGGAAAAATAATCTAAAAAATTATTGTTCCCTTTAGAAACCTGTCAAAAACACGTCATAAGAGGCTTCTTTGAACCCTTTACGCCGTATTTATTTTTATCTTTATTACATAAAAAGCATTGATTTCAACAGTTTACTCAATAATTCATTGCTCTTTTAACTCGCGTAACGCACATTTATTGGCGTTGTTTTGTGAAAAATACCGTGCAAAACTATAACAATTAAATGAATTACACAATAATTTGGAATATTATTTAATCGAAAATTATAAAACTTCACTAATTTATGTTGTATTTGCACTTTATTTCAGCCCTTCAATTGCCTAAGCGACACATTTTAGCGTTTTTAAATCACTTACAGAACTTATATTTCGTTGGAATGAGCTACTTATTTGCAAAGCTAAAAAAATATTTTGAATTTCGGCTCTCTTTTTCAGTACTTTTTTTTGTTTTTTTTTGCTTTTTCTTTAGCGTTATCAACAAAAAAACATAAGTTAATCAACATAATCTATTCCAATAGCTCTTATTGCAACTTAATATCAAACTTTCTAACAATACAAACACACTTTTTGTTTGTGAAAATTACCAATTATTATTCTGCAGTAACAATTCTTTGTCTGTTTTCAGTCACGATTCACCAAAACGGGCGCTACAAATTTTCCAATATTTATTCTTTTTCGAAACGCAAATTTATTAGTTTTTTCGTTATTTCAAGCCTTTTAGAAAAAATTTATCTTTTTTTTTTGTAAAATATCTCATTTTTATAATTTACCCCTTCAGGAATGGCATATAACAAGGGTGGGCAAAAAAATAAATTCAATTTTAAAATATGATTTTAGCTCAACATACCCATATCTAGTTAAAAATGTATTGTTTTTGACAACTAAGCCACAAAATAACAAAATCAAAATTTCCTATTTTGTCTGCAAAGTTGCATTTACTAATTGAATTTTCATAAAAAAAAAGAACAAGTGTCATAAAAAATTAATTAGTGCTGCCTGCTGAAATTTGTTGAATTCTGGATTGTAAAACTCATGATCTGGCATAGCGCCAGGCTGACAAAAGCATTGTGAATTATAATTGGCCCCGACATAGCTTTGCAAGTGTACGACAGGGGTATAAAAAAATTATTTGAACTAAATCGGACACTTAAACTTTTTTTCAAAAAACATATTCTATATTTGCAGATAAAAAGCATAAATATTCTAATTTATCGCTTTCGCGCAAACATAACCTTAGATCGCAAATACATGCAAAACAATTCTCAACCGGTATTTCGCTATGGCGAAGATCAACTCACTATAGGCCGTGCACTTCATCTGGCGCGTGGCATTGAAAAAGGAATTCTAACTGCCGAAACCCGCGACAGGATAGACAAAAACCGAAAAACAGTTGAACGCATAGTACACAAAAAGAAAATAGTGTATGGCATCAACACCGGCTTTGGTCCTTTGTGCACCACACTCATTGGCGAAGAAGATACGCGTAAACTTCAATACAATCTCTTAATGAGTCACAGTGTGGGAGTTGGCAATGCCATTGACCCTGAAATTGCCACGCTAATGCTGATACTGAAAGCACATGCACTCAGCAAAGGATATTCCGGTGTTTCAACAAGCACTATAGAACGTATTTTATGGCACATCGACAATAAAATAATTCCCTGCGTCCCCGAACAAGGTTCGGTTGGGGCTTCGGGCGACTTAGCACCACTTTCGCATTTGTTTCTTCCCCTTATCGGCATGGGAAAAGTGACACACAACGGCCAAAACGTAGAGATGTCCCGGGTACTGAAAAAGTTCAAGATGAAACCCATACTTCTCGGCCCGAAAGAAGGCCTTGCACTCATCAATGGTACGCAGTTTATGAGCGCTCATGCTATTGTGCTGCTCGAGAAATTTCAGAACTGTCTCGATCATGCCGATATCATTGCTGCCATGAACCACGAAGCTATGATGGGCTCTGTAAAATGTTTCGATGAAGAACTTCACAGCCTTCGCCCCTACTCAGGTAGTGTGTATGTTGCCAAGAGAATGCGCATTCTGCTTCAGCACTCTCAAATCCTGACTTCGCATAAAAAATGTTCGCGAGTTCAGGATCCTTATTCGCTCCGCTGTATACCTCAGGTACACGGTGCTTCCCGGAATGCCTGGCTGCACCTGAAAGAAACAATACTCACTGAGATCAATTCGGTGACAGACAACCCCATTATTTTCTCCGAAGACAAAACAATTAGTGGAGGACATTTTCACGGACAACCAATTGCGCTGCCCATTGACTATGCAGGACTGGCAGCCTCTGAATTGGGAAATATCGCCGACCGCCGCATCTATCTTTCAATGATGGAAAATGTACCCGGCTTGCCCAAGCTACTTATGGAACATACAGGGCTGAACTCAGGCTTTATGATTTTACAATACAGCACCGCTGCATTGGCCAGTGAAAACAAGACACTTTGCTTCCCGGCCAGCGCCGACAGTATCCCAACTTCACTCGGTCAGGAAGATCATGTGAGCATGGGTGCAGTGGGGGTTAGGAAAAGTCTTAGGATAGTACAGAATCTTGAAAAAATCCTTGCAATTGAAATGATGACTGCAGCGCAGGGATTTGATTTTCGCAAACCTCTGAAATCAGGCTTACTGCTTGAGAAGGCACACAAAATCATCCGCAAACAAATCGCTTTTGCCGACACAGACCGACTTTTTTCAGAAGATATAGAAAAAGCAATCGAATTGCTACAGTCGAAAATAATCATCAAAGAATTGAACATTACTGCACATAAACATCAGTTGGATTTTAAAAACGAGAATCATGAACTATTCGGAATTTATTGACAGATACGCCACTCATCCTCATTATACAGCACCAACAGGAACTACACTACATGCTCGTTCGTGGCAAACGGAAGCACCTTTACGCATGTTGCTCAACAACCTGAACGCCGAAGTGGCTGAAGATCCGTCCAACCTCATTGTATATGGTGGTACAGGTCAGGCTGCACGCAACACAGAAGCTGTGAAAGACATTATCCGTATCTTACTCGAAATGGATGAACATCACTCTCTGTTGGTTCAATCGGGAAAACCCATTGGACTGATCCGCTCCCACCCTCAAGCACCACGCGTATTGATTGCCAATAGTAATCTTGTTCCAGCCTGGGCTACCTGGGAACACTTTGAAGAACTCAAAGCACGGGGACTGATGATGTATGGACAAATGACAGCCGGAAGCTGGATCTACATAGGTTCCCAAGGCATTTTGCAAGGTACCTACGAAACTTTTGCGGAATGTGGCCGTAAGTATTTCGGTGGAAATATGAAACACAGGCTCATCGTCTCAGGTGGGATCGGAGGCATGAGCGGAGCTCAACCACTTGCCGCCACTATGACAGGCGCCACTTATCTGGGAGTCGACATAGATCCCCAACGTATCAAAAAACGCCTCGAAACACGCTACTTAGACAGAATGACTTACGATTACGATGAAGCCATTCGATGGACGCTCGAAGCAAAAGCAGATGGCAAGGCTCTTTCGGTTGGTTTAGTGGGCGATATAGGCGATGTGTTGCAAAAATTACTGAACGATAATATCATCCCAGATGTACTGACCGATCAAACTTCGGCTCACGATCCGTTAAACGGATATGTGCCTCACGGGATGACGCTCGAAGCAGCCATTAGCTTGCGCACCTCGGCACCGGAAGAATATAAAAAACATTCGCTCATGAGCATGGCCCGTCATGTCGGATTTATGCTTGAAATGCAAAATCGGGGTGCTATTACTTTCGACTATGGCAATAATTTGCGTGAACATGCCAAACAAGGTGGCGAAGCCAATGCATATGATTTCGATGGCTTCGTTCCCAAGTTCATCCGGCCGCTCTTTTGCGATGGAAAAGGACCATTCCGCTGGGTCGCACTTTCGGGAGATCCAGAAGATATTTACACAACCGATCGCGAGTTAATGAAGTTATTTCCCGAGAACAAGCACTTAATAAACTGGCTGACAGAAGCACAAGAGAAAGTTGAATTTCAGGGACTTCCAAGCCGTATCTGCTGGCTCGGCATGGGCGAAAGAGAAAAGGCCGGTTTATTGTTCAATGAACTGGTCAGAACAAAAAAAGTAAAAGCCCCCATTGTCATTGGTCGCGACCATCTCGATTGCGGTTCTGTAGCTTCGCCCCATCGCGAAACCGAGGGCATGCTCGACGGTTCGGATGCCGTGTCCGACTGGCCTTTGCTGAATTTGATGGCCAACACAAGTGGCGGCGCTACCTGGGTTTCGTTTCATCACGGTGGAGGTGTTGGTATGGGCTATTCGCAACATGCAGGCATGGTAGTGGTGGCCGATGGAACAGAACGGGCTGACGAATGCCTGAAACGCGTATTGTACAACGATCCTGCCATGGGCGTTTTTCGCCATGCTGATGCAGGATACGAGAAGGCATTAGAAAATAAGAAGCTTTTAAACCCATGATTCATTTGTAACGGACTTAATAAATTCATGCAGGCCACTTCCACTTAAAAAAAAGAACGAAGATGACATTTTACAACAGGAACAAAGACACTCAATCCTCAATAAATCAACCATTGATGGAATCAGAGGCATATATTATCTCAGGACCGTTTACACAACTTCTTACAATGGATAGACTTCCTTTAAGAGGCGCATTGTGCGATGACCAACTTGAAATAATTCCGAATGCAGGCATTGTACATCGTGAAAATAAGATTGTGGAGGTAGGATTTTTTGATTTCTTAAAACAAAAATATCCTTCAGCGATCATTGATGTATATGCCGACGCCAATATTTGTTTGCCCGGAATGATTGATGCTCATACTCACATTTGCTGGGCTGGTTCACGGGCAAGGGATTATGCCATGCGTCTGTCAGGTAAAAGCTATATACAGATAGCTGAAGCCGGTGGTGGCATTTGGGATACAGTTACAAAAACACGGCAGGCTTCTTTCGATCAATTGGTGTCTTCCACAATAGAGAGAGCTGATACTTTATACAAACAAGGGATTACAACTATTGAAGTAAAAAGTGGATATGGGCTTACCATAGAACATGAACTAAAAATACTGGAAGCTATAGCGCAGGCTAACAAAACAACAAGATCGGATCTTGTTCCTACCTGTTTGGCAGCTCACATACTTCCAAAAGATTTTAATGGAAACGAAAACGAATATCTTGAGCTAATATCCAGGGAGCTCTTGCCTGAAATTAAACGCAGAAAGCTGGCCAACCGTGTTGATATTTTTGTTGAAAAAACGGCATTTTCGATTAATGCCGCCAAAAGTTATCTGACTGCAGCGCACGAAAATGGATTTGAGATTGTGTTGCATGGCGATCAGTTCAGCACCGGAACTGCCGCATTGGCCACAGAGCTAAATGCACTAAGTATCGACCATCTCGAAGCCGCCAATGACTCAGAAATCGCATTGCTTGCAGCAAGCAATGTGATTCCGGTTGTGCTTCCGGGCGCTTCGCTCGGGCTAGGTGAACCTTTTGCCCCGGCGCGTAAATTATTGGATGCCGGAACTTCACTCGTCATTGCTTCCGACTGGAATCCAGGTTCGGCACCGATGGGCGACTTGCTAACTTCGGCAGCCATTCTGGGGGCAATGCAAAAACTAACAATGGCCGAAGTTTGGGCGGCACTGACCTGCAGAGCAGCAGCTGCATTGAACAAAACCGATAGAGGCATACTGAAAGTCGGAATGAAAGCTGATTTTATTGTGTTTAAAACCAACGAGTATCGGGAAATTTTGTACAATCAAGGTCAGTTAAAACCAACGATGCATTTACCATTTAACAATATACCATTTACTATTTAAAAAAAGAAGATAAACAGCACATAAGGCATTTAGCAATAAAAAAAATCATTATTATATGAAACAACTTATCGAATGTGTTCCCAACTTTAGCGAGGGAAACAATCTGCAAATTATAGAACGCATCGTTGAAGAGATTAAATCGGTAGAGGGTGTGAAAGTGATCGATGTTGATTCGGGAAAAGCCACAAACCGAACAGTAGTTACTTTTGTCGGACCACCCGAAGCGGTTTGCGAAGCTGCCTTCCGTGCCGTAAAAAAAGCTGCCGAACTTATTGATATGCGTAAACACAAAGGCGAACATCCCCGATTTGGAGCGACCGACGTACTTCCATTGGTTCCAATTAAAGGAATCAGCATGGAGGAAGTTAGCGCCTACGCAAAAAAATTGGGGCAACGCATTGGTAATGAACTTGAAATTCCTGTGTATTGTTATGAGTTCGCCGCCGCAGAGGACAAACGACGCAACCTTGCCAATTGCCGGTCAGGCGAATATGAAGGTTTGCCTCAAAAATTAGAAGATCCGTCCTGGCAACCGGATTTTGGCCCCGCCACATGGAATGAAAAAATTCAGAAAACGGGGGCTACCGCTGTAGGTGCCCGCCACTTATTGATTGCGTACAATATAAATCTGAATACAACATCTACCCGCTGGGCAAATGCAATTGCTTACGACATCCGGGAGAAAGGACGTGTCATGCGCACCGGAAACCCATTGACAGGCAAAATTGTAAAAGATGAAAATGGTGATCCTGTTTATTCACCGGGCCTGCTGAAAGGCGTGAAAGGCATTGGTTGGTTTATCGAAGAATATGGTATTGCACAACTTTCGTTCAACATTACCGACACCACCCAAGTCAGTATGCATCAACTTTTCGAACTGGCATGCGAACGTGCAGCATTGCGGGGCATCAGGGTAACAGGCTCTGAACTTGTTGGAGTTGTACCTTTGCAAATAATGCTCGATGCAGGCAAGTATTTCCTGCGCAAACAACATCGCTCCACCGGAATATCGGACAGTGAAATTCTGAAAATCGCCATTAAATCAATGGGGCTTGACGAACTTGCCCCTTTTGATCCGCGAAAGAAAATCATCGAATATCTCATACACGATAATTCAAAAAAGAAACTTATTGACTTATCGGTAGGAGATTTCATACACGAAACTGCATCAGAATCAGCTGCTCCGGGTGGTGGTTCAGTAGCAGCTTGCATGGGTGCTATGGGTGCAGCTTTAGGAACTATGGTCGCCAATCTTTCGGCACACAAAAAAGGATGGGATGACCGCTGGGAAGAATTCTCGGATTGGGCTGAAAAAGGCAAAGTTTTCCATGATAAATTATTGCATCTGATCGACGAAGACACGCAGGCTTTCAATGGCATTCTTAACGCCTTTGGCCTGCCCCAACGAAACGATTCAGAGAAAGCAGCACGCCGCGAAGCCATTCAGGCAGCTACCCGTTTTGCCATCGAAATTCCATTTGAAGTGCTACAAACAAGCTACGCCTCGATGCAGGTGATGATGCACATGGCACAAACAGGCAATCCAAACTCGGTTTCGGATGCAGGAGTAGGTGCGCTTGCTGCCCGGTCGGCTGTACTGGGGGCTGCCCTGAATGTAAAAATAAATGCCGCCGGATTGAACGACAAAGACTACGTAAACGAGATACTTCGGAAAGTAGCTGAAATAGAACAAAAAGCAATAGAACTTGAAGGACAGATACTGGATATTGTGAACAGGAAAATCGGCATTGAATAAAGAAGAAACTACCCGATAGAATTTCAAATCATAACTAAGAATTTATTGAATTGAAAAATTTCATTTATGTGAAAGTATGTTTACAAAAAAGCCTTCGGAAAAATTCCGAAGGCTTTTCATTTTTTGTATCTTTATTATCCACCAAAATCGTCGAACATCAACATTTCCCGAGGCACCCCCAAATCCCAAAGCATTTTCTCTACTGCTTTGGCCATTGGGCCAGGACCGCACATGTAGTATTCAACATCTTCCGGAGCATCGTGTTTGCTTAAATACTCATCGTGAATTACCTGGTGAATGAACCCTACCATACCCGTCCAGTTATCTTCTGGCTGCGGCTCGCTGAGCGCAATATTGAAGGTAAAATTAGGGAATTCTCTTTCAAGCTTTCTGAAGTCCTCTTCATAGAAAATTTCTTTCTTCGAACGGGCACCATACCAGTAAGTGATTTTTCGATCGGAGATTTTGAGCGTATTCAGCAAATGCAATACGTGTGAACGTAATGGAGCCATACCTGCACCACCACCAATGTAAAGCATCTCGCGTTTCGTATTGAGCAATGGATGGAACTCGCCAAACGGACCCGAAACCATTACTTTGTCGCCCGGTTTCAGATTGAAAATATAAGAAGACGCAATACCCGGTTTCACATTCATCCAGCCACCTGAGGCTCTATCGAACGGAGGTGTGGCAATACGAACGTTGAGCATCACAATATCACCCTCAGCCGGATAGTTGGCCATAGAGTAAGCACGCATGGTTTCTTCTTCGTTTGTACAGGCCAAATCCCACATTTTGAATTTATCCCAGTCGCCACGGAATTGTTCTTCAATGGCAAAATCAGTAAATTTCAGGTCATATTTTGGAATATCGATCTGGATATAACCACCCGATATAAAGTTGAGGTGTTCGCCTTCGGGCAATTTCACCACAAACTCTTTGATAAAGGTAGCCACGTTCTTGTTCGAAACCACTTCACATTCCCATTTTTTAACACCGAGAATCGATTCGTCCATTTTGATTTTGACGTCGTTTTTCACTTTTACCTGACAACCCAAACGCCAGTTATCTTTAATTTCCTTGCGCGAAAAATGTACAGTTTCGGTAGGCAGAATTTCGCCACCTCCTTCGATGACCTGACATTTACACTGAGCACATGAACCACCACCACCACAGGCAGATGGAAGAAAAATATTCTGACTCGACAAAGTATTGAGAAGCGTACTTCCGGCAGGAGCAATTACTTCTTTTTCGCCATTGATAGTGATAGTTACATCGCCCGAAGCTACCAAATACTGTTTGGCCACCAAAAGGATGACAACCAAAAGTAAAATCACCAAAAGAAAAACTACCAAACTGGTAATTACCATTGTTGTGTTTATTGCTAATATCATAAATTATTTACCCCTTTAAAACATCGCTTCCGACTCATTTAAAATATGGGGACTGATTAAATTGTTATTTACTTGTTATGATAAAAATATATTAATTTCCGGAGAAGAGCAATATCAGATTTTCAAACCTGAAAAAGCCATAAATGCGATCCCCATCAAAGCTACAGTGATAAAGGTAATTCCTAAACCTCTCAGCGGTGCAGGCACATCCGAATACTCCATTTTTTCGCGGATAGCTGCCAAACCTACAATGGCCAATAGCCAACCTACTCCTGAACCTAATGCATATGAAGTAGCTTCGCCTAAGGTAGCATACGATCTTTGTTGCATGAACAAAGATCCACCCATAATGGCGCAGTTTACCGCAATCAGTGGAAGAAATATCCCTAAAGATGAATAAAGAGAGGGAGTAAATTTTTCCACAACCATTTCGACAAGCTGAGTCATGGCAGCAATAACTGCAATAAACAGAATGAATGCAAGATAACTCAAATCGAGCGAAGCCAACTTAGGACTCAACCACGCCAAAGCACCTTCTTTAAGAACGTAGTTTTCGAGCAGGTAGTTGGCGGGCAAAGTGATAGCCAACACAAAAGTTACTGCTATACCCAAACCCATTGATGTTTTTACATTTTTCGAAACCGCAAGATAAGAACACATCCCGAGGAAAAATGCAAAAATCATATTGTCGACAAAAATCGACTTCACAAATATACTGGCTAAGTTTTCCATATTATTTAATTTAACCCTAACCCCTAAAGGGGATAAAGAGTAATATCTGTAATTAAAATTATTATTAACCTCAAAAATCCCTTAGAGGACAAATGGGTCATTATTTTTCCTGTAATTCTTTATTTCTTGCACGATGTACCCAAATAATACATGCAACAAGGATCAGTGCCATTGGAGGCAAAATCATCAATCCATTGTTTACATAACCTGCATCGTATACGGCCTGTGGAATAATTTTGAAACCGAAAAGCGTACCCGAACCCAATAACTCGCGAAAGAAAGCGACAACAACCAGAATCCAGGCGTATCCAAATCCGTTTCCTAATCCATCGACGAACGATTCCCATGGGCTATTGGCCATTGCAAATGCTTCAAGACGACCCATCAAAATACAATTGGTAATAATCAAACCAATGTATACCGATAGCTGCACACTTACATCGTAGGCAAAAGCTTTCAGAATTTCGCTTACTATGGTTACAAGTGCGGCCACAACAACAAGTTGTACGATAATTCGAATTCGATTCGGGATTGTATTTCGTACCAGCGAAATGATAACATTTGAAAATGCCACAATAATAGTAACCGACAAGCCCATTACAATAGCCGGCTCCAGTTTAGCGGTTACAGCAAGTGCCGAACAAATTCCCAATACCTGAACGGTAATCGGGTTATTTTTACTTAGCGGACCTAAGAAAACCTCTTTTGTTTTATTTGATATAAATTTACTCATTCCTGGGTTCCTCCATTTGATTTATTTAAAAAAGCTTCGTATTGTCCAATACTGTTAAGCAACATAGCCTCAACGCCTTTACTTGTGATTGTACCTCCGGAAATGGCATCAACCTGTTCCTGGGTGTCAGAGTTTTGACCGGCTTTCATTACAGCAATCGAAACAAATTCATTTCTGTCGTTTAAAATATGTTTACCAACAAACTGCTGTTGAAACTTAGGCAAAGCAATTTCGGCTCCCAAACCCGGTGTTTCGCTTGCATGCGAAAAATAGGTTCCAAAAACCGTATTCTTGTCATCGTTCAAAGCCACGTAGCCCCAAATAGGCCCCCAAAGTCCAGCACCACGCAAAGGAATAATGTACTTTATTTGTCCTTCCATCTGGGCAACATAAACAGGGAGTTTACGGTCTTCAAGCGGCTTCGCAGTCTCTTTTACCACATCAATATCAAAAGCCTGTCCTCTCACTTCAGAAAGAATTTCTGCCTTTGTGTTCACTACTAATTCTTTGACAATATATTGATCGTACAAAGCAGCGGCATCCTGATCTTCGAGATTGATCTGAAGGGCACTTAGAATTTGCTTTTTCTTATCCAGCTTCACATTGGTTGTTTGAGTTTCCTTGAGTCCACTCGAAACAAGTGCAAGCAGCAATGCTACAACGATAACCATCACTGCGGCATAAATAATTGTATAACTGTTTTTATTCGTATCCATCGTTTTGGTGTTTATTTATTTTTTCACTGCTCGTTTCAAACGACTTTTAATATTGGATTCAACTACATAATAATCAATCAGCGGAGCAAAGATATTCATTAACAAAATAGCCAACATCATACCTTCAGGATAGCCAGGATTGAGTACGCGAATAATGATTGCCATAGCACCGATCAATGCACCGAATATGAATTTACCTGTTTCGGTTCGCGCCGAAGTAACAGGGTCAGTAGCCATAAATACTGCACCAAATGCAAAACCACCGAAAACAAGGTGATTGTACCATGGGAAATGTGCCGCTGCCGTATCGGGACCAGCCACATTAAATATCCAGGCCATAAGCGCACCACCTGCAAATACCGAGAACATCGTTTTCCAACTTGCCACTCCGGTAATCAATAAAATCACGGCACCAATCAAAATAGCCAATGCCGAAGTTTCGCCTACCGAACCGGGAATCAATCCAAGAAAACCATCAATAAAGCCAATAGGGTTTCCAATAATATCGACTAATTGAGCGTTTTGAGTAGTTGCCGTAGACACCTGTCCGAGAGCAGTAGCACCCGAGTAACCATCCACAACCGAACCGGCTCCCATTCCGAATGTTGATCCGGTACGCACCCAAACCACATCGCCCGACATGAAGGTTGGATAAGCAAAGAAAAGGAAAGCACGTGTTACAAGCGCCACATTGAATATATTCATACCTGTACCACCATATACTTCTTTTGCAAAAATTACAGCAAAAGCAGTAGCTACAGCTACCATCCAAAGTGGAGTGTCCACAGGAACAATTAAGGGAATAAGAAAACCAGAAACCAGAAAACCTTCCTGAATTTCATGTCCTTTGATTTGAGCAACTATAAATTCTATACCCAAACCCACGATATACGATACTAAAATAAGCGGAAGTACTGCCAAAAAGCCAAACAAGAAAGTGGGCCAAAATGTAACAGTCTCGCCTATAGCCAAATAATGTTGATATCCAACATTGTACATACCAAACAATAATGCAGGCACCAAAGCCAGCACCACAATGATCATTGTACGTTTAGAATCAACAACATCATGTATATGCGTTCCACGTTTAGCGGTGGTATTCGGAACGAATAAAAACGTTTCAAAACCATCGAAAACCGAATGGAACTTTTCAAGTTTGCCGCCTTTTTCAAAGTTCGGCTTCACTTTATCTACTAAATTTCTTAATGCATTCATATTTATTAAGTTCACCCGAAAGGGATTTGGGTTTTATTCGATTTCTAACTTCATTTTATCCAATGCCGTACGTACAATCTCCTGCAAAGGTAATTTTGAGGTGCAAACAAATTCGCACAATGCCACATCTTCAGGAGCTATTTCGTAAGCGCCAAGCGCTTCCATTTTATCAATATTTCCGGCTATCATTGCCTTAATCAAAAATTCAGGCAAAATATCCATTGGCAAAACCCTGTCGTATTCGCCCGACATGATAATGGCGCGACGACCACCAAGCAGACGTGCATCAAATTCAAAGTCTTTTTTCCCAAATACTTTCTGAAGTATTCCTGTGAAATAAATACGGCTTGCACTGAACTTATTGAATCGTGGCATTGCCCAGCCAATCAATTCGTGCTGATCGCGACCTTCTTTAATTACAGAGATTTGCGTTGCATATGGACTTAAATATCCATCCAAACCCACCTGTGCGCCACTTAGCACGTTACCGTTGATGTAACGAAGCTCTTCGTTGCTGCTTACTTTGCCTTTTACAATTTCGGCAACACTACTTCCGGCAATGGTTTGATAGTATTGAGGTTCGGCAACTTCAGGTCCTGTAAGGGCAAGCGTACGTTTCAGATCGACAATTCCTTTGCTGAAGAAACGACCGATAAATAAAACATCCTGGGCATTTATAGTCCAAACAGCCTCTCCCTTGTTCACGGGATCAATATGATTGATTTGAACGCCAACATTTCCTGCCGGATGCGGACCTTCGTAAGAAGTGATTTCGACATTTTTCACCGACGAAAATACAGAATTAACACCGGCTTTCACTCCTAAATGAACTTTACCATCGGTGAGTTTCGACAAAACATTAACACCAAGCTGAAATTCATTCAACTCACCTGCCACTACAAATTCGTGATTGGGTGCCAATGGTGCCGAATCAAATGCAGAAATAAAAATAGCTTTTGCCGGTTTTGTAGGGTTAGCGATTATATCGTAAGGGCGTTGTTTTATATACACCCAAAGTCCCGCTTTCAAAAGCAGTTCACGAACATCGTCTCTATTGAGTTTTTCTACAGGTTTCACATCAAAGCTTTCGAAAGCGTTTTTCTTATCGCTCTGAATGGTTACACACATCACCTTGCGTCGCTCGCCTCTATTGACAGCCAGCACCTTACCGCTTACCGGTGAAACAAAATTCATT
>JAEAMF010001332.1_pt1 | contig 18679 bp, 17 predicted proteins | sample 8958721 | NCBI WGS metagenome assembly JAEAMF01 (sample SAMN16933255, study PRJNA681124) | bioreactor sludge metagenome | isolation source: anaerobic bioreactor treating anionic surfactant - SDBS | place: India: Bengaluru | collected 2019-02-28
AGGTCCTCAACAGCGACGCCGCGGACTACGGCGGCACGGGCCGGGGCAACCTGGGCGCCGTCGAGGCCGAGGCCAAGCCGGCCCACGGCCGCTCCCACTCGCTCTGCCTGACGCTGCCGCCCCTGGGCGTTCTCGTCTTCAAGAAGCCGGGCGGCCCGGCCGGGGAGAAGGCCGTCCCATGAACCGCTTCGTCTGCGTCCACGGGCACTTCTACCAGCCGCCCCGCGAGAACGCCTGGCTCGAGGAGATCGAGGTCCAGGACTCGGCCGCTCCCTACCACGACTGGAACGAGCGCGTCTCGGCCGAGTGCTACGCCCCCAATACGGCCTCGCGCATCCTCGACAAGCGGGACCGCATCGTTGACATCGTCAACAACTACGCCTCCATCTCGTTCGACGCAGGGCCGACGCTCCTCTCCTGGCTGGAGCGGGCCCAGCCCGACGTTTACCGGGCCATCCTGGAGGCCGACCGGCAGGCCCGGGCCCGCTTCCACGGCCACGGCACGGCCATGGCCCAGGTCTACAACCACGTCATCATGCCCCTAGCCACGAGCCGCGACAAGCGGACCCAGGTCCTGTGGGGCATCAGGGATTTCGAGCGCCGCTTCGGCCGCCGGCCCGAGGGCATGTGGCTGGCCGAGACGGCCGTCGACCTCGAGTCGCTCGACATCATGGCCGCCGAGGGCATCGCCTTCACGGTCCTGGCGCCGCGCCAGGCCGCGGCGGTCCGGCCGCTGGCCCCGGGCGCCGGCGACTGGCTCGACGTCCTCGGGGCCCGCATCGACCCCCGCAAGCCCTACCTCTGCCGCCTGCCCTCGGGGCGGACGATCGCCCTCTTCTTCTACGACGGCCCGCTGGCCCACGACCTGGCCTTCGGCGGCCTGCTCCGCAACGGCGAGGACTTCGCCCGGCGCCTGGCCGGCGGCTTCTCGGCCGACGCCCCCGCCCGCCCCGAGCTCGTCCACATCGCCACCGACGGCGAGAGCTACGGCCACCATCACCGCTTCGGCGACATGGCCCTGGCCTACGCCCTCCGCCACATCGAGCGCCACGGCCTGGCCGGGATCACCGTCTACGCCGACTACCTGGAGCGCGTCCCGCCCGCCGACGAGGTCCGCATCGTCGAGAACTCGTCCTGGAGCTGCGCCCACGGCATGGAGCGCTGGCGGAGCGACTGCGGCTGCTGCAGCGGCGCCCACCCCGGCTGGAACCAGAAGTGGCGGGCCCCGCTCCGCCGGGCCATGGACTGGCTGGGGGGCCAGGCCGCCGCGGCCTTCGCCCCGGCCCTGGCCGTCTACGCCGAGGACCCCTGGGCCGCGCGCGACGACTACATCGAGGTCGTCCTTGACCGCTCGCCGGCCTCCGTCGAGGCCTTCCTGGCCCGCCACATCGCGCGCCCGCTCACGCCCGAGGACAAGGTCCGCGTCCTGAAGCTCCTGGAGATGGAGCGCCAGGCCATGCTGATCTTCACCAGCGACGCCTGGTTCTTCGACGACATCTCCAACGTCGAGACGGTCCAGGGGCTCCAGTACGCCGCCCGCACGCTGCAGCTGCTGCGCGACGTCTCGGGGCAGGACCTCGAGCCGGCTTTCCTGGCCATCCTGGCCGAGGCCAAGAGCAACGTGCCCCGCCACAAGAACGGCGCGGTCGTCTACGAGAAGCTGGTGCGCCCGGCCGTGGTCGATTTCCTGCGGCTGGCCGCCCACTACGCCATGGCCACGCTGTTCGAGCCCGACCCCGCCGCGATCGACGTCGGCCTCTACGAGGCGGACTCCGAGGACGCCCGGCGGACCGAGGCCGGCGAGCGGACCCTGTCGGTGGGCCAGGTCCGGCTGCGCTCGCGCGTCACCTGGGAGGAGCGGACCATCGAGTACGCCGTCCTCCACCTCGGCGACCAGAACATCACCGCCGGCGTCCGCGACCACGCCGGCGACGCCGCCTACCGGACCATGGGCCGGGCCATCGGCGAGGCCTTCGCCAAGAGCGACATGGCCGCCGTCGTCCGCCTGATCGACCGCCACTTCGGGGCCCGCAGCTTCACGCTCTGGCATCTCTTCACCGAGCAGAAGCGCAAGATCCTGTCCCGGATCCTGGAGGTTAAGCTGCGCGACCTGGAGGCCGACTTCCGCCACATCTTCGAGTCCAACTACGCGGTCATGAAGGCCATGCGCGAGATGGCCATCCCGCTGCCCGAGGCCCTGCGGACCCCGGCCCAATTCGTCCTCAACACGGACCTGCGCCGGCTCCTGGAAGGGAGCGGTCCCGGCCTGGACCTCGACGAGCTCGACCGCCTCCAGCGTGAATACGACGCCTGGGACTTCAAGCCCGACGGCGAGGCCCTGGGCTACGCCGCCAGCCGCAAGGCCGGGGACATGATGGCCGCCTGGGCCGAGACGCCCGAGGACGAGGCCGGGCTGCGGAAGATCGCCGACGCCCTGGCCCTCCTGAAATCGCTGGCCCTCGGCCTCGACCTGTGGCGGTGCCAGAACATCTTCTTCTCGACCGGCCGCTCCGTCTATGCCGGGACGTTCGACCGCGCGGCGGCGGGGGACCGGGCGGCCGCCGCCTGGGTCAAGGCTTTCGACGCCGTCGCCGAACTGCTGCGGGTCGACCCGTCGGTCTTCCGCGCGAAGGCTTAGGCCGGGATTCGCGCCTGCGGCCAAGAGGGGAGAGGGCCGGCCCACCCGGCTCGGCCGCCTTGCCTTTTGGGCCTGTTTCGGCTATAACTGTGTGGCCTTTACAGGCTTGCGTGCCTGTAGCTCAGCTGGATAGAGCGTTGGACTCCGGATCCAAAGGTCGGAGGTTCGAATCCTCTCAGGCACGCCACGTTTTTCCTCCATATGGCCTGTGAAATCATCGGGTTAGGCCGGATTTCGCGCCGAGGTCAATTTGCCTGCGTTTGTCCAGATTTGCCCACATTTGCCCCCTGATGTGGCACAAATATGACCCAAATTGGAGTAACCGGCCGTTGACCGACTTAGCGCCCGGCCTCCGATACGCTCCCTGGACAGCCGCGGCATGCTTCTTGAATCAGCACTCCCGATGTGCCGGGATTCTACCGTCCTCGCCATCCGGAGCGCACGGTCCTCTACCGGGTCCTGTTCTATAGCTTCGACCGGTTCGTGACCGTCTACGAAAGCCGTTTCGAGAAAGAGTACGGCCATTTCCGTCCGGTCGTCCGGGAGGTCGTCGAGCGCTATCTCGATTGCGCCAACCCGCGTTCCGGCTTCGCCCGGATCCGCTGTCCGGACTGCCAAAGTGAACAGCTGTTGACGTTCTCATGCAAAACGCGGGGATTCTGTCCCTCCTGCCACGCCAAGCGTCGGGAGGAGTGGGGTCAAGGGATGCGGGAGACGCTGCTTCTCGATGTCCCGCATCGCCAGGTGGTGTTGACGATCCCCAAGACGCTGCGGATCTTCTTCAAGTACCGGCGTCGGTTCTTGGGGGACCTCAGCCGGGCGGCGGTCAAGACCCTCGCGGTCTACTTTGAGGCGTTGGCAGGAGAGGCGCTCGTTCCCGGGATCATCGTCGCCGTCCAGACCTTCGGCGACCGTATCAACTTCCACCCGCACATGCATCTCCTGGTGACCGAAGGGGGAATGGACGCGGCGGGGGTCTTCCATAGACTGTCGTGTCTGGACGACTCGCGGCTGGCCGAGATCTTCGCCCATGAGGTACTCAGGCTGCTTGTCGGCCAGGGGCTGCTCAGCCCGGAGTGGGCGGAACGCATTCTCTCGTGGCGGCACACCGGCTTCAACGTCCACAGTCGGGTCCGAGCCCGGACCAAGACCGAGGCCGAGCGGATCGGGAAGTACATGGTCCGGCCCCATCCTGGCCCTGGACCGGCTGTCATTTCTCGAAGGGGAGGGCCGGATCGGCTACCGGTACGGCGACGCCGGCGCCCAACTCGAGCGGATGGACTACCTGGAGCTTATCGCCCGGGTGACGTCCCAAATCCCCGACAAGCGCCAGGTCATGGTCCGCTATTATGGGCTCTATGCCAACGCCCACCGGGGCAAGGTCCGGAAGGCGGGCCGTGTCCCTGTTGCCCTGGGAATGCTCGAAGAGGAGTTACCGCGCGTCCCCTTCAAGGGCTGGGCCGAGATGATCCGCAAGGTCTACGAGGTGGACCCGATGATCTGTCCCCGCTGCGGGGGGAGGATGAAGGTCGTGGCCTTCCTGACCGAGCATGCGGTCGTCGACCGGATCATCCGTCACCTGAAGTTGACGTTTGCGGCCGAGAAGCCGCCGCCCTCGCGGATCTTCGAACAGGTCGCCCTGACGGCGGCCGAGGAGAGCGAGGAGCATGAATAGAGGCGCCTGGGAGAGGGGAGTGGCCTGTCCCTGTTCGGCCGGATTCACGGCTGGTCCACCTGATCAGCCGCCCGTCGGCAGCCGGGCCGTCGGATCTTGAGTTCTTGACTCTCATCCCCAGCCGGGATATCCTCTTTTTATGAGGGGAAGGGTTGATTCTGAGGCCAGGAGCGGCGATCTCCGGCCGAGCGCAAAAAGGAAATTCCTATCTATTCCGCGGTGGGACCGGCTCGGAAACCGGTTAGATGGCGGCGAGAAGCTTGTCGCATCCGGCCGCCACGCTCCGGGCAACCGGATGGGGGTTGCCGGCGACGATGCGGACCGCCCAGGTCGCATATCCCCTGACCTGAGCCGTGTCGCCGCGCTCGTAACAGAGATTGGCCATGTTCAAGAGCAACATAGCCAGTTGCAGCGGACGATGGGCTTCTAGCTGGGAAGATGGCAGCGGCTCTTTGAGCACGGCAAGCGCTTCTTCATAGCGGAGTTGGGCGTCGTCATAACGACGGGCACGCTTATAGGCCAAGCCGATGTTGGTGAGACTCGCCCCCTGGCTGACGCGGTCGCCCAATGCAGCCGCGATCTGTCCCACCGCCTCATAGACGGCAACAGCCGCCGTGTAGTTTCCGGCCTCCTCGAATCGCTCGCCCATGGGACCGAGAACTTGGAAGAGTCGCCCCGCTTCACGGCCGAGGTTCTCATCACTCAGAATCTCGGATAGGCCGGAGACGGCTCCGGTTTCCATGCTGATGACCAGCCAAGGCGCGTTGGCGAGGCCGGTAAGTTGCAGCTTAAAGTCTGGCATGCCTTTAACAACACACTAAAAAAGGAACTTATTTTATCTAACTCTATCCTGGCCCCCGCATCATTGTCAAGAACTCAATGGGCAGCGGCGCGCGCTTTATCAAAAATGCCCCTAATCCGCTCTGCCAAAGCGGTGAAGCCATGCTCGGCTGCTAAGCTCGCTGCTTCTTCAGCGAGGGCTAGCCCCCGAGGCTTGCCTCCCGGCTTCTGCGTCAAGATCCGGGCTTGGTTCGCGAGGGATAACGCTACACCCTCTATGTCGCCCAGCTCGCGGCAGACCCGTTCCTGTTCCTTGTGCACCGTCATGGCCCCGTCCAGGTCCCCGCGCTTCCCAAGCACCTCCGCCTGTCGACTGAGAGACCCGAGCAGCTCATCCTTTCTGCCCAGCTCGCGGCAGAGCCGTTCCTGCTCCTTGAGCCGGGCCATAGCCCGATCCAGCTCACCCCGGTCCCGCAGGAGCAGCGCCTGATTGCCTAGGCTCCGTGACAACTCTGCCTTGTCGCCCGCCTCGCGGCAGAGCCGTTCCTGATCCTCGAGTAGCGCAGTGGCCTCCTCCAGCTTGCCGAAGTTCCACAGGATCGCTGCCTGGGCGCCAATGCAGTGCGCTAGCGGCGCCTTATAGCCCAGCTCGCGGCAGAGCCGTTCCTCCTCTTTATGCAGCGCCATGGCCCCGTCCAGGTCCCCGCGCGCCTCAAAGATATCGGCTTGGCCGCCCAGGCTGAATTGGAGTCCAGCCTTGTAGCCCAGCTCGCGGCAGAGCCGCTCCTCCTCTTTATGCAGCGCCATGGCCTCATCCAGCTTGCCCCATTTTTGCAGGATTAGCGCTTGGTTGCCGAGGCTCCGTGACAGCCCCGCTTTGTTGCCCAGCTCGCGGCAGAGCCGCTCCTCCTCTTTATGCAGCTCCATGGCCTCATCCAACTTGCCCAAGTCCCGCAGGATCAGCGCTTGGTTGCCGAGGCTGAGCAACAGTCCCGCCTTGTTGCCCAGCTCACGGCAAAGCCGCTCCTTCTCTTTGTGCAGCGCCATGGCCTCACCCAATTTGCCCCGGATATGCAGGATCAGGGCCTGGTTGCCAAGCGACTTCTGCAGGCCGTCCAGATTGCCCAACTCACGGTCGAGCCTTTCCTCCTCTTTGCGCAATGCCATGGCCTCATCGAGCTTGCCCCACATATATAGGATCACGGCCTGGTTGCCGAGGCTCCGTGACAGCCCCGCTTTGTTGCCCAGCTCGCGGCAAAGCCGTTCCTCCTCTTTATGCAGAACCATGGCCTCTTCGAGCTTGCCGCGGCTCCGCACGATCAGTGCCTGGTTGCCGAGGCTCCGTGACAGCCCTTCCTTGTCGCCCAGCTCGCGGCAGAGCCGTTCCTCCTCTTTGTGCGCCGCCATGGCCCCGTCCAGGTCCCCCCGCGCCTGCAGGATCAGCGCCTGGTTGCCAAGTCCGGCCTGTAGATTAGCCTGGTCACCGGTGCTCTTGAAATATTCGACCAGCGCGGAACGCACCACGAGTGCTTCTTCGATGTGCCCGGTATCTCCCAACAGAACGCTCAAACACCATAAGAAGTCCTTATCACCTTCCTTTTCGGGATGTTCGATCTGTTCAGGATAAGCCTCGACCATGCGCTGCGCCGAACCTGCCTCGATCCGTGCCCAGTAGGTCCTGACCTCAAGCTGATCGTAACGCCAGGCTTCCTTGAAGAAGTCTCGATTCGCGAGTAGATCGTACAGGCGTTGCCAGGCATGGGCCTCAGCCAACTGCCAGGGCAGTTCGTCGGTCCGGCGCGGGCTGGAGGGCCGGCCTTCGAAATAATCCCCCAGCCGAATGTGGACCTGTTGCCGGTGTGACTCAGTTGGCAAGTACGCCTCTCTCGTTGCCGTGCGCAAAAAATCGTGGCCGAAGGCAAGCAGCCCGCTTCGGCTGACCAGAGCGTCGACCATGGCCAGGAAGAACGGCGACCACACGGCGCGTGGCAGCGGTCGGCCGCTGCCTCCGAGGGCGTCGAGGATCTCGGACTCGGTCAGACCTCGCCGGGCCGCCCAGAGGAGCGAGAGCGTATCGGCGACGAGACCGATTCCGCCTCCGTAGTCCTCATCCCAGCGGGCGATCACCTTGCCATAGAGGTCGTGCGGCGAAGCGGCTTGGATGTAATGGCCGATGCGTTCTTCAAGCTGCTCGTGCCGGCCGAACAGCCGCAGCTCGTCCAGCAGCACTCGCAGATAGAGCGGATTGGCAGCCTGCGGAGCTAGGGCGATCCGCTCCACCCGCGCCGAGCTCAGGGTTCGACCGTATTCTCCGAGAAACTTCCGGATGAGCTCCTTGCGCTCCTCCGCAGTGAGCGGCTCGACCTTGAACACGGGCCAACCCCGCTTCGTGATCTCGTCCATCGGCCGCCCCGGCGGAGTGGATACGATGAGCCGCACGTTCTCGGGCATGACCGGCGGCAGCCAAACGAGGTCGGGCGCGCCGTCTCGGTCCTCGAGTTGGTTGAGGGCGTCAAGGACAAGCACGATCCGGCCCTTGGTCGCGGCCATATGCAGCCAGTTCGGGAACGCGCTTCGCAGCTCGTCGGGACGGTGCGGGATCTCCTGGGCGAGGCCGAGCCGCTTCCTGAACTCCCCCAGCGTGCGCCAGAGCATGGCCGCCCAGTCGGCGCTAGAGGGAGTCGCCCCGATATAGTGCTCGAGAACGAATGCCTCGGGATGGGCTTTTCGATAGCCGGCAGCCCAGTTGGCCAAGAGAGCCGACTTGCCCGAGCCGGACTCGCCGACGATGACCAGTGGCTGATTGCCTCCGCCGGCGGTATGGGCGTCGAGCCGGGCGAAGTACTCCGGACGTCCGATATAAACACGCTCCCGGCTGCGGGCATAGGCGGCGTGATCGAGCTCCTCGCGCTTGAGCGGGTGGGGCCTGGAACCTTCGGGCCAGCGTCGGTCGATGACGGCCGTGAGGTCAGCCAAGACCAGCTCCCCCAGCGCCTTGGGGTCCCGATAGTTTTCCCTCACCGGAAGCCCGCTCCGGAGGATGTTCTCCTTGAGCGCTCCTAGCTTTGCCTTTTTATCAGCATCCTCAGAGACGAAGTTCTTCCGATCCTCCTCCGGGATGGAATTGACGTAGTCCGGGTCCCGGAAGTAGAAGTAGGCGTAGCCGGCCATGGCGGGGTTGCGCAAGACGCCGTGGAGTATCTCCAGCTCGGTGACGGATTTGTGCTCCCCGAATTGCTCTCGCAGCCACTCTTGCTTTTTGAGCAGTTCGTCGGGAATTGTCTGCGGCACCCAACCGTAGCGCTCGCCCAGCAGGCCGATGAAGTACGGCCGACAGCGGTTGATCTCCTCCAGGCATATGGGCAGGACCTTGCCCTCCGCGGCCGCCTCATCGGTCACTCCCCAGCGCAAGTCCACCTCGCCCCAGGTAACGCCGCGTTCGTCACACAGCCGGCGTAGTTGCGGGAAGACGAACTTCACCAGGTGATCGCGTTCCCCATGCATGTCCAGGAAGGTAGAGGAGATGAAGACCCGGATTTGGCGATTCGCGCTGGTGGCATCCATGGTCATTCGCCTTTCCCGCTTTTCGTGCCGTCGCGGATGATAAGTCGTGAAAGTCGGAAGGTCAGCCCGATGCCGAGATCCCCGGACGCCACTCTTGGCATTAGAGGAGTTTCCTTGGCCCTCCCCATCGCGAAACGAGGATATTCCCGGGCAGGGACGGGTGTCAAGAACATGAACGGGTCCACTACATGGGCAACGCTTTTCCCCTGAGGCCGCGTTTCCATTGCCGATAGTATTGATAAGGGGTCAGGTAATCAAGGGACTCGTGCGGCCGGATGTAATTGTAGACGTGTTTCCACTTGGCCAGTTGCTTATTATGCTCCTCCAGGTTGAGATCGACGTCGTAGACCTCGTAAAACTCCTCCCGATGGGTCCGGTTGGACCTCTCGACATGCCCGTTGAGCTTGGGGGACTTGGGCGGCAGCACGAACAGGGGGATCTTCTTGGCTTTATCAATCCAATTCCTGCGGGAAGCACCTCGAATACGATAACGTTCCCAGTATCGAGTTTCTCTGTGAGTTCATCGCCATCGACGGCTACGGTCACGGCCGGCCAATCGGCAGCATACGCCATTCAGGTGATCCCTCAGCATGGCTCATTTGATTCTCCCGTAACTCTCACCTGTACGGGGTTGCCTCGAAACGCCACGGCGTCGATCTCTCCAGTTAGCGTGACGCCCGGTGCCAGCACTGCTGCGTTTGCGCTAAATATTGGTACGCGGGCAGGCTCCAGTGCGGCAGCCGGGGTGACCCGCGGCTCCGGGGCGATGATCCCGCCTTCATTTGTGATCCTCTCCACCATCCTAGTGCTCGTGAGCATGCTCATAATTCGCAGATTCCGTTATTGGGTCTTCTCTTTCCGCTGGCTCGCGGTTTTCTCTCTGATTTGCCTGATTGGTTTGATCATTGGCTGCAGCGCGGGAGGCGGTAATAATCAGAGTAACGCAACCCCTCCTGGGACATATCAGCTTACTGTTCAGGGCGAATCGGGAAGTATAAAGGCGTCTATTACGGTAACCCTTGTTGTCATATAAGAGAAAGCGATTGGGCTATAAGACTCAATTGTCATTGACGCTAACGTCGGTGATTCAGCGACGAGCTTATATCGCTCTGTCGGTGGCTAAAAGCCCAAAGGTCGGCAACGCCTTGACCCAATTGTGGCTCAGGCCCACATTTCCTTGGCAGTATAGCCTGTAATATCAACCACATAATACGGCGCTCCGCCGTTCTCCGGATCCAAAGGTAGCCGCCAACCCGTCATAAATCTTGACACTTTATTTCTGGACTCCTATCCGTGGCCGGGATATCTATTGTTTTGTGAGGGGCGAGGGTGATCCAGGTCTTTCGGATCCAAAGGACGGAGGTTCGAATCCTCTCTCTTACCCCAATTGTCTTCCCCCCGCCCGGCACGGCGCTAGGAGAATGCTGAGGTCGGCGGATCCTTCTGTATTGACAGCTACCCGTGATCCTGCCGGTCCACGGCCCTTTCGGTTGGCATAAGGACGGCAGCGGCTCGTACGATAGAGTCATTCCCTTCTCGAGGATCCCTTAAGGCGCCGATAAAAGAGGCTCATAGCGTCTGATTCCAAACTGAACGACTGGGCCGTCTTGAAGGCCGCATCGTAATGCTTATCCCACTGTCCTCTGTCCAAAACATTGAAAAGTTCGCTGAACTTTATGAAGACACTGTCAAAGACCCTTATTTTGGGGCTTTCCAGCCTAAGAGTGGTGGCTTCCGCGAAGGGGAGATGCGACAATTCGTATATCAAGAGGAGTTCGTCCGCAAGTTCTCCGGAGTCGATCAATCTGAGGATGGTCGGCTTGTCCAAGTGGTCAAGGCTTATATTGATACCCGGATGTTCTCCCCTCATCGTCAAGCGAATTTTGAATCCGTATCGGCAACTGTAATCCTGGTCCTGCCCTTCAACGAACCTTGTTTGCAGTTGCTCCATAGTTCTTTCGATACGATCCATTACCTCTTGTGCCCGCTTGATAGATTCCCGGCTTGGTCCTTCCTTATCTTTCATTGCCCCTCCCATGAAGCTGTTTATCTGACCTCTTTCTATTTGGCACGATGCCCGATTGCGAGAACGGCCCTGGCCTCCTCGCTAAATATACCACCCCTGGAGTGTAAGGATGCAATCATTGCTCTTGATTTTCAGGATTCTTGGACCTATCATTATGTCTGCATCAAGAGAGGCCCTCAAGAGGAGGGCACGGCAACCTGGTACGGACAACCAAGGTGCCTCTCGCTCGAAGTGAGGATGCGGCCGCGAGGCAACAAAATGTCCCATTTTTGTTTTTACTTAACTCTTCGGCCCTTCTTCCTCCGAGAATCGAGCACCGTCCTGTCTGTCCTCTCCCAGGCATCTCATCTTAAGGAGGATGTCTATGGCTGATGAAGAGAAGCCCCGAGAAGCTTCAAAGGGGCCGTGGCCGGAGGATTATCCACCCTGGCTTATCGATCTCCTCGAAAGCAGCATGGAGCAGACCGGGATGAGCCGGGAGGAAGCGGACGAATTCTTTCGATTTGAGCTTTTGTTCGGCGGCAATCTGATGTGGCAATACGCCGAGAAGGCCAAGGCCCATCAGAAAGAAAGGGAAGAACCCGGAAGTTCCCACTAGCCCGGCCTCGATTCCAGCGTCCCCGCTCGGCCACAAAGGCTTTGCACCATGCCCGATTTCTTCAAACAGGTTGCATCCGGAATGGGCCGAGATCCGGGGGTCAGGTCAGCGTCCTCACGCGTTGCCGGCCTGTCTGGGAGTAGGCGCCGGGATGTTGGCCTGGAGGATCCCCCGTACAAGTGCCCTATCCCGTTCGCTGCGTCGGCTATATAGGAAACCCCTCCCGGTCGATCAATCCCTTTGGATCCGAATCCACTTGATGTTCTGAAAGTCTTCAGCGTCGACCAGCATTGTATCGACTCGAGGCGTCCCATCGGCCTTCGTCATCGTCACCGTGAGGTCCTTCGGGCTCAACTCGTATCCCGACCCGACGCCCCGGTCGATGCCTATAAAGATGCCCGCGGGGACCGGTATGAGCCCCAAAAACAGGAGGTTACTGGGTTTTTCAGAAGCCCTAATAATGGCGTTGAATGCGGCGATGCCGACGAGCACTCCGGCCAGGGTATCGGCCGCATCGTAGACTATGGATTGTCGGCGCTTGATATGGATCTCCGCCGGATTATAGCCCGGTGATTCGATGCGGATGACCTGGCCCTTCTGCTTCCTGGCCAATCTGACCGCAAGCGGCGTTGTGCCTTGCTCGGTCCCATTGACGCTGACCGTAGCGCCCGCCGGGGCAGAGGTCACAGGGATTCTCTGCGTCTTTTTCCGGGTTAGCGTAGCGCAGCCGGGAGAAAGCAGCGCGCTCATGAGCGGTAGCAAGAGGAGCAGTGCGGCGTTTTTCCTCCACATGGTTCCCTCCTTTTCACCTTTGAATATATGCCCTGCCGAGGAAAAGGTTGTCAATATTGTGTCAAATTAAAACTCCGGATCCAAAGGTCGGAGGTCCGGATCCCCTCAGGCACGCCGCGTTTACCCCCATATGGCCACGGTCAATTCGAACGATTAGGCAAGAAATCGGCACGAATGGTCTAGCCGCGCCACCGGTCCAACCTTATAATGGGTAGGAAGGGACCGCAGCTCCATGGAGGATCAATGAAGAACAAGCATAGCCGCAGGGATTTTCTCGTCAGGTCAGGGCAGTTGATCGCCTCGGCGGGGTTGCTGACCAGGCGGGGGCCATCTTTGTGGGCCCGGCCCCACGCGCTTCGAGCTGAACCGAATGTGATCACTCGCGCCTTGGGGAAGACCGGCATCACCGTGCCCATCGTCAGCTTGGGCTTCATGAACGCCGACAATCCCGGCTTGATCCGACGAGCATATGAAGTCGGAGTGCGCCACTTCGATACCGCCGCCGCCTATCAGCGCGGCCGCAATGAAGAGATGGTCGGCTCCATGATCCAGGAGATGGGCGTCCGGGGCGGCGTTATCGTTTCGACCAAGGTCTGGCTTCGGGATCAGGTTCGGGACCCCAAAGCACGGGATCACTTTCGACAGTCGTTCGAAAGCAGCCTGAAGCGCCTCCGGATGGATCACGTGGATATCCTGTACTATCATCTTGTCGACACCCTCGAAGACCTGAGGGCGGAAGGGCCGCTTCAGGCTTTGGCGGAGCTGAAAAAGGAAGGGAAGGCCCGCTCGATCGGTTTTTCGACGCACCGGGCCAGCCTGGTTTTGCCGGAGGCCGCGAAATCGGGTTTTTTCGACGTCGCGTTGGTCGCTTTCAACTACACGATGGCCTCCGACCAGACGCTCTTGGAAGCCCTCGATAACGCCGCCCGGTCGGGTCTGGGGATCGTCGCCATGAAAACGCAGGCCGGCGGCCTGTCCCGGCCGGATCCGGGATTGCCGAAGGACCTGCCTCCCCACAGCCAGACAGCGCTTCTCAAATGGGCCTTGCACCATCCGTACGTCGCTACGGCGATCCCCGGAGCGACCACATACGAGCAGGTGGACCAGAACTTCACCGTGGCCTCCAACCTGGAATACACGGATGAGGAGAAATCGTTCCTCGCCGACCGGACGTTCTCCGCTCAAGCGCAATTCTGCCGTCAATGCGCCCAGTGCCTCGGCGATTGCCCCCGAGGCGCGGATATTCCCACTCTGATGCGGACGCACATGTACGAAGTCCAGTATTCCAATCGAGAGCTGGCGCGCTTGACGCTGTCATCGATGGAACCGGGCCGAGGGCTGGATGCCTGCCGTTCCTGCGGGGAGTGCCGGGTCATTTGCCGCAACAATGTGAATATCGGGATGAAGATCGCTCATCTCAAGACCGTGGATCCCGTGCTCGCCGTCTAGCGGAAGGAGCAGAGGGGTCCCAATCCAAGAAAGGAGCGACGACTATGAAGATCTATCTCAAGCCGGGCAAGGCCGCTAAACGCGTATCCATCATCGGACTGTGTTTCCTAGTCATGGGGGTGTGCGGGGCCTTCGCTCAACCGGGAAAGGCCAATTCTCCCGCCGTGAGTCTCACGGAAGCGGAACAGGAAGTCATCAGCCTCTCCAAGGAGAAATGGACCTGGATGGCGGAGCGCAAGGTGGATTCCCTGGCCGCGCTCTTCCATGAAAAGGCGGTCTTCGTCCACATGGGCGGAACCATGTCCAGGGACCAGGAACTCGGGGTCATCAAGAGCGGAGGGATCCACTATAAAAAAGCGGATATCCATGATGTCTCGGTGAATATCATCGGCTCGACGGCCATCCTTTTGAACAGGATCACTCTATTAGCCGTTGTCGGCGGAAACGAGGTCACCAATCCCTTCGTGGTGACGGAAGTCTATGTGAAGGTGGATGGGACGTGGAAGCTGGGCTCGCTTTCTTTCACCAGGCTGCTGACCTCATAGGGAGGGGATGACGATGGATCGGGAACAATGGAAGGAAATCGAGGCGGTCGTCAGGGCCGTCATCCATGAATGGGACCGCAGGCGGCCCTGGGCGAAGTGCGAAATCAACGTGAGCTAATCGAATAGCTCCAGCACATAGCCCAAGGCTACCGCGGGACATAGCGCGGTGCGGCTGACGGCCTTGAGGTCCGGGTGCTGTTCGATGAACCGGGCCATCAGCGGGGAATACCTGTAGTAGAGCTCCACGAGCGACCTTCCCAGGGGGCTTTTCATCAGGTAGTGGTCCCGGAATTCTCTCAGCATCTTGACATCGGGATGCGACGGATCGCCGTAGGCGGCCGAAGCGATAACACAGTGCTTTGCCACCCACTCCTCGATGGGGCCGGGCGGTCCGTCATAGGCCAGGCCGGCTTTGATCTCTTTGTCCCCGTCCATGACGATGGAGAACGAGGACTGATAGACGGAGACGTTGCCGGACCATCCGTTGAAAAGATAGTCGGTCTTCGGGGCGACGCTGATCTGGACCTCGGTCCCCGTTGCGTATGTATGGCTCCCCGCCGAGGGCGACGTTGTCCCGGCGCCCGTGGTGATGCCGATCTTCAGAGTGCTCGTGAGCTTTCCGAGGGCCGGGAGGGCCGCCGGGCCCCAGGGCGTGAAGGGAATGTCCGCCGCTGAGGCGACAAGCCCGGTGTTCTGGGGCACGGCGGCCGTGTCCGCGACCGTCGCCGCGACCTCTTTCGAGGTCCCGGGTCCGTCCACGGGTCCGACAACCGCGGGCGTGATAAAGTAGCAGTTCGGGTTGATCGAGCCGTCCGCCGCGGTCTTCATGACCCATGTGGCATTCTGCCATCCGCCCCAGGAGCTCGTTGTGCCTGCCATAACGTAGCCCCCGTCGGGGCCCTGGTTGAGAACGGAGATACTATCCGGGGAATAGTCGCTGCCGTAGATATTCTTCCAACCGACCTGGCCCGAGGACCCGAGCTTCAGCACGTGAGCGTCGTCTTCGCCGACCGCAAGAAGCCAGCCGCCGTCTTGGGTCTGGATGGCGGCCTCGGCGCCGAGGGAATAGACGGCCGAAGGGTAGTGCGTTTCCCGGACGATCGCGCCGTCCTGGGAGACCAGGACGATCACGATCTGGCCCTGAGTGGCCTGGGAGTCCGGAGGGGGAGCGGAAAAGAGCGCCAAGTATGAGCCGTCAGCCGCGGGCCACATCCTGCCTCCATAGGGGTGGTCGAGCGTCAGCTGCCTCACGACGACACCGGCCGAAGAGAGCTTCAGGAGCCAGAACAGGCTCCGGCCGCCCGTGTCGAACGATGCCGCGTGGCCGGCGATGAGATACCCGCCGTCGGCCGTCTGGAAGACCTGTTCCCCCAAGTCCGTCGCGGCCCCGCCGATGCGCTTCTGCCACTCGACCTCTCCCGTCGCGGCAAGCTTCAGGACCCAGATGTCGTCTGCTATCCCGGTCTCGGGCGGGGCGCCCTGGCCGAGGACGAGGATGCCTCCGTCGGAGGTCACGGCCGCGGCGGTGGCCCACTCGATGAGGCTGGTCCCGTAGGATCTCTGCCAGACGATCTCCCCGTCGGAGGCGCATCGGCAGAGGAGGAGGTCGGTGTCGAATCGGCCGGCCATGATCGCCCCGCCGTCGGGGGTCGGGCAGAACACATCGAGAGCGGCATTGGCGAGGGTGTAGGTCCTCTCCCACACGACGCCCCCCGACGCCGACAGCTTGAACAGCGTCGCGGTGCCTCCGAAGTTTGAGTCGACAGCGGCCAGGTATCCGCCGTCGGGCGTCGACCAAGCCCGCCGGCAGTAGGCGTTGGGCGGCCCGCCGGTGAACCTCTGCCCCCAGAGGACCTGACCGGCATTGGAGAGCTTGAAGATGTTGCCGGTGCTGGCGACGATCCAGCCCCCGCCGGGCGCCTCGAGGAGGGAATGCGGCCAGCCGCCGGCATCCGTGTAGTGGGCCCACTGGGCCGAAAGCATCGTGGCCGCGGCCAGAAGGCCAAACGTTAAGAACATCTTCTGGAGTCTCATTTTTATGGGCCCCCCTTAAAGACCTCCCGGCGCCGTGCCGATCAATTGCCCCCGATAGGAAGATTACGCTCTCAAATAGCGAGGTTGTCAAGAAGCTGTGCAGAAATTGACCATGTCGAACGGTCCTTGATGCCCCGCGGAGATGATGGCGATCCCGAAGCGCCTTCTTCGGCAAGCCGGATGTGGCATCCGGAGCGCAGGGCCATATCTTGGGTGCTGTTCCTCGACCGGTTCCCGAGCGGTTCGTTATCCGGGCGTTCTTACGCCTTCTCCTCTTTCTCCGCCTGGTCGAGGTTCTCGAAAATGCGGCGCAGATAGGACTCGAAGCGTTCGATGTCCTCGTTCCCGAAACCGCGATAGTACAGATCGCCCATGTCCCTGGAGACGGCCTTGTAGGCGCGCTCGAGAGCGCGGTCTTTTGCCGTGCGCTTGATCAAGATCTGCCGCCGGTCGGTAGGAGAAGGCTGCCGGCGGACGAGGCCGGCCTCTTCGAGCCGGTCGAGCATGCTGGTCAAGGTGGATTTCTCGAGCGACGTTCGTTCCCGGAGCGTTTGGATCGGGGTGCCGTCCTGCTGCCAGAGGGCGAACAGGATCCGCCCCTGGGCGGGATTGATCTCGATGCCGGCGGCGCGCAGCCGGCCGGCAAAGACGCGGCCGGAGACTTGATGGACTTTGGCCATCAAGAATCCCCCTTGAGGCAGCTTGTTCAACGCTTCTCTCTCAAGTCGAACGAGTAAGTGATGCTGCCGTTCCAGCCCCGGCCATAATGGGACTCAAAGCGAAGGACCGTATAGTCGGGATCCTCGGGTCCGGCCGGGTAATACGTTTCCCAGCCCGGGCGCCAGAGCGCGCGGCGCAGGGCCGGGTCCTCGTCGATGGCCAATTCGCCGGCCAGCATAAGGCTGAAATAGATCTCCGGCCGGCAGAAAAGCAGGGAAGCCCGCGGCCGGGCGCGGATGTCTCCGACTTTCGAGGAGGACGTATTGGTGTCCAGATAATACCGGAACGTCCCGTCGAGGGGGCGCAGATACTCCTGAAGCTCGGGATAGCGCGGACCGCGCAGGTTGAACATGACCCGGGCCTGGGGAAAGCCGTCGGCGCCGATGGTCGTCAGGACGACGTCGGGGCAGGAGGCGACGAGCTCCAGATAGGGTTTATTCATCTGATTGCCGGTTTGGTGACCGAAAAGTGGGAATGGACAAGCTTCCAGCGGGCGTCCAGGCGGGCATAGACCTCGGTGACGTTCATGCGGAAGGCGTTCGTTCCCGCCTCGTCGTAATCGACCATGTTGTAGGAGAGAACGGCGGCCTGTCCATATACCTGGACCCTTGGATCGATCATTTCGTACTTGGGGACCCGGAAGGTGCCCTTGAGCGGAGCGAGGAACTTATCGAAGGCCTCGCGTCCATCCAGGCGTTTGCTCAAGCTCGGATCGAAATAGGTGATCTCCGGGGCGGCCAATTCGAGGAAGCTGTCCGTATCGCCGGTTCCCCAGCGGTCGAGCATAGCTTTCTCCATGGCGATGATCTCGGCCGTGGGATCGTCGAGCGGCTTGGCGGCCGGAACCGCGGCGAGCAACGGGACCGCCATCATCATCGTCAGCGTCAACAGCGCAATGGGCATGTTCTTCTCCCTAACCGTTCCATATCGTATAGTACTATATAGAACTAAAAAGGGCGTTTGTCAAGCCCGGACACGGTTGGCCGGTCGTCGGCGGGGGTGCCCATACGACCAGCTGCGGAGTTGCTACTTGATTCCTGTCCGGGGCCGGAATATCCTCCTATCGATGGGGCCAAATGCGGCCGCGGGCCAGAACGGGCCCCCAACGGGGATTCCCTCGAAAGGAGAAAGCCGTGAATCGTCGCCGGTTCCTGCTGTTCGTGGTTTCGATCGTGTTGCTGGCTGGCACGGCCCTGGCACAGGGCCCGCGGACCTGGCCCGTCGCGGACCCGAAGGATGTCGGGCTCGATCCGAAGGTGTTGGCCGCGTTCGATGCCGACATCGCTTCCGGCAAATACGGGCATATCGACAGCATGCTCGTCATCCGTCACGGCAAGCTGGCTTTCGATCGCTCGTACCGGCATGATTACGATAAGATCTACGGCAAGGAAGCCCAAGAGAAGAGCGCGCTCAACGCTCATGACCCGACCGGCCCCTATAATTATTTCAACCCGTGGTGGCACCCTTTCTATAGGCGGGGCGACCTGCACACCCTTCAGTCGGTGACCAAAACGGTGACCTCGGTCATCATCGGAACGGCTGTGGCCCGCGGCGAATTCCCGGAGCTGTCGACGCCGATCCTGAAGTTCTTCGGCGAGTCCAAGGTGGCCAATGTCGACGACCGCAAACGCCGCGTCTCCATCAGGCATTTGTTGACGATGACCGGAGGCTTCGACTGGAACGAGGACCTTCCCTACAATGACCCCGACAACTCCGCCAGCCTGATGGAAGCGAGTTGTGACTGGGTGCAGTTCGCCGTCGACCGCAAGATGGCCTGCGAGCCGGGGACAGTCTTCATCTACAACAGCGGCGAATCTCATCTATTGGCGCACATATTCCGCGTCGCCACCGGCCGTGA
>JAEAMF010001334.1_pt1 | contig 18652 bp, 19 predicted proteins | sample 8958721 | NCBI WGS metagenome assembly JAEAMF01 (sample SAMN16933255, study PRJNA681124) | bioreactor sludge metagenome | isolation source: anaerobic bioreactor treating anionic surfactant - SDBS | place: India: Bengaluru | collected 2019-02-28
CGCGATCAACACCAGCTACAGCACGATCAACACCACCGTTCAGGCCGAATCCGCCGTAGGCGGCACGCCGATCCGTTCCGCGCTGAAAGAGGCGAAGCTGTACCTGGACGCGCACAAGGTGTCGGACATTGCGAAGAACTGCCGTTCGAAATTCGTGATCCTGATCACCGACGGGGCGGATACGTTTGCCTGCAGCGGTGACGGCACGGAATGCGACCCCCACCGCTATAAAAACAGGCGCGTGGATGTCGCGATGGTTAAGGAACTGGCCGACGCGGGCTACAAGGTGTTCGTTATCGGTTTCGGCACCGGAATGCCCCCCTATCTGAAGAACACCCTCAACTGGATGGCCTTCTATGGCGGGACGGACGATCCCAGCGCGGCCAATACGGGCAGCACGTCCGCCTACAGCATCGCTACGGGTTGTTCGTCGACCAACACCTCGGCCTGCTGCAGCTCTTCCAACGAGAGCGCCTGCTATCCGACCGGCGTGACGTCCTGTGCCGCCGATAGCACTGCCGCGGATGGACGTTGTTATGATGCCGACCACCCCTATCAGGGCGATCCGAACTCGGGCGGCGTTGTGACCGGCAGCTTCAAGGCCGGTTCCAATGACCCCGGCTATCTGGACCTGTCGGGCTATGCGTTCATCGCCGGCAGCGCGGACGAGCTGGTTGCGGCCGTGAAGGCGGCGATCAACATCATCCGCGAGGCCACCTACTCCTTCTCGCAATCGTCGATCCAGTCCAACCGCACCGTCGACGAAAACTTCATCTACGAGGCTTCCTTTCAGCCGGTCAGCGGAGATCCGCTTTGGCTAGGCCATCTGAAGAAATTGAGCGTCAACACGGACGGCACGGTGGGGAGCGCCCTCTGGGATGCGGGTGAAATTCTGAGAGACACGGACGCGGCTACCCGGGTGATCAAAACCCACAAAAACGGATCCCTGACGGACTTCAACACAACAAATATCACCAGCGCGGACCTTGCCGTCGCGAATGATGCCGCGCGCGATGCGGTGGTCGGCTACATCCGCGGCGAGACCGCCTACAACCCCGACAACTGGAAGCTCGGGGATGTCTTCCGCTCTTCCCCGATCACGGTGGGGACCCCGTCGCAGTATTACAGCGACATCCGGGACACCGGCAATCCTACCGCGTTCAGCACGCACAGGGACAGCCACCCCCGCACCTCCGCCAACGGTTACAGGATCATTATCGCCGGCGCGAACGACGGGCAACTGCACGCCTTCAAGACCAGCGACGGCACTGAGTCCTGGAGCTTTATCCCGCCGAACCAGCTCGCGCGCCTGAAGCTGATCGCCCATACCACGCATCCCACATCGCTGAACCATGCGTACTTCATCGACGGTCCGGTCACGGTCGCCGACGTGTGGCTCGGCTCCGGCGACGGAACGTCAAAGTCCGCATCCGACTGGCACACGCTGCTGGTTGTCGGGGAGGGTCGTGGCGCCACAACGACCACCTATCCGAATCTCTGGAGCAAGTATGGGGATTGTGATTCCGATTTCAGCGGGATGTATTCGGCCGATTATCCTCACTACTGCGGATATTACGGGCTGGATCTGACGACCAGCACGGCGCCCGCGTTCAAATGGCGACTGAGCCTCTCCAGTTCACAGGCGCCTTATATGGGATCTCCCTGGAGCAGGATGGCGGTCGGCCGGGTGAAGGTCGGCGGCAATGAGGAATGGGTTGGCTTCATCGGAGGCGGCGCCTATGCTCCGAACGCAACACACAGCGGGAAAGGGCTGTTCGTCGTCGACCTCGCCGACGGCAGCGTTCTGTGGAGCTACACCCGGGCGGACAACTCCAGCTTGGACCATCCGATGCCGGCGCCGCCCGCCATTGTCGATACGGACAGCGACGGGTTCATCGATACGGCCTATATCGGAGACATCGGCGGCCACATGTGGAGGTTCAAGTTCTGCCGCGATGAAGACGGCGATTCGTGCGGCACCTCCGACTGGATAGGGGGGCGCCTGTTCCAGGCAAGCAGCCGTCCGATCTACACGAAGCCGGTCGTGACCCGGGACAGGGATGGGTACTTCTGGGTCTACTGGGGAACGGGCGACAAGACGGATCCCACGGCCTCGGTTTACAGTGAGAAGATCTTTGCGATGAAAGACACGGACCGTTCGAGCACGCGCACCATTTCGGACCTGCAGGATGTTACCAGCGGCACATACACCGACACCGACAAATACGGTTTCTATATTTCGACGGCTTTAGGGGAGAAGGTCCTGTCGGACGTGGAGATGTTCGGGGGAATCCTCTATGCGACGACCTTTACGCCGACCAGCAGCAGTGATCCCTGCGAACAGAGCGGAACGGCGAAGCTCTATGGCCTCTATGCCTTTACGGGGGCCGGAGGTTTGGCCACGGGGGCAGCCACACCGCCCCGCAGCATGGTGATCGGATCGGGGATCTCTTCCGCCCCGGTCATTTCAATGAGGCCCGGCAGCGCCGGAAGCGGAACGGCAGACCTGTATGTCACGACCAGCGGCGGCGGTCTCATCGGGGCCTCTACACAGCGGGTGAACATCAATCCTCCCGGCTTGTCCGGCGGCAGGACCAACATGTTTTTCTGGAAAGACAGGCGTGTCGAATAGTAGACATCTCTGCTGAAAAACGCGGCTCCTTGTAGGCAGAGTAGGTTCTCAAGGCCGTGCGATTTACGGAGATGCCTTCAAAGAGATGGGGTCCGGCGAAAACCTTCCGCATTCCATCGGCATAGATTTGTCTCATCCGTCACATTCGATGTGAGCCTATCGAACGGGACAGACCGTGTACCATGAATCGTCATATCATGCGTCATTGCCACAGCGTCAAATTTCTTGACTTCAAATCCGGATGAAGATAGGGTAACGCCCGAATTGCAGTGGGAAACGCCGGTCCGGGGGGATAGGATCATGGGAACGGAGAAGAAATACTGTTCGATTTGCGCATGGCGGGCAAACTGCCAGAAGCGTTTCAGCGTTGTGACCGATGCGTCGGGTTGCGTCCGTTGTCCCGATTATTCGCGCGATCTGTCCATCAAGGACAAGGACATCGATGCGGCGGAAGCGGCGTGCCGGGACAAATAGTCCGTTCCGACCCCGCTTCCGAAAGCGCAGCGTCGGAGAGGGTATAAAAGGCGGGAGCGAGCCGCCGGCTGATCGGGGGGCCCGCCGGGAAAGCGGCTATGGTCCTCCGGCGGGAGATGTTCAGGGCTTCATCAGGCAAAGGGTTGGCCTTGCGGCCAACTTTTTTCATATATAGGCAGGGTTCCTCATGAAACAGGCATTGGTCCGGCTTCTCGAAAAATCGATCCGGGCAGGCATCGACCAGAAGGTTCTGCTACTGCCGGTTCCCACCCGCATCGAGGTGGAGCTGACGAAAGATCCCGGTCACGGCGATTACGCCTCCAACATCGCGATGGTCCTGGCCAAACAGGCGAAAAAGAATCCGCGTGAAATCGCGAAGATCCTTTCGGAGAGGATTGAGGATCGGGATGGCCTGCTGGAAAAGGTGGAGATTGCCGGTCCCGGCTTTTTGAATTTCTTTGTCCGTCAGGCAGGATTTGCCCGCCTGCTCGGCGATGTCCACCGGCAGGGGGAGCGATACGGATCGTCCGATCTGGGGAAGGGACGGCGGGTCCAGATCGAGTATGTCAGCGCCAATCCCACCGGGCCGCTTCATATCGGCCATGCCCGCGGGGCGGTCGTGGGCGATGTCATGGCGAACATCCTCGATGCGGTCGGGTTCAAGGTGTTCCGGGAGTATTACATCAACGACGCCGGGAACCAGATGAACAACCTGGGGAAGTCGGTGCTGCTGCGCTACCGGGAACTCCTGGGGGAAACGGTGGAGTTTTCCGAGGGCTGCTATCGGGGGGAGTACATCCGGGAGCTGGCTTCGGAGCTGCGCAAGAAGGACGGAGACCGCTACATCCGGGAAAAGCCGGAGGACCTCATTCCGCGTTTCACCGAGTTCGCCGCGGGCGCTATCCTCGAAGGGATCCAGGAGGACCTGCGGATCTTCGGCTGTGTTTTCGACCGATACTTCAGCGAGCGGGAGCTGTACCGGGACGACGGCGTGGGGAAGCTCCTCGGGGAGCTGGAGGAGAAAGGCTTCATTTACCGGGAGGAGGGAACCCTCTGGTTCCGGACCACGGCCTTCGGGGACGAGAAGGACCGGGTTGTCGTCCGGCAGAACGGCGATCCGACCTATTTCGCCGCCGATATCGCCTACCACCTGAACAAGTTTCAGCGGGATTTCGAATCGGTCATCGACATCTGGGGCGCCGACCATCACGGCTACATCCCCCGGATGTCCGCGGCCGTCCAGGCGCTCGGGTATGAGAAGGACGCGTTGAAGGTGATCCTCGTGCAACTGGTCAATCTGCTGCGCGAGGGGAAGCCGGTGGCCATGTCCACCCGTTCCGGGGAGTTCGTCACATTGCGCGAGGTGGTCGATGAGGTGGGCAGGGATGCGGCCCGCTACAATTTCCTGATGAGGCGGTCCGACAGCCACCTCGATTTCGACCTGGAGATTGCGAAAAAGCAATCCAATGAGAATCCGGTTTACTACGTCCAGTACGCCCATGCCCGGATCTGCAGCATTTTGAGGATCGCGGCGGAACGGGGTTACGCAGTTCCGTCTTACGAGCGGGCGGATCTGTCCCTCCTTCAACTGCCGGAGGAGGTGGACCTTGTCAAGGCCGTCACCCGCTTCCCTGAGGTGCTGGAGGGGGCGGCGCGATCGCTGGAGCCGCACCGGGTGACGTTTTACCTGAACGATCTGGCGGGGCTTTTCCACAGCTATTACAACAAGAACAAGGTCATTTCCGACGATGCAGCCCTCACGGGGGCGAGGTTGTTTCTGTGCCGGTCCGTGCTCACGGTTCTGCAGAACGCACTGAAGATACTCGGGGTCTCCGCCCCGGAAAAAATGTAGCGGCTTTCACAAAAAACCATGGCAGCGAAAAACAGGCGCATGTTTGAACTCAGGCTGGGCAAGCTGGGGATTGTCCTGTTTGTCAGCGGGATGTCCCTGTTGCTGATCTCCATGTTTTTCCTGGGGGTATTTATCGGGAAGCACATGGAGGCCTATCCGGAGAAGTTTTCCCCGGGCATCGCGGGAATAATCCGGGACCGCCTGCTGGCCCTGGCGCCGCATACGGGAAAGCCCGAGCCTTCGCTGGAGACGGGAAAGCAGGATTCGCCGGCCGGCGGTGAAGAGAATTTCGATTTGACCTTTTATAAAACACTGGGCGGGAAAAAGCCCGTCCCGGTTCCCGAGTTGCATGGCGAAGCCAAAAGTGGGGCTCCCGCGGCAGCCGCACCGATGCCCCCGACGACGGGGAAATCGCCAACGACCGCGCCGGGAACGGGATCGGCCGTGGCAGAGGCGCCGAACGCGAAGCCTGTGGGGTCGCCGGCCGGGGAAACGGGAGGAGTCGCTCTCGCACCGGGGAAAAAAGCGATGACCGGTGCCGGACCGGTTGCGCCGGAATCTCCTGCCGTCGCGGCCGTGACGCAAGGGAACGGGAGCCCGGGAAAGGGGCGCTATGAGATTCAGGTCGCCGCTTACCAGGACAGCCGGAAAGCCGAAAAGACCATGGGGAGGCTGAAACCTCTCGGTTTTTTCCCCAAGGTGGTCATGAAGGAGGTTCCCGGCAGGGGAAAGTGGTATCGTGTGGTCATCGGCGGCTTCGAGAGCCGGGAAAAGGCGAAGGCGACGGCCGATCTGATTTCGGGAAAGGTGCAGGGCGTGAAATGCGTGATCCGGGCCTCGGAATAGTAAGGGTGCGGCTTGATTTGCGGGGTGTGAAAATATGTTCGAGAATCTGACCGACAAACTGGACGGCATCTTCCGGAGGCTGAAGGGGAAGGGCCGCCTGGATGAGGAGAACATCCAGGCCGCGCTGAAGGAGATCCGGATGGCGCTGCTCGAGGCCGACGTGAATTTCCGGGTCGTCCGCGATCTGATCGAGGATATCCGGAAGCGCGCCGTCGGGCAGGAGGTGCTGGAGAGCATCACCCCGGGGCAGCAGGTGGTCAAAATCGTCCATGACCGTCTCATCGAATTGATGGGCGGGGTCAGCAGCCAGTTGAAGTTCGGCAGCCGCATCCCGGCGCCGATCATGCTGGTCGGCCTTCAGGGGTGTGGGAAAACGACCACCGCGGCCAAGCTGGCACGTCTTGTGGCGTCCCAGGGCAAAAAAGTATTTTTGGTTTCCGCGGATGTGTACCGGCCCGCTGCCATGGAACAGTTGAAGGTGCTCGGCCGCCAGATCGGGGCAGGCGTTTTCGATGCGGCGGCATTGCGGGATCCGGTCGGCATTTGCGTGCAGGCGGTGGAAGAGGGCCGGCGAAACGGCTATGAGGTGGTTGTCGTCGACACGGCGGGGCGGCTGTCCATCGATGAGCAGATGATGGACGAGCTGGCACGGATCAAGACGGCGATCCGTCCGGCGGAGATCCTCTTCGTTGCGGATGCCATGACCGGCCAGGATGCGGTGAATGTCGCGGGCCGCTTTTCCGAACTTCTCGGGATCGACGGCGTGATCATGACGAAGATGGATGGTGACGCCCGAGGCGGGGCGGCACTGTCCCTCAAGGCGGTGATCGGCAAACCGATCAAGTTCGTCGGCACCGGCGAGAAGATCGACGCGTTGGAGGTCTTCTACCCCGACCGCATGGCGTCCCGGATCCTGGGCATGGGCGATGTGCTGACCCTCGTGGAAAAGGCCCGGGAGGCGGTGGATGAGCGCGAAGCGAAGGCCCTGGAACGGAAAATTCGGAAGAATGAATTTACGCTGGAAGACTTCCGGAGCCAGTTGACGCAGATCCGGAAGATGGGACCGCTCCAGGACATCCTCGGCATGATCCCGGGCATGAAGAAGATCAAGGCTCTCAAAGAGATGTCGCCGGACGAAGGGGAACTGGTTCGGATCGGGGCGATCATCGATTCCATGACCCGCGCGGAGAGGCGGAACCATCTGCTGATCGACGGCAGCCGCCGCAAGCGGATCGCCCGGGGCAGCGGCACGACGGTCCAGCAGGTTAACAGATTGTTGAACAATTACGCTGAGATGCGGAAAATGATGAGGCGGATGACCCAGGGGGGAATGAAATCGCTGCGCCGCGGCAATTTCCCCTTTCAATGAAAATGGGGATATGTTATATACCCAATTCCGTTAAAAAAATTGAGCTCAGGAGGTGATCGATACAGGAGATGGCAGTTAAAATGAGACTGACGAGGGTTGGCGCAAAAGGCAAGCCCAGCTACCGGGTGGTCGTGGCGGATTCCGAATCCCCGAGAGATGGAAAGTTTTTGGAAATTTTGGGGAATTATGATCCGAACCAGAACCCTGCCGCGGTAGTCCTGAAAGAGGAGCGCGTCCGACAGTGGCTTGCGAAGGGTGCAAAACCGACGTTGACGGTGTCCCAGTTGCTGGAAAAAAAGGGAATCAGGGTTTAGCTTTTTTTACGGATTGTGGAGGTCGTGATCATGAAAGAGTTGATCAAATTCATGGCTCAAGCCTTGGTGGACCACCCTGATAAGGTCGAGGTGACAGAGGTCATCGGGGAGCAGACTTCCGTGTTGGAGCTCAGGGTTGCCAAGGAAGATCTCGGAAAAGTGATCGGCAAGCAGGGAAGAACCGCCAAAGCGATGAGGACGATCTTGAGCGCCGCGTCCACCAAGATCCGTAAACGGTCCGTTCTTGAAATCATCGAATAGTATCTACGAAAAGTTCATTGAAATAGGGAGGATTGTCCGCTCCCACGGCCTGGGAGGCCGCGTAAAAATCCGGTCGTATCTTGAGAAACCGGAAGTGCTGCAGGACCTTTCCGAACTGTTGGTCGGCCGCGGAGTTTCGGAGGCCCGTTGGTTTCCGGTTGCGGCGATTCGGACCGGCCAGGGTTTTTTTACATTGAAACTGGGCGGGATCGATGACAGGGATGCCGCCGCCGGGATTTGCGGATCTTCGGTCTGGATGCCCGTTGAACGAATGCAGAAACTCCCGGAAGGCGAGTATTACTGGAATGAAATCGTCGGACTTCAGGTCGTCACCGAAGAGGGCCGGGACCTGGGACGGATCGAAGCGATTTTCCCGACGGGGAGCAACGATGTGTATGTCTGTCGGGAAGGCAAACGGGAAATCCTGCTGCCCGCCATCGAAGAGGTCGTCCGGACGATCGATCGGGATCGCGGCGTGATGGTGGTCCGGTTGCTGAAAGGGCTGATTGGCTCATGATCCGGTTCGATATTCTGACCGTCTTTCCGGAGATGTTCGCCTCTCCGCTGGGTTGCAGCCTTCTGAAAAAGGCCGCGGACCGCGGCTTGATTTCGGTCCATCTGCACGACATCCGCGACCATGCCCGGGACAAACATCGCATGACCGACGACGCCCCTTACGGCGGAGGCGGCGGAATGGTCATGAAGGTTGAACCGATCGACCGGACCTTGCAGACCGTTCCGCGGATCGGCGCCGAAACGCCGATCATTCTGATGACCCCCCAGGGGGAGCGTTTTTGCCAGAAAATGGCGGAAGAGCTGGCGGGGCACCCGCAACTCATTCTGGTTTGCGGCCATTACGAGGGGGTCGACGAACGGGTCCGGGTTCACCTGGTCAACCGGGAGATCTCCATCGGCGATTACGTGCTGACCGGGGGCGAGCTGTCGGCCATGGTGATTGTGGACTCGGTTTCCCGGCTGGTGCCGGGGGTTCTGGGGAACAGCGAATCCGCCTCAACGGATTCCTTCTCGATGGGCCTTCTGGAATATCCGCATTACACGAGACCCTCCGAGTATCGGGGCTGGAGGGTTCCCGAAGTGCTCGTCAACGGGAATCACCGGGAAATTGAGTCTTGGAGAAGAAGGGCGGCGATCTTGCGGACGCGGGAAAAGAGACCCGATCTGCTCCGGGAGGATCTGCTGACGGTGGAAGAAAAAAAATGGCTTGATGAGCCGTCCGAATGAATATATGGGAAGAACATAAAAAGAGTGAAGACGATTGGAAGGAGTCCGGAATTATGAATGTCATGGAAATGCTGGAAAAAGAACAGATGCGGGGGGATATCCCCGATTTCAATACGGGAGACACCGTCAAGGTGTTTGTCCGGATCGTGGAAGGCCAGAAGCAGCGGATCCAGGCCTTTGAAGGGATCGTGATCCGCAGGAGAAGAGGGGAAATCCGATCCAGTTTCACCGTTCGGAAGATCTCGTATGGAGTCGGGGTCGAAAAGACCTTCCCGCTCCACTCCCCTTCGATCGACCGGATCGAGGTCATCACCCGGGGCCGGGTGAGACGGTCCCGGCTGTATTACCTGCGGGGCCTGAGAGGCAAACAGGCCAGGATCAGAGAGGCCGGAAAAATTTAACCCCTGTGGCCGGAGGATCAACTGCCGGCGGCAGGGGGTCGGGCACGAAGGCGGTCCGGTCCATGAACGTCTTTGAAAGCAAAGCCCGCGAAGGCGGTTATCGGGCCGTGGCCGGGGTTGACGAGGCGGGCCGGGGACCTTTGGCCGGGCCGGTTGTGGCCGCTGCGGTGATCCTGCCGCCCGGGTATGAACATCCCGGCATCAACGATTCAAAAAAGCTCTCATCCCGACAGAGGGATAGGCTTTACGCGATCATTCAACACGATGCGGTTTCCATCGGCGTCGGCCTTTCCGAGGCGCCGCTGATCGATCGCGTCAACATCCTTCAGGCCACACTGCTGGCCATGAAGGAAGCGGTTCTCGAACTTTTTCCCCCTCCCGATTTTCTGCTGATCGACGGTCTGAACCGCATCGATCTGGCCACCCCCCAGGAAGCGATCATCCGCGGCGACTCACAAAGTGTTTCGATCGCCGCCGCGTCCATCATCGCGAAGGTATCGCGGGACCGTCTGATGGAGATGTACCATCGCCAGTTTCCGCAGTACAATTTTCTGCGGAACAAGGGGTATGGGACGAAAGAGCACCGTGCGGCGATCGTAAAATTCGGCCGCTGCAAGATCCATCGCCGCTCTTTCCGGATCCCTGAAATGGATGACCTGACCGTAATGGGAGCACTGGACATCTGAATCCTGCGGGGCGTCGCCATGTCGTTTGGGAGGATACGCACGGGGAAACAGGGGGAAGATCTGGCCGCGGCCCACCTCGCGGAAAACGGCTACCGGATTTTGCAGCGCAACTACCGGTCCGTTTTCGGAGAGATCGACATCGTGGCCGAGGAGGGGGATACGCTGGTCTTTGTAGAGGTCAAAAGCCGGCGCTCCGAGGCATACGGCGATCCGCAACTGGCCGTCGGTCCGGAGAAGCAGAGAAAGATCTCCCGGGTCGCGATGAGTTATCTTTCGGAAAAAGGCTGGAACCGCCGACCGGCGAGGTTCGACATCGTCGCGGTCAAACTGCGCCCCTCGGGGAACCTCATTGAACTCATCCGGAATGCCTTCGAACTGGCGTCCGGCTGAATCGGCCGGATCCGCCGGCTTCCCCATCAAAAAGAATTCAGCCGGCTCATGACGATGAACAGCGCCAGCAACAGAACAAGGATCTGCACGGCATAAAGACCGAATGTATGCCGGTGGTAGAATTCGTTTGCCTTTTGAATGCGCTTCAACCCGCCCAACAGCCGTCGGATGATCACAAGATTCGGATATTTGTAGTTGTCCGACCTAAAATTTTTTTGAAACGCGCACATGGGATACAAGGCGTAGACATCGTCGCCGAGCGGCCGAAACAGGGTGTCGTTTACGATCCCCTGCCATGGCTCGTATGCCAGAGTTTCCGCATAATGACGATTTAATGCGTAGGCATGGGTCAGGCTCTGGTAGCGCACTTTCTGCACGCACGGAACGACCGTTTTACGGCTGGAACGGATCAAGGCCCCGAGAAGCAGGACCTTCCATTCCGGGTGTTGCCTCAAAAATCGGGTGCAGCTTCTCAACCGTTCCGGGTCAAAGCGATCGAATTCCACATCGTCTTCAAAAATGACGATATTTTCCGCACCGGCTTCCAGCCCCTTGCGCAGGCATGTCATGTGGGATTCATACACCCCCTGCTCCATATCGTACGGGTGACGTTCCCCGAGAACGAACTCGACCCTGTCCGCGAGTCCGACTTTCAAAAATTCCCGGAGGGCGGACTTGCGGCGATCTTCACGGTCTTTCAGGGAGACGCAGTAGAAACGATCAAAAAAATCCCATCCCACCGCTTCTTTTTTCAGATGAACTTCGGGCAATGATTTCTCCGTTTGCTCCACCCGAATTTTGTCATTCGTTTCCGTGGTCACGGATCCGCCATTGAGCATGGAGGGCGCCCCTCTTTCGAGAATCTTTTCATATCGAGAGGAAACCATTTTAGGCCGGCCGGTGAGGGGACAGGCCCGAGGCGGCCGGTGTTCGGCATGGGGAATGCGGCTGCGATCCTGTGGATCTAAAAGTGCCGCAGGGGCGGTTTGCCCACCGGATACACATTGAATCCGATATCAAAACAGCGCTGGTGGTCCAGAATATTCCGGCCGTCGAAGATAAAGGCGGGTTGGCCCATGCTTTGAAAAATCTTCTGAAAATCGAGACCGCGATAGAGGTCCCATTCGGTCAGCAACGCAATGGCATGGCATCCTTCCGCGGCGGAGACGGGGTCCTCTACGAACCGGACCCGGCCTTCCATATCCGCCAGATCGCTGCGGGCGTTTTGCAGCGCCTTCGGATCGGAGACCACGACTTCGGCCTGCTCCTCCAGAAGTCTCCGGGCAATAAAGATGGCCGGGCTCTCCCGGGTATCGCCGGTGTTCGCCTTGAAGGCGAATCCCCACAGGCAGATTCCTTTCCCCGCCAGTGTGTTGAACATCGCCCCCATCATGTTCCGGACGAATCGCTCCTGCTGGTAGTCGTTGATCTTCACGACATTCTCCCAGTAATGGGCGACCTCTTCCAGACCGTAATATCGGCAGAGGTAGACGAGGTTCAGAATGTCCTTCTTGAAGCAGGATCCTCCGAAACCGATGCTCGCGTTCAGGAATTTGGGGCCGATGCGGGAATCCATGCCGACGGCGCGCGAAACCTCGACGACATCCGCCTCGGCCTTCTCGCAAAGCGCGGAGATGGCGTTGATCGACGATATTCTCTGGGCGAGGAAGGCGTTGGAAACCAACTTGGAGAGTTCGCTGCTCCAGATGCCCGAGGTGATGATCCGCTCCGGCGGAACCCAGCTTGCATAGATGTCCGCCAGCGTCTGTCTGGCCTTCAGGCCGCGCTCCGTGTTTCGTGAACCGATCAGGATCCGATCCGGGCGTTCCAGATCGCGGATGGCCGTCCCCTCCGCAAGAAATTCCGGGTTGGACAGCACGTCGAAGCAGACGCCGTTCTGTCGGCAGTTCAGGATCCGTTCCATCGCCAGAGCCGTTTTTACGGGGAGGGTGCTTTTCTCGATGACGATCTTGGAGGTCTCCGAAAATTCAAGGATCTGGCGGGCCGTTTTTTCCCAGTGCTGGAGGTCGGCCGCCATCCCGGCGCCGAGACCGAAGGATTTGGTCGGGGTGTTCACGCTGACGAAGATGATGTCGTTTTCCCGGATTCCCCTCTCGATCTCCGTGCTGAAGAAGAGATTCCGGTTGCGGGTTGCCCGGACAAGCTCGTCCAGTCCCGGTTCGTAGATCGGAAGATCGTCGGAGTTCCAGGCTGCGATCCGCTCCGGGTTGATGTCCACGACCGTGACCCGGCAATGGGGGCATTTGGCGGCGATCATGGCCATCGTGGGGCCGCCGACATAACCGGCCCCGATGCAGAGAATCTTTTTTTCGAAAGTCATGGCATCCTCGTGAGATTGAGTCCTTTCAGATCACCTTCCGGAAATAGGCGATGGTCTTTTCCAGCCCCTCGGAAAGCGGGGTTCGGGGTTCCCAGCCCAGTTTTTCACGGGCCAGCGCGATGTCCGGACGACGTTGAACCGGATCGTCCTGGGGCAGCGGACGATAGATGATGCGGGATCGGGAGCCGGTCATCCGGATCACGGTTTCCGCCAACTGCCGGATGGTGAATTCCTCGGGGTTGCCCATGTTGACGGGACCGGTGAACCCCTCCGGCGAATCCATCATCCGGATCAGCCCGTCGATCAAATCATCGACGTAACAAAAGGAGCGGGTCTGTGAACCGTCTCCGTATACGGTGATCGCCTCCCCCTTGAGCGCCTGGACGATGAAATTGCTGACAACGCGTCCGTCCTGCACCGCCATCCTCGGGCCGTAGGTGTTGAAGATCCGGACGATCTTCACATCCACATGATTCTGGCGGTGATAATCCATCATCAGGCATTCGGCCGCCCGCTTTCCCTCGTCATAGCAGCTTCGGATTCCGATCGGATTGACGCGTCCCCAGTATGCTTCCTGTTGCGGATGGACCTCCGGGTCGCCATACACCTCGGAGGTTGAGGCCTGGAGAATCCGGGCCTTTATCCGCTTGGCCAGCCCCAGGGTGTTGATGCTTCCCATCACGCTGGTCTTGATCGTTTTGATCGGGTTGTACTGGTAGTGAACCGGGGATGCCGGGCAGGCAAGGTTGTAGATCTGATCGACCTCGATGTAGATCGGATTGGTGATGTCGTGGCGGATATATTCGAAATGGGGGTTTCCGAGGAGATGGCGGATGTTTTCCCTGCTGCCGGTGAAAAAATTATCGAGGCAAAGGATCTCCTGCCCCGCTGCGATCAACCGGTCGCAAAGGTGCGATCCGAGGAACCCGGCGCCGCCGGTGATCAGAATGCGCTTCATGTGACCCGTTCTCCCTGAAAAGAAGATAAGACCGATACCTGCATCGCCTCAACTCCGACCCCGGAGGGGATCGTTCCGCTGGTCTTTCCGCTCGGATGCTGATATAAACCACACCGCGATTTTATCTGTCAATCAAATTATCGTTTAGACGAAAAGCGGTTTTTCGGGGATTCGGCCCGCTTATGAGCAAAAAGCTCCGTCAATGCGGTTGCGACCGTAAAAAAAACGGGATCGACGATCCGCCGGTTGTCGAAAAACGGTCCGCCAAACCGGATGCGGGCGAACCGGGAAAGACGGGAACGCTTTATGTGGTGGCCACCCCGATCGGGAACCTGGAGGACATCACCCTGCGCGCGATCCGCATTCTAAGGGAGGTTGGCCTCGTCGCAGCCGAGGATACCCGGCGAACGAGGATCCTGCTGGATCGATACGCCATTTCCACGCCTCTGACCAGCCTATACGACCGGAATGAAGCAAAAAAGAGCGGCTTTATCGTGGCAAAGCTGCTGCAGGGGAGGGATGTGGCGTATGTTTCGGATGCGGGCACGCCGGGGATATCGGATCCCGGTTACCTTCTCGTCAGGGATGCCCTCTCCCGGGGAATTCGCGTGGTGCCGGTTCCCGGTGCGTCCGCGCTGATCGCGGCGCTGAGCGTCTCCGGCCTGCCGATGGACAGCTTCGTGTTTTTTGGCTTTCTTCCGTCAAAAGCCGTCCGGCGGCAACAACTGCTGGCCTCCTTGCGGCAAGAGCAAAGAACGCTCATCTTTTACGAATCCCCGCACCGGCTGCTTGCCTCCCTGAAGGATATTAAAGCGGTACTGGGAGACCGTGAAGTGGTTGTTTCCCGTGAGATGACCAAGATCCATGAGGAGTTTTTACGGGGACCGGCGGACAGGCTGATCGAGGGGATGGAGGATGAAACGGTCAAGGGAGAGGTGACCCTGATTGTGGCGGGTCGAACCGAAGAGGTCGCCGGGCCTTCCGACACCGAACTCCTCGCCCTTTGCGGACAACTGTGCCGGGAGGCCGGAGAAACACTGACGCGGCGCGACATGGCGGACAGGATTTCGCAAAAGACCGGCGTCTCACGGAGGCGGATCTACCGGCTCCTACTATTTTCTTGAACTGTCCTTAGAGGTGTGATAACGGTCGCCGTCAAGATTTACATCCGCGGATACGAAAGAATCGGGCGAAACGGCAGGCCTTCGGACGGCGGTTCGGGGAGGAGGGTGCGGCTGTGGCGGAAAATGCTTCAGGGAAAGGCAGGGATCGGGTCATGATGATCGAGGGGCGGGTATTGCGTCCGGAAGACAAGATCCATGACCTTGTCGATCTGTTGGACTCGGCACCGGGGTTGTCCGAAGGAAATGTCTCAAGGCCGAAATCGGGACCTGAAAAAATTTATGACCTTGTGGATGTTGTCGAGAGAAAGCCCCGGATGGCCGTCGTCGACAAGGGGCTCCATGACGAAATCATGAAACGATCGGAGGAAATCGCGGAAAAGATTGCCCGCGAGGTGATTCCCGATATCGCCGAACGTCTCATCCGCGAGGAGATCGATCGGTTGAAAAAATCCGTCTGAGGGATTTGGCTTGATGTCAAGGGGCTTCCATCTATTATTCTTTTTGATGGGATTCATTCTCCTGGCCGGCTGCGCCGGGAAAATCCCCCACATGCTCGCAGCCGATTATGCCGACAACAAACCGCGGCTCATCGCGGTCATGCCCGTCCGGAACATGGTGCAGGATGACCGTACCGCTTCGGTGCTCCGCGAGAAGCTGATCGAGGAGCTTTACTTCAAGGGGTATCCGAAAATTCCTTCAAAATGGATTGACGAACGGCCGGCTGCATCCCCCGAGAAGGGTGCAAACCGGTCGCCGAAGTCGCTGGGCGAATCACTGATGGTGGATGCCCTTCTGTACACGACTCTCTGGGAAGGTTTGAAGCCTGTGACGCTGCTGTATTCGTCTGTTGCGGTGGACGCGGAGTTTGAATTGAAAAGCGTGAAGACCGGCGAAAGCCTCTGGCGTGTTCGGCATCGTGCGATCAGCCGCAATTACGGTTTCTCGCGGAAGAGCCTGGAGCTGAAAACCTGGCAGGAGTACGAGTCGGTGATCCAGGAGGTTTTAAACCGCGTGATGGAAACATTGCCGGACGGACCGGGGTGATCGATTCCTGACGGGTGTCAGGTCGATATTTTGAAGCATGAATATACCGAATCTGATAACGCTGCTGCGCATCATGCTTGTGCCGGTCATTGTCATTCTGCTCATCCAGGGTTCTTTCTTCCATGCACTGATCGTCTTTATCGTGGCGAGCCTTTCCGATGCGCTTGACGGATTTCTGGCACGGGTTCTGAAACAGCAGACCGTCCTGGGGGCCTATCTGGATCCGATTGCCGACAAGGCGCTGCTGGCCAGTTCTTTTGTAACCCTGTCGGTTCTGCACGTCATTCCGAGCTGGCTTGCCGTGATCGTCATCAGCCGCGACTTCATCATACTTCTGGGCATCTTGGTTTTGTCGATCATGTCGATCAACGTGGAAATCAGACCGGCCTTTGTCAGCAAAATCACGACCGCCATGCAATTGATCACGGTTCTGTTGGTCCTTTCCATCCCTTGTTTCCACATCGAGATCAACGAGATGTGGATCCAGGCCGCATACTGGATTACAGCGGTTTTGACCATCCTTTCCGGTTTGAATTATATCATGAGGGGGATGGAACTCATCAATCACGACACCTGAGAAGGATAGGCGCCATTGGCGTCCCATAGTTCATTTTTTGATCGGATGCGTTAAACGAAGTCCGTTCCGATTTCGACGATTTTGGGGAGGGAAACGGTATGAACGGCGCTCAAATTCTGGTCGAAATGTTGAAGGCGTACCGCGTGGAATGGGTATTCGGCGTTCCCGGCGACACCAGCCTTCCGCTCTATGAAGCCCTTCACAGCGCCTTTCCGGCCATCCGGCACATCCTTGCCCGGGACGAGCGGTCGGCCACGTTCATGGCCGATGCTTACGCCAGGTTGGCGCACAAACCGGGGCTTTGCGAGTGTCCCAGCGGCGCCGGACCTCTGTATTCGGTTCCGGGCATTGCCGAAGCGAATGCCTCCTCCATACCGGTCATTCTGATCACCTCCGACATCGCGCTGGCCGGTGAAGGCAAGCAGACCATTACCGAACTGGATTGCCAGAAACTCTTCGATTCCATCACCAAGTGGTCCACTGTCCTCAAAAGCGTGGCCAAGGTTCCCGAGGTCGTTCGGCGCGCCTTTCGAATCGCCACCACCGGCCGCCCCGGGGCCATTCATCTGGCTTTTCCGAAAGAGGTCATGACGGGGGAACTGGCGGAGGACGGTTTCAATCTGTATGCCGAGACCGAATGTGCCGCCTATCCCGCCTACCGCACGCGGGGCGCACGCGGGGAACTGGAGAAAACGGCGGACGATCTGATCGGCGCCCGGAGACCGATGATCATCGCCGGCGGCGGGGCCAATCACTCCCAGGCGGCGAAGGCCATTGCCGATCTTGCCGAATGGCTGTTGATTCCGGTGGCGACGACCATATCCGGCCAGGGGCTGATTGCCGACGATCACCCTCTGGCGCTGGGCGTGATTGGAGACAACGGCTTCCACCCCCACGCCCACCAGGCGATCGAAGAGAGCGATGTCCTGCTGTACGTCGGCTGCAAGATGGGCTCCGTATCCACCATCAACTGGACGATGCCCTCCCGGAAGCCGGACCGCAAGATCATCCAGATCGACCTCAATCCGGAAACGCTGGGCAACAACTTCAAAAACACGCTGAGCGTCGCCGGGGATGCCAGACTGATCATGGAAGACCTGTCCGTTCTGATCCGAAGCAAGACGCCCCGTCGAACCGATACGGCCAGAATCGACGGGCTGAATCGGGAAAGGGCCCGTTTCTGGGAGGCCGCCGAGAGCGAGTTTGTTTCCGAGAAAACCCCGCTGAAGCCCCAGCGGATCATCGCTGCGCTGAACAAGAGGATGCCCGACGTTTCGATCGTCATCGCCGATGCCGGCACCCCGACGCCCTACACCACCCGTTACCTGAAACTCCGGGGAAACGGGTCCCGCTTTTTGATTCCCAGGGCATACGGGGGATTGGGTTACGCCATACCCGCTGTGGTCGGGGCCCACCTGGCCCGCCCCGATGCGCGGTTGATCGGGCTCTTCGGAGACGGCAGTCTGGGCATGTCCGCGGGCGAGCTTGAAACACTGGTCCGTCTGAACATCCCGGCCGTCCTGATCCATTTCAACAACAGCATGTTCGGATGGATCAAATGCCTCCAGAAACTCCACAGCGATGAGAAATATCTTTCCGTGGACTTTACGCCGGGCCGTCCGGCTCTGGTGGCACGGGGATTCGGGATGAAGGCGCTGGAAATTCAAACGGCCGCTGAGCTGGAAAGGGGCCTGGACGAGGCCTTCGCCCAAAACGGGCCGATTTTTCTGGACGTGGTTTCGGAGACGGAGGTGGATCAGCTTCCGCCGGTTTACACATGGCAACGGGCGGCCGAAAAGTTGGGCAAAAGCCGCTAGGGTTCAATGGTCCAAGCGGTCGGAGGGAACGGCAACCGCAGGAATGCAGGTGAAAGGGACGCCGTTCGGGATGGCATGAAACCGGATTGATTTCACGAAAGAGGAGGAGATGATGAAGAGGAAAGCTATTTATGCGTTTTGGATCGCGGCGGCGCTGGTCGGTTTCCTGATGGTGGGACCCGCAACCGGATCGGCGGCCGAGGCTCTGAAACCGGTCACCTTGAGCTGGGTCGCCGGCGGGGTCGGCGGCGGCTGGTATGTGCAGGCCGGCGGCATCGCCCGGATGATTACGGAAAAGGAACCCAAGATCGTCATCAAGGTTGT
>JAEAMF010001336.1_pt1 | contig 18635 bp, 12 predicted proteins | sample 8958721 | NCBI WGS metagenome assembly JAEAMF01 (sample SAMN16933255, study PRJNA681124) | bioreactor sludge metagenome | isolation source: anaerobic bioreactor treating anionic surfactant - SDBS | place: India: Bengaluru | collected 2019-02-28
TTGCGCCGGTGGAGCCGCAGGCGGCGCCTGTCGAGGCTCCGAAGCCCGTCAGGGCCGCATCCCTGCCGTCGAATGACGCCGATGTCGCGGCCGGACCCTCCTCCCTCGCCCCGGCAGGGAATCCTGAAGAATGCGGACAGACGTCTCCCCGCAGGGATCCCCCGCAGGCGGCGGTGTTTCCCGAGCCTCCGGTCATCCCTGGAGGCCCGGCGACGGGCGAGGCTCCTCCGGTCATCGTCTTCAGGTGGCCGGGCCGGGCTCCCGTCGAACCCCCGGTTCTCCCCTCGCTCGAGGATCTGGGCAGGGTGCCCCCTTCCTCCTGCGAAACCCCGCCAATGCTCCATCCCGTACCGTCCCCCCCGGGGACGGCGCTCTCGGTCTATCTCCATTCGGTTTCGCATGACGCCGTCGAGGGTCTTCTCGGGACTCTGTGCGAGACGCTGGAATTCAGGCGGGAGGAGGCGATGGCCCTTCTGGACAGGGGGCTGCCCACCAGGATAGTCTCCGGACAGCCGCACGAGAAGGCGATGGAGATCGCGGCCCTCCTGGAACGGCCCGGGGTCACAGTCGGCCTCAGTTCGACGATACCGTCCAGGTCGGCTCCCGCCGTGAATCAGGGCGGCTTCATCGCTTGGCTGAAGCGTGATGGATGACACGATCCGCGATTATCTCGACTACGCCGCGCTGGAGAAATCCCTCTCCCGCGCCACGATATCGGCCTATTCCACCGATCTCGCCTCTGCTGCCGAATGGTTCGCGGACCGCGGGACCCGACTCTCCGATGCCGATGCCCGAAGGATCTCCGAACTCGCGGCATCCCTGGGCGGTTCGGGTCTCTCCCCGTCCTCGGTGAGGCGGAAGCTCTCGGTCCTCAGGGGGTACTTCGACTATCTGGCCTCGGAGGGCCTCAGGGCTGACAATCCGGTGGAGGGAGCGGCTCCCGTGAAGATCCCGGACAGGCTTCCGGACGTGCTTTCGCCCGTCGCCGCGGCTGCTCTCGTAGAGGCATTCGACGGGGTGACGGCGGTCTCGGCCAGGAACCGGGCGATGCTCGAACTCGCATACGGATGCGGCCTGCGTGAGAGCGAAGTCGTGGGGCTGACAACGGACAGGCTGTCCCTGGAGGAATCCACGGTGAGGCCTCTCGGGAAGGGAGGCCGGGAGAGGCTGCTGCCCCTGGGCGGCCCCGCAGCCTCATGGCTGTCCCGCTACATGGGAGCGCCCAGATCGGAGCTCCTCCACGGGCGCCCGAGCAGGTTCGTATTCGTCGGTCGCGGGGGACGGCCCCTCTCGAGGATGTCTTTCTGGAACACTGTGAGGAAGGCGGCGCTCATGGCGGGGCTTCCGGCCGCGGTCCACCCTCACACACTCAGGCACTCCTTCGCCACCCATCTCCTGGAGGGCGGTGCCGACCTCATGGTCGTCCAGGAGCTGCTGGGCCATGCCGACATAAGGACCACCGAGATCTATACGGACATCGACAGGACATGGCTGGTCGAAGTGATGAGGACCTGCCATCCCAGGGCACGGAATTGACCCGCTTCCCCGGTGGTTTCCAGACTACCTGGCAGGTTTCGCGCGCGCTCTACCACATGGCCCTGTGGAGCGGAGGCAGGAGGGCTACCGTATGGATCCCCCAGTTCGCCTCCCTCAGGAATCACGTCAGGGAGATCTCGCGGAGCGCAGCGGGCGCTCGCGTGGAGAAGCTGTCCAGGACCCTCAGCAAATGGCCCGACCTGGCGGAGGTCTCAGCCTCACTACCGGCCGATTCGGCGTCTGAGCTGTTCGCGGCTTGTCTCGACGAGTCTCCGGCCCTTCTCGAGCTGGGCTATCCTGCGGCCGAGGGGCTCGACTTCGTGACGAGGATGCCCTCGCCAGGCTCCAACGGCAGGAGGACCCCCGCGCAGATGAGATCTGCCGTCCATCATCTCGGAGGAGACTTCCAGCTCCTCAGGACGATGATGCGCGTTCCCGATCCGTTCGCCCCCTGCCTCAGGGTGACATTCTCCGTCTGGCCCCGGTATCTGCCCCCGGAGGAGTATGAAAGCCTTCATCTGCCCTGGCCCGGAGGCAAGCTGACCACATCCGCATCCTACCGGAGGGATCTAAGGGGTTACGCCCTCCTCTGCATGTTCGATCTGGCCTCGCGGCTCAAGGCCTCGGAAGGGATACAGACACTGCACGCAGGATTCGGCTCCTTCGCCGACGAGATCACCTGAGCAGATGGAGATACGCACCACCGGCGTGGCGAGGGGCTGGAGCTGGACGAGGTGCTACCTGGCAGGCGATCCGGAGACCCGGGACGCGATACTCGTGGATCCCTCTACTACGGACGAGTCGGAGAGATCGGGCGTGGGATCCATGGTCTCGGGATGGCGCGTCGGGATCATAGTACTGACGCACGGCCACTCGGACCATATCTCGGATGCCAGGTACTGGCGCGACCGCCTGGGAGCCCGGCTCGCCGGCCATCCCGCCGACTTGCCCATGTTCGAGGATCCCCTCCTGAACGTTTCGGCGTTCTTCGGGACACAGATCTCCACCGGCCCCCTCGATATCGACCTCGTCGACGGAGGGCCCCTCATCGCGGGCAGCCTCGAATGCACCGTGATACACCTTCCAGGACACAGCCCCGGAAGCGTCGGTCTGCTCTTCCCCGGGCACCTCTTCTCGGGGGATACGCTCTTCAAGGGTTCCGTGGGCGTCGTGAGGATGCCCGGCCTCGGAGACCTCTGGGGGGCATCGATGGCGACCGAGATCGATTCCATCAGGAGGAGGATCTTCGCCCTGCCTCCCTCCACCATAGTCCATCCCGGACACGGGCCGGACACGACCGTAGGGGAGGAGATGCGCAGCAACCCCTTCGCCGCCGTCCCCTAGACTCGCCATAATAGGGCCTTGAATCCAGGCATCCCCATCGACCGTACCGAGTGCGACGGATCTGTTCCGCCGCTTCAGGAGGACTGATGAGCCCGTTCATTCTGGCAGCCGTCCTGGGCAGCGTTCTCCCACCCGCGGACGACGTGCCCCTGATGCTCTCGGGGGAGAGCCGTACGGTGGTTCTCGAGGACGGATCCGGATGGGTGCGGATCCTCGAGCAGGACTACGTATTCCTCAGGGTGACAGCGGAACCCTCCTCCGTTCGCCTCGCAGCCTACGACGAGGAGGGCACGATGCTGGCCTCGAACGACAGGGGAGCCCTGTCCCTCTCGGCCTTCACCGACTACTGGTTCTTCATAGAGGTTTCCGGCGAGCCGGGGACGGAAGCCGTCGTCTCCGTCTCCGACAAGGCCCCGCTGCCCATGAGTCCGGTCTCCGGGCAGACCGGGAGCGTCTCCGGGAGCGAGATGAGCGAGGCCTTCCTGTTCGTCCCCTCCCTCGAGGGCGAGTGGCTGTTCGAACTCGACGGAGGAAGCTCCACCGACCTGGATCTCGAGGTCTACGGGACCGGAATGGACCTCTGGGCCGGGGGCTACGGAACCGAGGGCGACGAGTCCGTACTGGTCTCCGCCACGGCGTCCGACACGCTGGTCGTGGTCGTATCCAGGTACAACAAGGCGGGGGACGGTTCCTTCTCCCTGACGACCACGCGTCAGGGTGGTTTCCCGATGCTCTCCGGAACCAGGACCGGGACCCTGGACGCGAACAACTACGTTGCACGGTTCCGCATCGACTCTTCCGACCGCAGGAGGCTGCTGACCCTCGGAAGCTCGTCCGAGTCCGGCGATATCGACCTCGCGATCTACGACACGGATGGGGAGTATCTGGCCGGCTCCTCCACCTATTCATGCCAGGAGGCGCTTCTCCTCCCGGTGGGCGGCGGAGGCTTCCTGGCGGAGGTCACCGCCTACGACTTCGGCGATTCCGACAGGATAAGGTTCGAGCTGCAGGAGCAGGGGGATCTCGAGGCCTTCGCGGGGGATAGGGTCGACACCGTGCTGACCGTATCGTCCGGCAGGACGCAGGTTGTCGGGTTCACCACCCCCCGCGACGGGATGTTCGAGATATCGGCCTGTTTCGAGAAGACCAGGGACGGTGACTTCACTGTCTTCCGGAGCGAGGGGCCGCCTCTGATCTCCCTCGCGACCGAGCGGGGAGACGAACGGCTCGCGGTATGGCTCGCCGGCGGGGATACCCTCTGGGTCAGCCCCGGCTTCTACGGAGCAGCCGGTGAGACGGAGTGCAGACTCACCGTCTCTCCATCGAGAGCAACCATCCTCGACGGGACGGAGACCGGAGAGCTGAGCCCGGAAGCGCCCGTAGCGACGTTCCAGGTCCGGTCCGAGGCCGATGCCGTCCTGAGCATCAAGCTGCGCGGATCGGAAAGGGAGACCGACTTCGACCTCTTCGTCTCGGGTCCGGGCATCGACAGGATGGCGCAGGGGGGGATGAGCTCCGCCGATGCAGCGGGAGACGAGGAGATCTCTTTCTACTGCCCGGAGGCCGCAGTCTATTCCGTCACCGTCTACACGTACGAGCGCAGTGGCCAGGGCTCCTTCTCCCTCTCCGCCGAGAGCATAAGGAGGGAGCCTCTCGCGGCTCCGGGCGGACCCGGCGAGACATGGGCCGTAGTGGCCGGGATAAGCGGCTATCCATCCGCCGCCGACGTGCTCGACCGGGCTAGCATGGATGCTCTGGATTTCTACCGGTTCCTCGTCAACAGCCAGGGCGTCCCCCCGGACCACATAATCCTGATGGTCGACGGCATGGCCACCGCAGACGCCTTCCGCAACGCTGTGACCGGAGCCCTGTCCGCCGCCGGCGAGGGCGACCTGCTCTTCGTGTTCTTCAGCGGGCACGGCAGCCAGGATATCCCGGGATCGGGCGGCTCCGAGGAGTCGGATTCGGCCAACGAGACTATCTGCCTCTACGATGAGGACATCGACGATGACTGGCTTTCCGGTCACCTCTCGGGCCAGGGGGAATCTGTCGTCCTCCTGGCCGATGCCTGCCACTCCGGAGGGATGGTCAACGACTTCGACGAAGGGTCCAACGTCCTCGTCCTCACGGCGGCCAGGGAGGATCTCAGCTTAAGCGAGAGGATCCTCACCCCGATCCTCCTGGACGGATCCGCCGGCGAAGCCGACGATGACGGGAACGGCGAGGTTACCGCGGGTGAGCTGGCCGGCTACGTCGATTCGCGGCTCCAGCTCGTCTGTCCGATCTGTGACGCGACCATCGATCCCAGGACGGCTGTCTGCCCCGACTGCGGATCGGTCCTGAAAGGCGAGAACCGTGTACCGAGGCCCGAACAGGGCGTATTCGTCAACCCGGACACGGTCCTGTGGACGACGGGAGGGTGACGGGTTGGAGGACAGGGATCTTCATCCGCTCGAGCTGACGCTGCTCTCCTACCTCGACCGGGTCGGCGAGGCCTGGGACGAGGAGATGATCGAGAAGAGCGGGATAGCCGGGGAGGGCTCCTACAGGCGGGCGGCCCAGTGGCTCATCTCCAGGGGGCTGGTAGATGAGACCAGCACCCCCGGGGAGACCAGGGTCCTGCTCGGTCCGCTCGGCGAGGAGTGCGCAGCCGCGGGCGGAACGCCCGAACTTCTTCTTCTGGACATTGTGGCGGGAGGCTCCGGGGACTTCGCCGCCATCCAGGCCGACCGAAGGTTCGATCCCGCCAGATGGGGGAGCGCTCTCGGCGCCCTGACGAAGAGCGGTCTCCTCAGACGCGAGGGCGGGAGGCTCGAATACGCCGGCGCCGACCGGGGAGTCTTCGGCCTGCTGTGGGAGCAGGTATACACCCCGCTGTCGCAGGGCAGGCCGGTCGTCCTCGAGAGCCTCGATCCCCGCGTGTCCGCGATGGTCTCCGACAGGAGCCCGAAACGCGGCAGGGGGAGGGCCGAGTTCCTCCTCTCCTCCTCGACCAGGCAGAAGCTCTCCATGAACGAGAACGGGAGATCGGCCTTCGAACGGTCGAAGGCCGGGAGGATAGCCGGCCAGCTCACGCCGGCGATGCTCGCGGACGGCTCCTGGCGCGATCTCAGGTTCAGACGTTACGAGATGGACATCCCGGCCGCCAGGATCCACTCGGGCCGTCTGCATCCCTACAGGGTCTTCCTCGATTCCGTCAGGCGGAAGTTCCTCGCCCTCGGATTCAGCGAGATGAGAGGGCCGATCGCCGAGAGCGAGTTCTGGAACAACGACGCCCTGTACATGCCTCAGTTCCACCCCGCCCGCGACATCCACGACGCCTACTTCCTCGACACAGGAGGCAGGCGGTTCGCCCCCGCGGCGGACATCCTCGCGAAGGTCGCCTCGGCCCACAGGGACGGTGGCGACACGGGCAGCCGGGGGTGGTCCTACGACTACGACGAGTCGCGCGCCGGACTTGCCATACTCAGGTCTCAGGGGACGGCCCTCTCCGCGAGGCGCATGGCGTCCTCCCCCTCTGTCCCGGGCAAGTACTTCGCCATCGCCAGATGCTTCAGGTACGACCAGGTCGACGCCACCCATCTGCCCGACTTCTTCCAGGTCGAGGGCATCGTCCTGGGGGAGGACATCAACCTCAGGCACCTCGTCGGCCTGCTCCGCCTCTTCGCCGAGAGGATCGCGGGAGCCACGGAGCACAAGCTTTATCCGGGCTACTTCCCGTTCACCGAGCCCTCCGTCGAGATGCACATCCGCCATCCGTCCATAGGCTGGATGGAGATGGGAGGAGCGGGCCTGTTCCGCCCCGAGGTGACGAAACCCCTCGGTATCGGAGTCCCCGTGATCGCGTGGGGGCTGGGGCTCGACAGGATGGCGATGACCGCCATGGGACTCGCCGACATAAGGGATCTGATGACGGACGATCTCGGGAGGCTGAGGGCGATGAGGGTGAGACCCGAGAGGATGCCGGGAGGCGGAGGAGGCGTGGCCGATGCCTAAGATCGAGGTCGCGCGGAGGGATCTCGCGAGGCTCTGCCCCTCGCTGCCCGGGGACGACGCAGCCCTGGAGGCTCTTCTCTCCTCGCTCAAGGGCGAGCTCAAGACCGGGGGCGAACTGCTCAAGATCGAGCTCAACGACACGAACCGCCCCGATCTCTGGTGCGCGGAGGGGGTGGCGCGGGGCATCGCAGCCCTGAACGGTTCCTCCCGCAGATACCTGGCCGATCTCCCGGAACCTTCGGCACGGATCGAGGTGGATGACTCGGTCACGGCCGTCAGGCCATGGATAGCCGCATTCACGGCCTCCGGACCTCCGATCGACGAGGAGGCTCTCGCCGCTCTCGTGGCCGCCCAGGAGAAGCTGGCGGGCTCCTTCGGCAGGAACAGGAAGACCGCCGCCATCGGATTCTACAGGAGCGGGTGCATCTCCTTCCCGGTCAAGTATTCGGCCGTTCCTCGCGATTCGGTGCGATTCACCCCTCTCGGGTGCGATTCTGAGATGACCCTCTCCGAGGTGTTGAGCGCCACCGAGACCGGCAGGAAATATGCTCACCTCGTGGGAGAGGAAGCTCTCTGCCCGCTGCTCTCGGACTCCTCCGGCAGCGTGCTGTCGTTCCCTCCCGTCATGAACAGCGAGGGGACCGGCCGCGTCGTGGCCGGCGACCGCGATCTCTTCTGCGAGGTTACGGGCACCGACTGGAACACGGTCGGCCTGACCGCCGCGATACTCGCGTGCAACCTCGAGGACCGCGGATTCAGGATCGCCCCTGCGGAGATCCGGTATCCCGGGGAGACGCCCGACGGCGATTCCGTCTCGATCACCCCCCGCAGGTTCTGCGACACCCTCTCGACCACCCGGGAGCGCATATCGACGGTCCTCGGGACGCTCCTGGACGACACCGGGATAGAGCATTCGCTGGCCAGGATGGGGTGGGACTCCTGGGCCTTCCATGGTGCGGTCGTCGAAGCCCGGATGCCGCCCTACAGGCACGACGGGATGCACGAGGTGGACCTGATCGAGGACATCGCCGTGGGGTACGGTCTGGAGAGGTTCGAGCCCCTCATGCCGGAGGGCTACACTATCGGAGCCTCCGCCTGGATCGAGGATCTGGCCGACGCGGTGAGGATCATGCTCGCCGGAGCCGGTTGCGAGGAGGTACTGCTCCCCGTTCTCACCTCGGAAGGGAAGCCGGGCACCCCGCCCGGCATAGTGAGGATCGAGAATCCCATGACTCTGGAGTACGGCGCCGTCAGGAACAGCCTAATCCCCGGCCTACTGGGGGTCGAGGCCGCGAGCGCGCACACCCCGTACCCGCACCGGGTCTTCGAGGTTGGCGAGGTTCTCGAGGACGGCACAGGAGACCTGCGCACGGCTGTCAGGCTGGCTGTCTCCATCTCGGGGAACGATGCTGGATTCGGGGACGTCCACTCGGTCATCGGGCTCATCTGCCACGGACGCGGTCACAGTCTCGCCCTGACACCCTCCGAGGACGGCAGGTTCATCTCCGGCCGCTCCTGTACGCTGCTGGTGGACGGCCGCGAGGCGGGCGTCATGGGGGAGGTGCATCCCTCGATCCTCTGCGAACTGGGGATAACCCGGCCGGTTTCGGCTTTCGAGCTGGATCTGGAGGCGCTCGGTGGGGCTGTTCAGGGTTGAGTCCCCCTTCGAACCCGCCGGAGACCAGCCCCGCGCAATCGAGGAGCTGGCGGAGGGAATAGGCTCCGGGCTAGGGTGGCAGACCCTCCTCGGGGTCACGGGATCGGGCAAGACCTTCACGATCGCCAAGGTCATCGAGCGTTTCGACCGCCCGGTCCTCGTCCTGAGCCACAACAAGACTCTCGCCGCCCAGCTCTACTCCGAGCTCCGGGGCTTCTTCCCCGAGGCCGCGGTCGAGTATTTCGTGAGCTACTACGACTACTACCAGCCGGAAGCATACATCCCCTCCTCGGACATGTTCATCGAGAAGGACGCCGACCTGAACGACGAACTCGACCGCCTGAGGCTCAAGGCCACCGCGGCCCTGATGTCGAGGCGCGACGTGATCGTGGTGGCCTCGGTGAGCTGCATCTACGGTCTCGGCAACCCCTCCACGTTCCGGTCGATCTGTCTCGAACTGGCCCGGGGGGATGTCCTCCCTCCCGAGAAGCTGTGCATGTCCCTGGTCGAGATGCAATACGAGCGCAACGACATAGCGCTGACCCGGAGCAGGTTCAGAGTGAGGGGCGACGTGGTAGACATCGTGCCTTCCTACGCCGATACGGGCATCAGGTTGGAGTACTTCGGTAACGAGATCGAGTCCATCCGGGAGATAGACCACCTGACGGGGATGCTGCTGGGGGAGATGGACAGGGCCTTCGTCTATCCCGCCAAGCACTTCGTCACCGCCGCGCCCGACCTGGACAGGGCCGTGACCCTGATCGAGAGGGAGCTAGAGGAAAGGCTCCTCTGGCTGAAGGCCAGAGGCAGGATCCTCGAAGCACAGAGGCTCCAGTCTAGGACCGGCTACGATCTCGAGCTGCTGACCCAGACGGGGTTCTGCCCGGGGATCGAGAACTACAGCCGCCACCTGGCCGGGCGGGCCCAGGGGGAGAGGCCTGCATGCCTGCTCGACTACTTCCCCCGTGACATGATCGTCTTCATCGACGAATCGCACAGGACCATCCCGCAGATCAGGGGTATGTACCGCGGCGACAGGGCCAGGAAGGAGACGCTCGTAGAACACGGCTTCCGTCTCCCGTCCGCCCTCGACAACAGGCCGCTCTTCCTCGAGGAGTTCGAACAGGTGACCGGCCAGAAGATCTGCCTTTCGGCGACCCCGTCCGAGTACGAGCTCGAGCGATCGGAGCGCGTGGTCGAACTGATCGTCCGCCCCACGGGCCTGGTCGATCCCGTCGTGCTCGTGAGGCCCGCCGTGGGCCAGGTGGACGATCTGATCGGGGAGATACGCGGAACGGTCGCGGAGGGCGGCAGGGTCCTGGTGACCACCCTGACCAAGAGGATGGCCGAACAGCTCGCTTCGTACATGGACGGCCTGGGGATCAGGACGAGGTATGTCCACAGCGAGATAGACGCGCTCGAGCGGGTATCGATCCTCAGAGAGCTCCGCCTTGCGGAATTCGACGTCCTGGTCGGGGTGAACCTCCTCAGGGAGGGTCTGGATCTGCCGGAAGTGTCCCTCGTGGCCGTCATGGACGCCGACAAGGAGGGCTTCCTGCGCTCGAGGACGAGCCTGATACAGACCGCCGGCAGGGCGGCGAGGAATCTCGCCGGCCGAGTCATCCTGTACGCGGATTCGATCACGGATTCGATGCGTGACGCCATGGCGGAGACCGGACGGAGGAGGGAGATCCAGAAGGCCTTCAACGCCGAGCACGGAGTCGTCCCCAGGGGGATTGTGAAGACCCGCGAGGAGATAATCCGCGCCACCAGCATCGCTGATTCCATGAAGCGCGACGAGACGCGACCCGTCCTGGTCGATCCCGGCGAGGACCCGGAGAAGGCGGCGGCGCGAATCGAGAGGCTGATGCTCGAATCCGCGGCCAGGCTCGAATTCGAGGAGGCCGCGAGGCTGAGGGACGAGTTGAGAAAGGTGCTCAGGGAGGTTCCGGGAGCATCCGGCCCCCGGGGTTGACACCCCCGGATGCCTCGTCCATACTAACACCGCAAGTATCCACAACCCTGAGAGGGGGCTTTTATGAAGAGGGTTCTTTTGGTCCTCGGTGCCCTTGCTGTCGCAGCCTTCGCCGCGAACAGCCTGCAGCTCGATCAACCGCTGCCGATTCCTAACTCGATGGCTGACAAGCTGTCATATGACGACGGCACGTCCTACTGGCTGACCTGGGGCGGGCTCTACAGGGGCACCTGGTTCAACCTCGCAGACTTCGGTGGCGCAGGCCTGACCTGGGCGGCAGACGATACCGAGTTCTGGTTCTACCATCATGCCAGCCGTCCCTGGGACACCTCCTCCTTCTATGCCGAAGTCTACAACGGCGACGTCAGCGGTCCTGTGACCCAGCTCGACCAGACCCAGGTCACGGCCATCCACTACTCGGATGTCTACGCTGAATACACCCCCGCACTGGTCTGCGAGGACGAGTTCTGGGTACTCATCAACAGCGAGATGTCCGGAGGCGGCTGGCCTTCGATCCTCGGCGACAACACCCCCCCTGCGGTCGGCGAAGACCACAGCTTCTTCAGCGACGACTTCGTTGTCTGGGAGCCGTGGGCGGCAGCGGGCGAGGCCGAGGGGCCTGGCGACTACTTCATCCGCACCAACGGAAACATGGCTCTGAACAGCTCCACCTGGGGCACCATCAAGGCCCTGTACAACTAGGATCCTACCGTTTCGTGGATGCAGGGGCGCCGGCTTCGCCGGCGCCCTTCTCCTTTTCCGTCCTGTCCCGGGGTTCCCGATTCTGATGTGTCTCTGATGGATTCGTTTCCGGAGAGACTCTCCTCCAGGAGGATGATTGAGCGTAACGGTCGCCAGGAGTTCCGGTTTCTGCTGGGGGGTCCGCAGGGCCGTCGATCTGGTCCTCGCTGAACTCAAGCGGGGCAAGGGCCCGTTCCGCGTAGTCGGGCCGCTGGTGCACAATCCACTCGTGCTCGAAGCCCTCGCGGAGAGAGGGGTCGAGTGCTGCGAGGGTCCGTGCGCGACCGAAGGCGGCGTTCTGTTCCTCAGGACTCACGGAACGACTCTCGAGGAACGGCGGATCCTCTCCGGGAACGCATCCGTCAAGATCAAGGACCTCACCTGTCCGAGGGTGGGCCGGGCGCTCTCCGTCGCAGGTTCGAGGCGCGCCGAGGGCCACGATGTGATAATACTCGGGGATCCCGGGCACCAGGAGGTCAGGGCGCTCAGATCCTACGCCGGCGGGGAGTCGTCCTTCGTGATCCAGGGTCCTTCGGACGTGGCGGCGCTCCCGGCTCTGGGGAAACCCTTCCTGCTCTCGCAGACCACGCAGGATTCCGAACTCTTCGACAGGACTGTCGAGGCTCTCCTGGATCGGTTTCCGGACCTCTGCTGGGAGAATACGATATGCGAGTCCACCGCCTCCAGGCAGGCGGAGCTGCGGCGCCTGTTCCCGAATGCCGACTGCGTGGTGGTAGTCGGCGGGAGGGACAGCGCCAATACCGCACGGCTCGCGGCCATAGCCGGTGACCACGGCCTGCCTGCCATGCTCGTCGAAAAAGCCGAGGATCTCGATCCCGGGATCATCGGAGCCTTCAGACGCATAGTACTCACCGCCGGGGCCTCCACACCCAGCTGGGCCATCAGGAGGGTACTCGGCAGGCTCCAGGAGATCCAGGGAACCCGGGTGAGGGCGGCCTACAGGATCCTCCGGAATCTCGTCTTCGCGAACTGGCACATCCTTGTAACAGCTGTGCTGATCGGCCTTGCCGGAGGGGCGATGGCGGGGAGGGGCGCCATGTCCAGGCTCCTGCCGTCCCTCGTATCGTCTCTCGTGCTCTTCGCGCTCCACAACTTCAACGCGATACTCGAATCCGGCTTCTCCAGAGTCGAGAGCGAGGAGAGGCAGGTGTTCATCCGGAGACATGTAAGGGCCTTCGCCGTCAGCAGCTTCACTGCGCTGGCCGTTGCCGTCTGGCTCGCCCTGAGTCTCGACGCGGTATTCGGGATCGTCTACGCATTGTCACTCGCACTCTATGCGGTATACTCCAGCCCGCTCCTGGGGAGTAGCAGGCTCCCTCCCGGCGGACTCAGGGCGATCCCAGGCTCCCGCGACATACTCTTCGCCCTTGGCTGGGTCGTCCTCCTCTGCCTGCTCCCCGTGGCGGCGGACAGGCTCCGGGGCGGGAACGGGATCCCCTGGCCGGGGGTAGCCGTATGGTCGATCCATCTCTTCTTCCTCTTCCTGGGAAGGTCGCTGATGATGGATCTGGTCGACATCCAGGGGGATGCAATGGTCGGGAGGGACACGATCCCGCTCGCCCTCGGCGTCCGCAACAGCAGGAACCTGCTCTGGGTCTTCATGGGCGCTCCGGTGATCTTCACCACCGCGTCCGTCGTCGCTGGATTCCTGCCGGTAGGCGCGCTCTTCGCGCTGGTGGGCAACGTGTGTCTTCTCTTGGGGTATTCGCGCATCAGCCGGACGCCGTTCCCCGGTGAGCTGATCACCCGCATCGCCGGAGACGGCGCGCTCTTCGCAGCCGGAGCGGCATCCCTCGCATTCGCTCTTCTGGGCCGGTGATCGTGTTCAGGCACCGTTCATCCCAATCGCCGGAGGTCACGACTTGATCGACAGGTATTCCGTTCCTGAGATGACAGCGATCTGGTCCGACGAATCACGCTTCTCCAGATGGCTTTCGATCGAGATCCTGGCGGTCGAGGCACGCGTCCTCGCCGGGGAGGTCCCCCCGGGCGACCTCGATCTGATCCGGGCGGGGGCAAGGTTCGATCCGGCACGGATCGCCGAGATAGAACTGGAGACCAGGCATGACGTGGTTGCATTCCTCACCTGCGTCTCCGAGGGGCTCGGCCCCGAATCCAGACACATCCACGACGGGATGACCTCCAGCGACATACTCGATACCGCGCTCGCCATGCAGATCAGAGACTCCTCTACGCTCATCGCGGACGCTCTCTCCTCCTATGGCACAGCTCTGGAATCGCTCGTCGAGAGGACCAGGGGGATCGCCTGCATCGGCCGGACCCATGGGATGCATGCCGAGCCGACGACACTCGCACTGAAGTTCGCAGGGTTCCTGGCGGAGTGCCGGCGCGTGGAGCGCCGCTTCTCGGAGGCCTCCGCCGGAGCCTGCGTGGGCAAGCTGTCCGGTGCCGTCGGTACATATGCCCATCTCGATCCATCCGTCGAGGAGTACGTCATGGCGAAACTCGGCCTCAGCCGGGAGGACATCGCCACCCAGGTCGTAGCCCGCGACAGGCATGCCGCCTTCCTGTTCTCGCTCGCCTCGATCGGCACGGCCGTGGAGAGGTTCGCGACAGAGGTCAGGCACCTCCAGAGAACCGAGGTCGGGGAGGCGGAGGAATCATTCGGATCGGGCCAGAAGGGCTCGAGCGCCATGCCCCACAAGAGGAATCCGATACAGAGCGAGAGGCTCTGCGGCTTCGCAAGGCTTCTCCGCGGTTATCTCCAGACCGGCCTCGAGAACTCGTCCCTCTGGCACGAGAGGGACATCAGCCATTCGTCCGCCGAGAGATTCATCCTGCCGGACGCCTGCGGGGTGGCCTGCTACGCTCTGGCTCGCGCCGCCGATCTCGCCTCGAGGCTCCGCATCTTCCCCGGAGCGGTCTCGCGCAATCTCGCCCTGGGAGGGGACCGCTACTCCTCGCAAGCCGTGCTGCTGGCCCTCGTCGACCGAGGCTATACCCGAGAGAGGGCTTATGCAGCCGTGCAGCGGGCCTCCATGCGAGCCCAGGAGAACGGCGGGAGTTTCCTCCGCGAAGCCGCGCTGGAAGAGGATATATCCTCCGTGCTCGATCCCGTGGCGCTGGCCGACCTCTGCAGCCTGGAGCGCCACATACGTCATGAGGACGAGATGCTCCGGAGAGTGCTGCCGGAACATCGGTGACGGTGTTGGCGGGACGGGCCGCACCGCCGATATTATCCGATCGCATCACGTCGCAACCGTCTTCCTCCGGGAGGGAGGTGCCGGATTGGATTATGCCGTTGGCGCAATTGCCGGATTCGTCCTGGCAGCCGTTGTCTTCCTGCACTCCATCCTCCTGGCCGGATCCAGGCGGAAGCTGCTGGAGGAGCGTAACGATCTTTGCATAAAGGAGATAGAGAATCTCCGCAGGGAGATCAGGGAGGATTCCGAGAAGAACGCTGAACAGGCCAGGGAGATCCAGCAGCACAGGGACCTGGCCATCCTCCTGCCCGAGTTCGTGAAACAGATCTTCTCCGCCCGCAAGGCAGAGGAGCTGGCGGGATTCATAGCGAGGGCCGTCAAGCACATGACCGGCGCCGCCGGGATAGCGATCTTCCTTGCCGACAGAACCGGCAAGAGGTTGAGCCTCGACTTCCAGGAGGGGCTGTCGGACCGTCTCCGGACCCATCTCGCCTTCGGTGTCGGGGAGGGTCACGTAGGCTTCGTGGCCGAAACGGGGAGGATATTCTCCGCCGAGGAGTTCCGAAGGGAGACCGTCCTCATAAAGAAACAGATCGAATCCTCGGCCATCCCGGGATATGTGCCCGACTTTGCCGCACCGATGACGAGCCAGGGGGTTCTCTTCGGTGTGCTCTGCCTCAATTCGATCCCCCCGACCGCTACGCTCGTGAGGGAGCGTGTCCGGGCCATCGCCGCCATCGGAGCTGCGGCCAACGAGAACATCCGCCTGCTCGAACGCTTCGAGATAGCCGCGGACCTCGATCCCGACACCGCTCTCCCCGGGAGGAACCAGCTCAACTCCCGGATGGATTCGGAGCTCGAGAGGGTGAGGCGTTTCTCGAGCCCGCTCTCCGTGATAGAACTCCAGGTCCCGCAGGGCTCCCTGCCCGACCGCCTTCTGGCGCGGGAGGTCATGCGCATGTGCGCCAACCATCTGAAGGCGGCGATGCGCAACATCGACACAGGGATAAGGATATCGCGGGATTCCATCCTTCTTCTCCTGCCCGGAACGGGCACGGAGGGCCTGGAAATCGTCATGAGCAGGCTTGCACGGGAGATCCCCGGAACCAGCAACGAGGAAGGCGATCGCATCGACTCCGTCCGGATGAGGTGCTGGACATGCCAGCCGTCGGATGATCTCTCGGTCGAGGCTGCGCTCTCCAGGCTGGACTCCGCCGTTTTCCAGGAATACCACGTCTGACCGGAAGGTGATATGCAGGACATCTCGGCCGAGCTAGCGGAGGTGCTGCAGTCGAGGGGGCTCTCCATGACTCTCGAGGAGGCCGTGAAGGTCGCCTCCTTCGTGGGAAGGATGCCCACTCCGCTCGAACTGCACCTCTTCGACACCATGTGGAGCGAGCACTGCTCTTACAAGAGCTCCAGGAAGCTCCTGAAGACCCTCCCTGTGTCCGCCCCGCAGGTCGTCCTCGGCCCCGGCGAGGATGCCGGGATCGTGGAGTTCGCCGAACACGGAGGTCACCGCTGGGACATCGTGGTAGCCCACGAGAGCCACAACCACCCGTCCCAGGTATTGCCCGTGGAGGGAGCGGCGACGGGGGTCGGGGGCATCGTGAGAGATGTCTACTGCATGGGAGCAAGGGTGATAGGCGTCATGGACCTGCTCCGGTTCGGCCCCCCCGGCTCCGCGTCCTCCAGGGCTGTGGCCCGCGGTGTGGTGCAGGGCGTGTGGCAGTACGGCAACGCTCTCGGCGTCCCGAACCTGGGCGGGGATACCGTCTTCCACGAGGGATACGAATCGAACTGCCTCGTGAACGTAGTGTCCGTGGGGCTCGTCCGTCACGACAGGATCGTCCACAGCTTCGTCCCTGGCGCCGCCCGAGGCACTCCCTACGTGCTCGTCCTGGTGGGGAAGCCCACCGACGCTACGGGATTCGGCGGAGCCACATTCGCGTCCGCCGATCTCGACTCGGCTCTGGGAACGGGAGCCGTGCAGGTGGCGGACCCGTTCCTGAAGCGCGTCGTCGCGGAGGCGAATGCCAGGGCGCTCGACATGCTCTTCGAGAGAGGCGTCGAATTCGGTTTCAAGGATCTCGGTGCCGGCGGCATAGCCTGCGTGAGCAGCGAGATGGCCTCGCACGGCGGGATGGGCATCGAGCTGTGGCTCGACAGGGTCCCGGTCTCCGTACCTGACCTGCCGCCGGAGGTCGTCGCCTGCGCCGAGACGCAGGAGAGATTCGGGCTGGCAGTTCCGCAGGACATCGCCTATGAGGTCGTGCAGATCTACAACGAGGAGTTCGAGCTCCCCAGGCTTTATCCCGGAGCCGGTGCATCGATAATCGGACGCTTCACGAGCGACAGGACCTACCTCGTTCTCCACGGTGGCAGAGAGGTGGCCTGCGCCCCTGTCGAAGCGATCACCGAGGGCATCCTGCACGACCGGGAGGCACGACCGATCGAGTCGGGCGTCTCCGAGCCGTCGTCCAGGCCGGTCGATCCGCCCTCCGATCTGTCGAGGATGGCCCTCTCTCCTTCCGGAGTGTCCCGTTCCCCGCTGTACTCCTTCTACGACAGCGAAGTCCAGGCGGCGACCCACCTGAGACCCGGAGAGGCCGATTCCGTTGTGATCGTTCCCGTTCCCGGCTGTTCTGCCGGACTAGCTGTCAGCGGGGACGGCAATCCGTTCTACGGCGAGCTGGATCCGTATCTCGGCGGTGCGCACGCAGTGGCCGAGGCGTTCAGGAACGTCGTGGCCACCGGCGCGGTCCCGCTGTGCGCGACGGACTGCCTGAACTACGGCAGCCCCGAGAACCCGGAGGTCTTCTGGCAGTTCAGCCGGGGTGTGGAGGGAATCGCCGACGCCTGCAGGGCGCTCGCCCTGGCGGGGGGGGAAGCGCTCCCGATCGTCTCCGGCAACGTCAGCTTCTACAACCAGAGCCGGGACGGGGCGGCGATACCGCCATCTCCGATCGTCGCAGTCTTCGGAAGGCTCGACGACTTCACTAAGTCCCGCGACATCTCCCTCAAGCGGGCCGGTGATCTGATCGTCCTCGTCGGCGAACGGCGAGACGAACTCGGCGGAGGGCTCTACTACCGCGAATGCCTCGGGCACAGGGGGGGATCCGTCCCCTCGTTCAGGGGCGGAGCGGAACTCGCGATGGCCCGCCTGGTTCTGGACTGGATCGGGAGGGATATCGTGAAGGCCTCGCACGACATATCCGAAGGTGGCCTGGCCTTCGCCGCCATGGAGATGGCCCTCGCATCCGGCCCCCACAACGGGCTCGGCGTGAGGCTGGACCTCGCGTGCGACCCGGTTCTTCTCTACTCCGAGACTCCGGGCTACCTCCTCGAGGTCGGACCGGGCGATCTTCCCACCCTGGCGGGGCTCTCCGCCCCTGTAAGGGTGATAGGCGAGGTCGTCCCCTCGTTCTCGATCTCCGGGAACGGCTGGGAGCTGAACCTCCAGGAACTCCGCGAACAGTGGCGCGACAGGCTTGCCGCCATGGTCTGGAGGGAGGAATGAGCGCCCGTCCGAGAGTAGCCGTCATACAGTTCCCCGGGTCGAACTGCGAATACGAGACCGCGCGCAGCCTGAGTGACGTCGGGCTTGAAGGCGATGTCCGCCGCTGGAACACTCCGGCCTCCGAGCTCGAATCCTACGACGCCTTCGTCCTTCCCGGAGGTTTCTCCTTCCAGGACAGGATACGCGCAGGTGCCGTTGCGGCCAAGGAGAGGGTGACTGACTCGGTGTTCGAGGCGGCGTGTGCCGGAAAGCCGGTTCTCGGCATCTGCAACGGTGCTCAGATACTGGTCGAATGCGGCCTCGTCCCGGGATGGGAGTGCGGCCGCGTCGAGGCGGCGCTGGCCTCCAACCACATCGACGGCAGGACGGGCTATCTCTCGGCCTGGATCCATGTCGTCCCCGGCCCCTCCGCCTCCCGCTCCCCCTGGCTCGGTCTGGCGCCTTCGGCGGCGATTCCGCTGCCGATAGCCCATGCGGAGGGCAGATTCATGTTCTCTCCGGATGTCGACCGGGCGAGGCTCGACGAATCCCTGGTGACCGGTCTCGTCTATGCCGACCCCGCCGGTTCCGAGGCGACCGGGTTCCCGGACAACCCTAACGGCTCCTTCGGGGGGCTCGCCGGACTCCTGAATCCGGCCGGAAACGTCCTTGCGATGATGCCTCACCCCGAGAGGGCCTTCA
>JAEAMF010001338.1_pt1 | contig 18620 bp, 12 predicted proteins | sample 8958721 | NCBI WGS metagenome assembly JAEAMF01 (sample SAMN16933255, study PRJNA681124) | bioreactor sludge metagenome | isolation source: anaerobic bioreactor treating anionic surfactant - SDBS | place: India: Bengaluru | collected 2019-02-28
TCTTGTTTAAGGGTAAAATACTTTTCAATACCGGTACAATGACATACGCCTATTCGTGTGGGGTTTATTTCATTCAGGCATGCAACGACCTCTTCATACTGCCGGGAAGTACAGTTCTTGAGATGGAAACCTCCCAGGATCAGGTCGACCGGCAAGCTGAATGTTCTTACGGCTTCATACACCATATTGCTTATCCCCCTATGCGAACAACTGCTTATTATGGAAAGCTTTCCATTTCGCTCAACGGTTAAAAACAGCTCGTCCTGAAAGGTATCGTCCTTTATCTGCAGACCTTCTTTTACCTGAAAGCCGTGCATAGCGGTATCATCTGCATTTACAAGAGGTGTATGGGGCATAATGAATATTCCCTTGTCTATTTCAGTCCGTTCGTAGACCAAACTGAGGCGATCCTTTAGTAGTTGGGGTTCAATGGATGTTCCGATAAAACGATCCTTGCCGTGATACTTGGCATCAATGGCTCCGGGTTTCATGTAGATGACAGCCTTGGTATTAATCTTCAGAAAGGCCTCTAATCCGCCAGTGTGGTCGTAATGTCCGTGACTAACAATCAGCGCATCTACATCGCCAAGGTCTACTCCCAATGCTTTGGCATTAGCTATGAAACGATCGCTTTGTCCGGTATCGAAAAGAATCTTCTTATGACATCCTTCCATATAAAAGGATAATCCGTGTTCGGCAACCAGTCCGGATTGATATACCAGGTTTTCAATCAACGTTGTAATTTCCATAGTAGCGAGATGGAATTATTTCCTTTATTAAGAGATTAATGATCCAGTAGATTGATGATCTGCCGGATGGTGAGCTCAGGATCATTTACCAGAATCAGTTGAATTCGGCTTTCATCAAGAAGGGGTTTGATCTTCATCCCAAACTGTCCGGAAACAATTTTAGAACAAGAAAAGGTGGTAATCCATTCTACAACGTCAACACCAACTCCTTCGTCATTGTCTTTAAACGGATTGGGTTGAAAAACGGATTCTTTTGTCTCCGTATTATAAAAGACAAAATAGGAACAGCGACCAAAGCGCGGATCGATAAAGCTTTCCAGCGAGTTCCCGGTACTTGTAATGGCAACTATCATAATGAACTGGGTTATCTTTGTGGGGGTTCTGTATTTGAATTATCCATAGAGCTGTCATTTTCAGGATCATCACAATTCTGGATGTTGCGACTTCCGCATAAAGCGCATTCTCTGGCCAGTCCATCATCAAACGGGTAGTTAAAATAACAATTACAAGACTTACAGGTATACCAATCGTTATTAAAAACAACTTTTCCCCCTTCAATGATCAGCCTCTTCCCTTCTACAAACGCCTGAGCGATTTTATTCCTTGCAGAGGTGTAGATTCTACTCAGCGTAGGGCGCGAAACGTTCATATAAACAGAGGCCTCCTGTTGAGAAAGCTTCTCGTAATCACACAACCGGATGGATTCATACTCTTCGTAATGCAGAAAAACAGAGCCGGATACCTTCTTGTCGGGTAAAAAACCATACGGTTTAAAACCAGACACAACCGGGTGGTGGTTGATTTTTCGGATTAATTTGGGACGGGGAGACATATTAAACTGTTTTACCGACAAATGTAATGAACATTTGTTCACTACACAAATTGGATACATAATTTGGCGCATAAAAAAAGAGCAATTTAAATTGCTCTTTTTTAGTTACCTGCTGGCCCTATCGGGACCAGGATTGAGGTATGTCAGTATTTGTCCGCTAAGTTGAAGGAGAGATATTTCACATAATTTTGTTGCGTACTCGGCTATGGACTGCCTTTCTTCTGCTTCAAGCAGGCTGTTCTGGGCCTCGCGAAGTTCTATTCCGGAAAGATCACCCAATTTATACCGGTCGATGGCAATACTATAGTTCTCTTGCGCCACAGCCTGGTTTTCTTTTTCCAGCTTCCATAGCTCCAGGTTATTCTTATAGGCCATCCATAAGTTGCTTAGATCGGCCCGAAGAGATAATTCAAGTTCCTGCATGCGCAGTTCTTTATTCTGAATCTCTAGTCTGGCATTGCGTTGTTCCCGTCGTTTATTAAACCCGTCAAACAAGTTTATTCCGATGGTAACCCCGTAATTTAATCCCAATCGTTGCTGCAGGTCGGTTGTCCCAACTTCGTACCAATTGGCGGTGTATCCGTAACCAGCATTCAGTTTTACGTAGGGATAGTTACGGCTTTTAGCCTTCTTATAATCCAGTTCCGAAAGCGTACGGTTCTTCTGGGCGGCCAATAAAGATGTATTCGCTTCCAGCGTAAGCTTCCATAATTCGGCTTCATCTAAGAATGGATTGGGATAGATAACAGAATCCTGCAATTGAATTTCACTTCCTACATTTTCGAGAGCCATTAACTCGTTAAGCCGGATGTTAGACGTGTGGACTGCTTCAAACTGGGTAAGTAGTTTAGAACTATCCGCGTTAAAGTCGACCTGTGCCTGTTGCAGATCCAGGCGAGACATGGAGCCCAGCGAATAACGCTCGGCCACAATGCGAAGGCGCTCCTTGGAGAGATCGACCGACGAGCGTAAATTCTTCAAACGTATCTTCTGGCGAATCAAATTGTAATATTCGCTGGTAAGGTTTGCCACAAAATCTTCGATGGTCATACGCGTATTCAATTCCCCCATTAGCTGCAACTCTTTCAGCTTAGTATATGTAGCCTGAATACCGAAACCATCAAACACCGTCCAGTTCAAACTTAAGCCTGCATTAGCCGTTTCGGTGGATACTCCGTTACTTTTCTCGATAGTACCATCTGTAAGGGTAGAACGCGTATTGTTGTTAACTCCGCTGTAGCCGCCTGTCAGATCGAGGGTAGGCAGATAACCGGCATTGCCCGGAGTGGCATTATTGGCACTTTGCTGTTGTTCGTTCTTAACAATCCGGATGGCATAATTCTTTTCAAGTCCGGTTTCTATGCATTTCTTAAGACTGAAAACTTCCTGCCCTTTACCATTCATTGCAAAGGAACAGACTATCAGGGAAGCAAATATATATTTTCTCATCATTGTTCAGTTGTAGTATGTTTTCTTTTGGTTGAGACATAACTGTACACGGTAGGCACAATGTACAATGTAAGCAGCGTGGAGATAAGCATACCTCCCACAACAGAGATACCCATGGCAATACGGCTGTTGGCACCTTCGCCGGAAGCAAAAACCAATGGAACCAGACCAAGAATGGTCGAGATACTTGTCATCAGAATAGGGCGCAACCGCTGTTCGGCAGCTGATTGTATAGCCTCCATCTTAGAGATTCCGGATTCCTGCCGCTGATTTGCAAACTCCACAATCAGAATACCGTTTTTAGCCACCAGACCGATCAGCATGATCATCCCGATCTGACTGAAAATATTCATGGTCACCCCACTGAACATCATGAATATCAGTCCCCCCGCCAATGCCAGCGGAACCGTTATCATTACAATAAAGGGATCCTTGAAGCTTTCAAACTGCGCTGCCAAAACAAGAAAGATCATAAGCAGAGCAAGTATCATGGCGAACATAAGGCTGTCCGAACTTTCGCGGAACTCCTTGGACTCTCCCGACAATGCCGTGCGGAAGCTTCCCGAAAGTGTTTCGGATGCAATCCGGTCCATTTCATCCAATCCGTCGCCAATCGTATATCCCTTGGCAAGTCCGGACGAGATTGTAGCTGCAACAAAACGGTTATACCGGTAAAGTTGAGGCGGAGCCACGTTTTCTTCCAGGGTTACCAGGTTATCCAGCTGAATCATTTCACCGCTTTCGCTTCTTACATAAATCGATTTCAAATCGACAGGCTTATTTCTTTGCTGTCTGTTTATTTCGCCCAAGATCTGATATTGTTTACCGTTCAGATAAAAATATCCCATTCGCTGACCACTCAAGGCATATTGCAAAGTCTGGGCTATATTGCGGGTACTCACTCCCAGCAAGGTAGCCTTATCGCGGTTGATGGATATGCGAGTCTCCGGTTTAGTAAACTTCAGGTTTACGTCTGCCATTTCAAATACGGGGCTGGCATTCACCTTATCCATAAATGCAGGTAAGGCCTCCTGCAATTCGGCCAGGTTAGGAGCCTGCAATACATACTGAATCGGCATACCTCCACGCCGTCCGCCAAAGGTAGATTGTTGCTGAACAAAACTTCGGGCTTTAGTCTCTTTGCGCACAACAGCACTCAGGTTATCGGCAATTTCCATCTGAGTACGGGGACGATCTGAAATATCCGGCAGAATGATATTGATAAAACCACCTCCACCCCACGAGCGTACGATATTTGCCTTACGTTCGTAAGCCACAGAATCCGCCAGAAATTCAATCCGATCCGCATAATCTCTTATAAACTCGAAGGTTGCACCTTCCGGTCCGCGCAAATTGACAGTCACCATCGAACGGTCTTCCATGGGCGAAAGCTCCGTAGGGATGTTCTTCCACAAGAATCCGATGGAGATAAACAAAATGGCTACAACAGGCAACGACCAGACGCGATGTTTCAACACCCAACTCAAGCTATTGGAATAAATCCGGTTCATCCCTTCAAAGAAGGGTTCCGTCTTTCGATAAAACAAATTCTTCTTTTCACGATGCTTCAATAGTTTGGTAGCAAGCATCGGCGTGAAGGTAAGTGCCACAATGGACGAAATACCCACCGATCCGGCAATTACAATACTAAACTCCTTGAAAAGACGACCCGTCATCCCCTCCATGAATACGATGGGAAGAAATACCGAGATCAGCGTAATAGTGGTAGATACAACCGCAAAGAAAATCTCCTTGGATCCTTCTATACCTGCCTCGATGGGTTTCATCCCTTTTTCTATTCGTACATAAATATTCTCGGCCACCACAATCGCATCATCCACCACAAGTCCCACCGACAATACAACGGCAAGCATGGTAAGTACGTTTACGGAGAAACCCGACAAATACATTACAAAGAATGCCCCCACAAGCGAAACGGGAATAACCACTACCGGAACCAGCGTAACACGCCAGTCGCGCAAAAACAGAAAGATAATGATAACCACCAGTAAGAAAGCAACATAAATCGTCTCTTCCACTTCGAAGATGGAGGCGCGTATGAAACGTGTATTGTCGTACACCATTTCAATGCTTACATCTTTAGGTAAGTCTTTTTTGAGTTGCTCAATACGTTTGTAGGCCTCGTCTGCAATTTCAATGTGATTGGCTCCCGGCTGAGGAATCAACACGTTTATAACCGTGGGTTCTCCATTCTTTTTCAGCAGGCTTCGGATATCTTCGGGTGCTAATTCGGCCATACCTACATCACTGAAACGAACAATATTACTACCGTCATCTTTAATAATCAGATCATTGAACTCCTTGGCCGTATGCATCAAGCCCAGAGTACGTATGGATAACTCCATGGTATTCCCCTCAATACTTCCGGAAGGAAGCTCAACATTCTCACGGTCCACCGCATTCTTGATATCTATCGGAGTGACACCATATCCGGCCATCTTGATAGGATCCAGCCACAAACGCATGGAATAACGCTTTTCGCCCCAGATATTGACTGCACTAACATTCGGAATGGTTTGCAAACGTTCCTTAACCGTAAGATCGGCTATCTCACTCAGTTCCATCAAAGAACGGGTTTTACTTTGAACCGCGATCTGCATGATTGGACTGGCATCGGCATCTGCTTTAGATACAGTTGGGGGGTCACAGTCCCGGGGTAAGAAACGCTGAGCTCTCGAAACCTTGTCGCGGACATCGTTAGCGGCCGTTTCCATATCGACACTCAATTCAAATTCGACTGTAATACGGCTGCTTCCCTGACTACTCACACTCGACAACGAACGAATCCCGGGAATACCGTTGATATTCTGCTCCAACGGCTCCGTTATCTGGTTCATGATCACGTCGGCATTAGCTCCCGGATAAGATACATCGACTGATATGATGGGCTGGTCTACACTGGGATACTCACGTACACCCAGAAAGTTGTAGCCAATCATACCAAACAATACAATAACCAGCACGATAACTGTAGCCAGTACAGGTCTTTTTATACTTAGTTCGGATATATTCATGATTGAAATTTTACAGATTTAATTAAGCGCATCGATACTAACTTTCATTCCGGTACGCAGCTGCATAACTCCCGTAACAAGAAGTGTATCTCCGGGTTGTAAACCTTCCAATACCTGCACACGGCTTTCTGTTCGTAATCCTGTTATTATTTCTGTTGGTTTGGCCTCTCCCGACTTATACAGATACACCATATTTTTACCCATCTCGGGGATGATGGCCTCACTCGGGATGGCAAGAGCATCTTTGATCTCGTTCATATTAATTTCAACCGAAACATATCTTCCGGGCAATATCGTTTCCCGCACATTGGGATAGGTGGCACGCACATTTAAAGTTCGTGTTTCCATGTTCACTTTGGATTCCACAGCATATACTTTGGCATGAAGATCCTCCAACGCTCCATCCATTCGGAAAGAGATGGGAGTTCCGGCTACAATCTGACTGGCATATCGTTCCGGGATGGAGAAATCAATCTTTAAGGGAGATATTTTGGTTAGTTTCGCAATCACGGTGGAGGGAGAAGTGAAGGCGCCTTCACTTACGGAACGAAGTCCGATAATACCGTCGAAAGGAGCCCTAAGCTCTGTCTGGGCAATATTAGCCTTCACTAAATCGATGTCTGCCATCAATTTATCGTATTCTGTCTGCACTTGTTCAAAGGCCTCCTGACTTACAGCGTCTCTTTCAAGCAGTGTACGCTGGCGGAAAACCCGGTCCTTTGCAAGCGGAATCTGAGCCACCAGCTTTTTTAGCTGTGCCTGTAACGGCTGATCATTAATCTTTGCGAGCAATGCCCCCTTGCTTACATGGGAGCCTTCTTTAAAGTATATGGACGTAATCTTTCCCGATGATTCAAAAGACAGATTCACCTCTTCATCAGGGATTACACTTCCTGTACTCATTATCTTATCCGTAAGTGTTTGGAATTTTACCACTTCTGCATTCACATTGAGTACTTGGTTTCTTCCTCCTCCTTTGGGGGCTGACATGGGAACTTCGTCTTTGCTTCCCTGAAATTTTCTTTTTATATCCGGATAAAAAGCAAGCGCTGCAATAAATACAACAATAGCCGCTGTAAGGCTCCATTTTACACTCTTGGTCATCTTCTCTCTATTTTAATGATTCGTCATAAAAGTAATACTTTTGCTTAAGCATTAGAGATTATGACGTATGTTTTACAATAAGGTTTAATTACCTACAGAAAAAAATTACAGTGATAGTCGCATACGGTTTAAAATTCCTATCTTTATCCTCCCAAAAGAAATTAGATATTACATGAAACCTTTTGTTCATTTACATGTACATACCCAGTATTCGATGCTGGACGGACAGGCATCTATCGACTCACTGATTGAAAAGGCGCAAAACGATGGAATGCCCGCTATTGCCATCACCGATCATGGAAATATGTTTGGTGTTAAAGAGTTTTTCAATAAAGTTAACAAGAAGAACAGCAAATTCACCGGAACAATCAAAGATTGCGAGAAGGAGCTGAATATACTCAAAGATAAAGAGATACTTACACCGGAAGAGGAAGAACGAATTAAGAAACTGACGGAGAAAATTGCTGAATGCAAAGCCTCTTTGTTTAAACCGATCATCGGCTGCGAATGTTATTGCGCCCGTACCAATCGGTTCGACAAGGACGGAAAGGAGCATTTAAGCGGCTATCACCTGATTGTTCTTGCCAAGAATTTTCAAGGATATAAAAACCTGATCAAGATGGTTTCTTTATCGTGGACTGAAGGTTTTTACGGCCGTCCGCGTATCGATAAAGAATTATTGGAAAGATATCATGAAGGTTTGATCGTAAGCTCTGCCTGTCTGGGGGGAGAAATTCCTCAACACATCATGAAGGGGCGGTTGGAGGAGGCCGATAAATCCATTCAATGGTTTAAGAACTTGTTTGGTGATGACTATTACCTGGAGATGCAACGCCACGAGACGCATGATCCGTTGGCCGATCAAACTACTTTCCCCAAACAACAGGAGGTAAATAAGGTATTGATCGAGCTTGCCAGGAAACATGGGGTAAAACTTATTGCTACCAACGATGTGCACTTTGCCAACGAGGAAGATGCTGAGGCTCACGACCGGTTGATTTGCCTTAGTACCGGTAAAGACCTTGACGATCCGGATCGTATGCGTTATTCCAAGCAGGAGTGGATGAAGACAACGGCTCAGATGAATCAGATTTTCGCGGATATTCCCGAGGCTCTTGACAATACGTTGGAGATCGCCAATAAAGTTGAATTCTATTCCATCGACCACAAGGCGCTTATGCCCGACTTCCCCATTCCTCCCGAATTTCAGGACGATGATGATTATCTACGGCACCTTACATACGTTGGAGCTGAAAAAAAATACGGAGAAAACCTGAATGATGAGGTTCGAGAGCGTATCGACTTTGAATTGGGTGTGATAAAAGGGATGGGATTTCCCGGTTACTTTCTCATCGTACAGGATTTCATTGCTGCGGCACGTAAGATGGGCGTAGCCGTTGGTCCGGGTCGTGGATCGGCTGCCGGATCGGCTGTTGCCTATTGTTTGGGAATTACGGATATCGACCCGATTAAATATGACTTGCTTTTTGAGCGTTTCCTGAATCCGGACCGTATCTCAATGCCCGATATCGATGTGGATTTTGATGATGACGGACGTGGAGAGGTTTTACGCTGGGTTACAGAAAAATATGGTAAAGACAGGGTTGCGCACATCATCACCTATGGAACGATGGCTACCAAGTCGGCCATTAAGGATGTGGCTCGTGTACAGAAACTGCCTTTAAGCGAATCCAACCGGTTGGCCAAATTAGTGCCCGACAAGATTCCGGACATGAAGAAATTCAAATTAAAGGATGCCATCGAATATGTTCCGGAACTGAAGGAGGCAGCCCGCTCGTCGGATCCGGCCATGCGCGACACCCTCAAATATGCACAGATGCTGGAAGGCAACGTGCGTAATACCGGGGTCCATGCCTGTGGTATTATTATTGGGAAATACGACATCTCCGATGTTGTGCCTGTAAGTACCGCAAAAGATAAGGATACGGGCGAAGAGATGCTGGTAACCCAATACGAAGGATCTGTAATTGAAGACACGGGACTGATTAAGATGGACTTTTTGGGTCTGAAGACCCTCTCAATTATCAAAGAAGCCATCGAGAATGTTCAGTTGACTACCGGAAAACGTATTGACATCGACACGATCGACATAGAAGACGAGAAAACATACGACTTATACAGTAAAGGTAAAACAACCGGAACCTTCCAGTTTGAGTCGGCCGGTATGCAGAAATATCTGAAGGAACTGCAGCCCACCAAATTTGAGGATCTGATAGCCATGAATGCCCTTTACAGACCGGGGCCCATGGATTATATCCCCTCTTTCATCGCCCGTAAGAATGGCTCTGAACCTATCACGTACGATATTCCGGTAATGGAACGTTACCTGAAGGATACCTATGGGATTACCGTGTATCAGGAACAGGTGATGCTTTTATCCCGTTTGCTGGCTAATTTCACCCGTGGTCAGTCGGATGAGTTACGTAAAGCAATGGGTAAGAAGCTCATTGAAAAGATGAACAGTCTGAAGGTAAAGTTCCTGGAAGGTGGAAAATCCAACGGACACAAGGAGGATGTGCTGCTAAAAATATGGGCGGATTGGGAAAAATTTGCTTCGTATGCTTTCAATAAAAGTCATGCCACCTGCTATTCGTGGGTCGCTTATCAAACGGCTTTTCTGAAAGCTAACTATCCATCCGAATACATGGCGGCGGTATTGAGCCGGAATATCTCGAATATCACCGAAATCACCAAGTTCATGGATGAGTGCAAGGCCATGGGAATCCAGGTGCTTGGTCCGGATGTAAACGAATCTCAGCTCAAATTCTCTGTGAACGCGAATGGCGATATCCGGTTTGGAATGGGAGCGATCAAAGGCGTGGGAGAGTCGGCTGTACAGAACATCATTGAAGAACGAAAGAATGGTCCTTTCAAAAGTGTTTTCGACTTTGTAGAACGGGTAAATCTTTCTTCCTGTAACAAGAAGAACATCGAAGCATTGGCTATGGCCGGGGCATTTGATAATTTCCCCGAGATCAGGCGCGAACAGTTTGTGGCCGAAGCAGGCAAAGGCGAAACATTTTTAGATGTATTGGTACGCTACGGCAATAAATTCCAGGTAGATAAGAATACGGCCACTAATTCGTTGTTCGGCGGAGATGATTTTGTAGCCATTGCCCGCCCCGAAATCCCTCAGGGGGACAGATGGAGCGATTTGGAACGCCTCAACAAAGAAAAAGATCTGGTAGGAATCTATCTGTCAGCCCACCCCTTAGACCAATACTGGATTGTACTCAACTATGTCTGCAACACGGGCGTTGCCGAACTGGCCGACCGGGATGAACTGAAAGGAAGAGAAATTCTTATGGGAGGAATTGTTACCGGATTCAGAGAGGGTATGACTAAAATGGGAAAACCCTATGGAATCCTGAAACTGGAAGATTTTACCGGAAGTGGAGAGATACCTCTGTTCGGGAATGATTATATCGAGTTCAGTAAATATTGCAAAGTTGGTTTTACGCTGTTGATTAATGCGTCTGTTCAACCCCGCAGGTGGAATGAAAATGAGTTGGACTTCAAGATTGGCATGATGCGGATGTTGGACAAAAATGAGAATGACACCCTGGTAGAAAAGATCCGTATCACATTGCCTATCCATGATTTAGATGAGCCCCTGATCAATGAACTATCTGTATTGATTAAGAACAATCCGGGAAACAGCTTGTTATATTTCAAAGTCATGGACGGAGAACATAATGTATCATTAGATCTTTTTTCTCAAAACGTGCGTTTTCGTATCACCCGCGAACTGGTTGATTTCCTTAGGGAAAATGAAAACGTTGATTTTAAAATTAATTGAAACTTTGTCCGGCAGCAAAGAATTCGTATTTTTGATGCCACTTAGACAAACATAAACGAAAGAAAATAAAGTTATGGCACTACAAGTTACAGATGCAAATTTTGATGAGTTGGTAAACTCTGGTAAGCCCATGGTTCTGGACTTTTGGGCAGAATGGTGTGGTCCTTGCCGCATGGTTGGTCCAATTGTTGACGAACTGGCTACAGAATATGAAGGTAAAGTGATAATTGGCAAGATCGATGTGGATAACAACGACGATGTAGTATCGCAATTCGGTATCCGCAACATTCCTACAATTCTTTTCTTTAAAGATGGCGTAGTAGTTGACAAGCAAGTTGGAGCAGCGCCTAAAGCAACTTTTGTTGCCAAAATTGACGCGCTGCTGTAAGCTAAAGATATTACAGTTTTGTAGCGCGAAGCATTTCACGCTTTCCAGGGGGTCCGGGTATTCTTTCAACAGAAAATCCGGACTCTTTCATTGTACGGCGTACCGCTCCTTTGGCACAATAGGTTGTAAGTATACCTCCCTCATTCATGCGGAAATACAATTTATTGAATAGTTCCTGATTCCACATTTCGGGTTGTTTATCCGGAGCGAAAGCATCAAAATATACAAGGTCTATTTCGTTGGGAAGCTCTGCCTGGTTGCAGTCTCCTTTCATTTTGTGCAGCGTAAAATTGGGCGTGATCGATGCCGACTGGTTCCAGGGAGCTTCATGAAGTGCCATAAACAGGTCTTCTTCCCCGGCACACAACACTTTTCCGTAATTAAGATTTTGGACCAACGCGATATCCAGCGGATAAAGCTCCATCGAATAATAGGTAATATGCCGATCGGCTTGCCTACTATCTAAAAGCGTAAGGAAGGCATTAAGGCCTGTTCCGAACCCAATTTCCAATACCCTGATCTCCTTTTTGGGTAACCGGTGGAGACCGGCTTCAATAAATACATGTTCCGACTCTTGAATAGCTCCGTTCACAGAATGATAATGCTCGTCCATATCGGGCATGTACAACGTATGACTGCCATCTGATGTAAGCTGCAACTCCCTTTTCAACCCGTCAGAAACCGGTTCTATGTTTACGGAAGGGCTCAAATGCTGAAATGTATTCTTTTCTTTCAAGATATATTGAAAATTATTCTGTTTCTTTGGACAAAAGTACATCTTTCTTTGTTACATAAGGTATATTACAGTTATGAATAGATTCCAAAAAATAAAACTATGAAATATCAGCGCATGAATCTGAGGACATACGCACTACTTATCCTGTTTTTTTTAATTTCCGTTGCTCAGTTAACGGCACAGCAAACGTATTCGATCAAGGGTGTTGTAAAAGATAATCTAAGCGGAGAACCATTGCCTTTTGTGAACGTAATTATCTGGAATTCATTAAACGGATCGGTCACCGCTGAAGACGGATCCTTTACCATACAGGGAGTTTCGCCGGGAAGTTACCGGCTTCAGGCCTCGTTTATCGGATATAAGCCTTTTGTAACGGCCGAATTCCGCGTAGTAAAATCGGATGTATTTGTGGGCATCGAAATGGAAGAATCGAGTCAGAATCTGCAAGAGGTCAACGTCGTGGCTACCCCCTTTAGAAAAACAGCCGAGAGTCCTCTTGGATTGCGAGTAATTGGTTTTAAGGAAATTGAAAAGAGTGCCGGAGGAAACCGGGATATTTCAAGGGTGGTTCAATCTTTTCCCGGAGTGGCGTCGACAGCTGCTTTTCGTAATGACATCATTGTTCGCGGAGGTGGTCCTTCAGAGAACCGTTTTTTTCTTGACGGGGTGGAGATACCGAATATAAATCACTTCTCTACCCAGGGAGCATCGGGCGGACCGGTTGGGATAATCAACCCCGATTTTATCAGGGAGGTCAACTTTTATGCAGCGGCCTTTCCTGCTGCTCGCGGGAATGCGCTAAGCTCGGTCCTCGATTTTAAATTGCAGGACGGCAATCAGGAAAAATCATCCGCAAGGGCTGTGGTTGGAGCTTCCGAAGTAGCTTTTTCGTCCAACGGTCCTTTAGGGAAAAAAACCACCTATCTTGTTTCCGTTAGACGTTCGTATCTGCAATTTCTGTTTAAGGCGATCGGATTACCGTTTCTTCCTACGTACACAGATGCTCAGTTTAAGATTAAGCATCAGATAGATAAACAAAACGAAATCTCCTTTATCGGACTGGGGGCGTTAGATGATATGAAATTGAATACAGGGATGAAGGATATGTCTGACGAAAACAAATATATTCTTGAATACCTACCCGTTGTAAAACAAAAGACATACACCCTGGGTGCTGTATACAAACATTTTGCCGGACATAACATGTATTCGCTCATTGCCAGCAGCAGCTACATGAATAATAAGAATTTAAAATATAAAGACAATATTGAAGAACCGGAAAGGCTGTCTTTAGACTATAACTCGGGAGAATCCGAGTTCAAATTACGTTCGGAGAATCTCTTTCGGTTGCCCTATATACAACTTGCTGTAGGCGGAAATGTTGAATATATAAAATATACCAATGAGTCGTATCAGAAAATATTTACCGACCGGCCATTTATTCAGGAATACAATACTTCGCTGGGGCTGACGAAGTGGGGGTTATTTGCAACCGCAACGTACGAAAGTTACAACGAACGATTTACGGCTTCGCTAGGATTGCGTACAGACGCAAACAACTACAGTACGAAAATGAATAATATGGTTGATCAGCTGTCGCCCCGCTTATCCCTATCCTATCGGTTTTACAAAGATTTTTACGTGAATGGAAACATAGGCCGTTTTTTTGAACTGCCTGCCTACACCTCTATGGGATTCAAAGATAATCAGGGAGAGTACATCAATAAAGTCAACGGACTGCAATATATAAGAAGCGACCAGGCCGGCATTGGCTTGGAGTTCAGACCAAAATCGTACCTTAAATTTACAGCAGAAGGTTTTTATAAGCATTACGATCGTTACCCGATGTCGCTTACAGACTCTATTCCGCTGGCATCCAAAGGAGCCGACTATGGTGTATTGGGTAATGAAGCGGTTCAATCTATCGCTACGGGAAGAGCCTATGGCCTTGAACTGATGGGACGCTGGTATAATTACAAAGGGTTGACTTTTATTGCCTCCTATACATTGGTTCGCAGTGAGTTTAAGGACGGGCGGAATACGAACAGATACCTTCCTTCGAGCTGGGATAATAAGCATCTGTTTACATTCAGCGGAACCTATTCGCTGCCTCGAAACTGGGATATCGGAGCCAAGTTCCGCTATGTAGGCGGGGCACCCTATACCCCTTACGATCTGGAAAAAAGCAGCTTAGTTGAAGCCTGGGATGCCAAAGGCAACCTGTATTACGACTACAGCCGCTTTAATAGCGGGCGACTCAAGTCGTTTACACAGCTTGACATCCGTATTGATAAATCGTATTCGTTCAAGAAATGGATGCTGGGTTTATACCTTGATATCCAAAATGCCTTGAACAGCACCTATAATCAGCCGGACGTATATATCAAGACCGGGAAAATAATGAATCCGGAAGCGCCTGTATCTCAACAACGTTACGAACTTAAACCTGTAAAAAGAACATCAGGCACGTTGTTGCCAAGCATTGGTATTATGATTGATTTCTAAAAGAATCTATTATTGTATACCCAGGGTATTCTTAATGCTATCGGCGTATTCAGCATCGGTTCCACTGATATGGATTAACAACCATTTTCTCATAAACGAGATCATTTCATTCAGGAGTTCCTCATTGTTATTATAATAACTATGATGGAACTCTTCCACTTTCTTTCTGAACAGCTCATGCTCCATGACATGTAAGTCAATATTGGGTGACTGAGATTTCACCATAAGATCTTCTTCTGTCTTGAAATGGTAGATAACATAGTTTTGAAGTTCATTGATTAAAGAATGCATCTCAGATTTTTCCTGCTTTTGATTAAGAGTCACCAGGTTATCTAAAATTACAAAAAACTTTTTATGCTGATTATCTATCATCGGTATACCTAGTAAATAACTGTCGTTCCAATTGGTAGTCTCGGGATTGTATTTTGTTTTCGTCATCTTTCTTTCTATATTAAATTAATATCAAACAGCCTTTCAATAACAAGGCGTAAAAGTATTGCCAAAGATAGTTTAAATATTTATTTACCTTTTGAAATTGTATCAGTTAATGGGATTTTGTTTCTTTGTACAAACTTTTAAAAAATAAATTCATTGGCCGGTATATACAGACATCGAACGAATCGATTCATTATCATATTACTTTGTATTACATTATGCATTGTTTCAACAACACATGGGCAAGTGTATGAAAAGAATCTAAAGGCTGATTCTTTGTCCCTCAAAGATTCATTGTCCGTTACAAAAACAAAGTATAGTAAAGTTCCCCTAAAGCAGTTTGTTTTACCTGCAACCCTGATTGCAGTGGGTGCTTTTGGCACTTCTGTAGACGGAATGCGGGACTTTCATTTAATCTCCAGGAAAGATTCCGTTTCTCAAATTCGCATAGATGATTATCTTGAATGGGGAATGTTGGGTTGGGTATTTATGTGTGATATGGTAGGTAAGGAAAAACATAGCCTGGCAGATCAATTTGTTTTGCTTGCAATGGCAGAGGGAATAAACGCAGCAGCTGTTCACGGCTTAAAAAACAACATTGAAACAACCCGCCCCGACGGACGGCCCTACTCTTTCCCCTCCGGCCATACAGCAAATGCATTTCTGGGTGCACATATGGCCTATAAAGAATTTAAAGACAGCTCTCCGGTATTGGCCTATTCCGGTTATGCCATTGCGGGATTTGTGGCTGCATCGAGGGTATACAATAACCGTCATTGGTTGGCCGATGTGGCTGCAGGTGCAGGAATCGGTATCTTGTCTGTCGAATTATCTTACATGATCTACTTCCCAATAAAGAACCTCATAATCCGGAAGAGCGGGAATAAAACGGCAAACAACCTGTTTCTAGCCCCCTCTATTCAGAGAGAAGGGGGCGGTTTTTATCTTTCGTACCGGTTCTAGTAGCGAATACTTATTTATTTAATTCCAGAAGCTCCTCAATATAGGTTCTTTGATTGCTGAGCCGGGGTATTTTATGCTGTCCACCCAATTTCCCTTTTTCTTTCAACCATTCATAAAATACACCTTCACGCGCCTGAATAATCTCGGGAGATAGCAAAGACATCCCTCTGTAACGCTTCGCTTCATAGTCCGAATTCAGTTTCTGAAGGGTATCATCCAGTATTTTTGTAAATTCATCCAGGGATTCCGGCGCATGCTCAAATTCGATAAACCATTGATGCCTACCGTGACCAGCATTAAGCATAAATAACGGTGCGGCTGTATATTCTTTTACTTTGGCCCCCGTAAGTTCGCAGGCTCTGGCTAAGCCTTTGTCGGCATTATCAACCATCAATTCTTCGCCAAATGCATTGATAAAATGCTTCGTTCGGCCCGTAATAATGAATTTATAAGGATTCCGGGATGTAAAACGAATCGTGTCTCCAATCATATACCTCCATAAACCACCACAGGTAGTAATTATCAGGGCATAGTTTGTATCTGTTTGTACATCCTCTAGTGGTATAACCGTAGGATTTTCCTTTTCGATCTCGCTCATCGGTATAAATTCGTAGAAAATACCATAGTCTAATGTGAGCAACATGGCCGGATCGGACAAGTCTCCCTGTATGCCGAAAAATCCCTCAGACGCATTGTAGGTCTCCACATAATGCATCTTATCCGAAGGGATTAATGCTTTGTATTGAGCGCGATAGGGACTGAAACTGATTCCTCCATGGAAAAAAACCTCCAGGTTGGGCCATACGTCGGAAAGGGTTTCAGCTCCGGTACGTTCCAGAATTGCCTTAATGAGCACCAACATCCAGGACGGTACTCCGGAAATGCTATTTACATCCTTGTTCCAGGTATAGTCTACGATCGCTTTAATTTTACTTTCCCATTCGTCCATAAGGATAATCCGCTTGGGGGGTACCCTCACCAAATTCACCAACGGATTTAACTGCTGCAGGAGAACAGCCGAAAGGTCGCCGCAATGGGCATGCTGGTTCAACGCGACAGGCTTGTGACTGCCGCCAAGGATCAACCCTTTTCTGCTGAAAAAATTACTGGATGGATTGTTTCCAAGATATAGAGCTACAGCATCGAAACCACCTTTATAATGACACTTCCATAAAATTTCTTTCGAAACCGGGAGGAATTTACTTTTATCGTTGGTAGTGCCGCTCGATTTGGCAAACCACTTTACAGCAGTTGGCCAGATAAGTCCCTGTTCTCCCTGAAGCATTCTTTCTACATAAGGCTTAATATCATCATATTGTTGTATCGGTATACGCTGTTGAAATGTTTCGTATGTACGGATACTTTTATAATCGTATTTTTTACCCCACTCTGTATTCCTGGCGCTTTCAATCAGACTAGATAGCTGTCTTTGCTGTACAGCATCGGCGCACATTACGTGCGATTCAATCTGTTTTAATCTGTAACGAAAGAAGGGTAAAACCGCTTTAGTTAAAAAATCCATGCTTTTTCATATTGTGTTCTTTGCAAATTTAAGTATTCTCTTTTTATTTATACCTTTGCTAAGTACTTAAATGAGTAAAACAATGAAAATAGGGATACTTTCTTCCGGAGGAGACTGCCCCGGTATCAACGCAACCATTCGTGGAGTGGGGAAAACGGCCTTAATGCATTATGGTATGGAGGTGATTGGCATTCACAGTGGATTTGTAGGATTACTCAATAAAGATATCGAAGTTTTTAACGAACGTAGTCTTTCCGGCATACTCAACCTGGGGGGGACCATTCTGGGCACTTCCCGCGAGAAACCTTTCCGCAAATTACTGGCATCCGGAGATTCAGAGAAACCTCATATCATAAAGGAAAACTACGAGTCCCTCGGCCTGGACTGCCTGGTTTGTATCGGGGGAAACGGAACTCAGAAAACGGCGAATCTTCTTTCTCAACTAGGACTTAATATTATCGGTGTTCCTAAAACGATCGACAACGATATATGGGGTACAGATATAACCTTTGGATTTGATACGGCTGTAAACATTGCCACCGAAGCCATAGACAGATTACATAGCACAGCCAGTTCGCATAAACGTGTGATGGTTGTAGAAGTGATGGGACATCATGCGGGGTGGATTGCATTGTATGCAGGTATGGCAGGAGGGGCCGACGTAATTTTACTGCCGGAGCTTGGTTACGATATTCGCAAGGTGAATGAAGTAATTCTGGATCGTGCACATCGCGGAAAGCCCTATTCTATTGTTGTCGTTGCCGAAGGTGTCTCTTCGCCCGGCAAGACAAGGCCTGCCGACTATATTACAAGAGCGATTGAAGAAACAACTGGTATCGAAACTCGTGAAACGGTATTAGGATACATTCAACGCGGAGGCAACCCCTCTCCCTACGACCGCAACCTGGCTACCCGGTTAGGAGGCCATGCAACGGAATTAATCTCTAAAGGAGAATTTGGCCGGATGGTTTGTATGTGCGGGAATAACGTAACTTCAACTCCGCTAAGTGATGTTGCCGGAAAACTAAAACTGGTTACCGAAGAGCACGAACTGATTGTACAGGGATTACGGATGGGGATAA
>JAEAMF010001341.1_pt1 | contig 18610 bp, 13 predicted proteins | sample 8958721 | NCBI WGS metagenome assembly JAEAMF01 (sample SAMN16933255, study PRJNA681124) | bioreactor sludge metagenome | isolation source: anaerobic bioreactor treating anionic surfactant - SDBS | place: India: Bengaluru | collected 2019-02-28
GAGGGGAATCCATGGCGATCACTTTTCCGAAACAGACGCCCAGGGCGCCCTCCAATCCCGGCAGTCCCAGCGTTCGCACCGCAAAGCCTCCATGATCGGGAAATATTTCCACGAAGAGAGGTCCCCGCGGCAGGAAACCGTAGCGCGCCGTCAGTTTTGAATACGCCTCTTCGGCCAGCCCGGCGACATACGGAGAGAGAACGGAACCGTCCTCTCCTGCCATCCGATACCGGAAGTGCTCGCTTTCACTTTCCGCGAACGTATTCATTTGATCCAGCAAATTCAGGAAGTTGTCCGCCCAGACGTTAAAATCGTCCCCTTCAAAGGCCTGATTGATGGCCCGTCGACCCCCGTCCAGATCTCCGACGCGTGTGAGATTCATCCCCAGCGTCACATAAGCGGACCACAGCTCGGGATCGAGCTCTATCGCTTTGCGGCTGAAATACACGGCCTCTTCGTATTTCCTGCGGGATACCAGGTTCTCGGCAAGGACGTGGTAAAGCATTCCGTATGAAGGATGGATCCCCATTATCTTCCGTTCCGTGGATTCGAAATGGGCCGTATCCCCGCGAATGAAATAGCAGACGGCCAGCAGGCTGAGGGATTCCAGGTCCGCGGGATTAACCGAGAGCGCGGCCCGGATCTCATTCAGAGCGGCTGCGTGGTTCTCGGCATCCAGCGCCAGTCCGGCCAGCAGGTTCCTGGCCTCGACGCGCTTCGGGTTGATTTTGAGCGCCGCCCTGGAATACGCTTCAACCTCGAATTCACTTTCATATTTTTTGGCGCGGGCCATCCCGATCAGGGCGTCCGGGTACGAAGCGTTTATTTTGAGGCAATCCCTGAACGACACCATAGCTTCCGTGAAGTTATATTTATCCATGAAGAGATTGCCGAAATCGGCCAGCGTCCGCAGCGGCGTCTCCCCAAGTTCCGGATCTGTTGCGTCAAGGAATATGTCTCTGGCGTCAAAAAAGTAGCCCTTCCGCCACGCCGCGACCGCAACGGCCCCGAGCCCCCGGCCGTCACGTGCATTTCCGCTGCGGTATTGTTCAATCAGGTCGTCCCAGATCGCTCGGGCCTCCGCTTTCCGCCCGACATACTCGAGAAGTTCTCCCAGCGTTCGCAAGGCATCCATGCGCAGTCCGGTTTGGCCGGCCGCAAGAGAAACGGATTTCTTCAGGAAGGATTCCGCTTTAGAGTACTCCCCGATATCCCTGTAGATACGTCCTCCCTCCAGGTACATCGAGGCCGAATCGGGAGCGGCGGTAAGGAATTTTCCCAGCTGAATGACGGCATTTTCATATTCTCCCGTAGTGCGCAACACCTCGATCAGGCCCGATCCACTCCGTCCGGGATCCCTTTCTTTTTCGAGCGCTGATTCGAAAAACCGCCTGGCTTCGGCATAATTTCCGGATCGCAGCGCGGACCTTCCCTGCGATATGGGATCGGCTTCCGCCGCGGATAAAGCCGGGCTGCCGCACGCAGATAACCACGCAATCGCGGCGAACAGAATCCGGTGCGTTTTTTTATGTCTAAAGCGGCGCATAAATCTAATTCTGCAATTTTGCATTGATTTGGGCCAGTCTCAGCAACAGCTCTTCCAGTTTCTTATCATAATCCACCAGAGGCATTTCATCTTTCCTGTATTTCAGCGCCTCAATCTGCTTTTCCAGTTCCGCGGCCTCGAGCGCCAAGTTTCGTTGTTCCGGCGGGAGGGATTCCAAATCCTCCGGATCGGCGTCCCTGTTGAAAAATGTCGTGCGGGCAAGGAGGCCCTCCCCATTTTCAGGTTTCGGGTCGCGCTGCCCCAATCCGTCCCCGTTATCCTCCAGGACGGCGTGCTCCGTCTGCAGGTTCTCCTCATCCCTGTAATACTCTTCCACTTTGCTAATGGTGTAAAAAAAAGCTTCGAGGACGGAGACGCGATCGTCCTTGTTCGAATCGGCGGCGTTACCCTCCAGGGATTCGACAAAAAAGCCGCCCATATGTGTCTGATTCCCCTCCATCCCGCTCTTTGTCGCGGTGATGACGATTTTTCCCTCTCCGGCAAGTGCCGGCAGACTGCCCCCGCTCGAGCTCGTAGCATTGACCACGACAAAACGTCCTGCGGGAATGGAATAAATGATGTCCGCCAGCTCCCATGCGGTAGTATCGGGATCGACGAGGTTAAGCTTGTATGTTTTCCCGTCATAGCTGCCGTGTCCCTCGATAAAAACGAAAACGGTATCCGTTTGTTTTACACGGCGCGAGAGGTTCAGACAGGCTTCCCGGACGCCTTCGCGCGTCGATCTGTATCGTATCCGTTCCGTATCCAGTGCCGGATTGTCGAACAGCACGATCACCTGGTCGAGCGGGAACGAGAGCGGACCCGTGAGTATGGAGTGAAGCTTTTGAATCTCCGCCAGATACCTTTTCTGCAGGTCCGGATTGCCGCTTGCTCCGACCAGTAGGATCGCGTACCTCGGATCGGGTTCGATTCCGGGCAGCGTTCGAATCGTCGCGGCAAGGGACAGAAACAGGAGGAAGATCAGGAGCGGAGCGCCGGCAGCAGCGGGTTTTTGAAGGATTTTGCTTTCCGGCTTTCCGGAAATTGAGGATATGGGCCGGGGATTCCCCGGGAAAAATGCAGTCGGCACACTCATGACAGTCCTTTGCGCTTGCGAAGAATCCATTCCGCGGAGATCAGCCCGACCAGCAGCAGAAAAAGAAACGGCATATCCCACAGGTCCTTCTCCTCCAGCCGGCTGATTCCCTTTCCGGTGTATGAAATATCATCCGTGAGGGAGCTCAGATCGTTCACGGAGTAGTAGCGGCCTCCGGTTTCCGAGGCCAGCCGGCGGAGCAGCCCGGAGTTGAGGGATGCCTGGTGGAATTCTTCCGCCGATTCCGCGACTCGAAAATGGGTTTTTGCGCTCCCCGCGCTCTCGTCCCCCTGAAACGCCTCGCAGACAACCTCGTGGATCCCTTCCTCACGGGGCTTGAACGTTCCCGAATAGCGCCCGCTTTTCCCGTAATCCCAAATAAGCGACAATGGCGTTCTCTGGCCCGAAGGCGCCTGAACATAGGCCGACAGCCGGACATTGTCGAGCGGCATGAAGGACGCGTCGTTGACTTCAGCCTGCAGGAGAGCGACGTCATCCGGAGAATAGGTTCGTTCCCCTGCGGACAGGCCTACGGGATCCGGGACATCATTTACCAGCCAGCGGAGCATCTGCCTCCAGAAAGTTTCGTGAAAATTATCCCCGTGGCTCTGCCCCATTTTCCAGCGCCAGCTGGAGGCGGCCGTGAATGCCACGGCCTTTCCTCTTCCAAAACGCTGAAAAGCCAGAATCACGGGATCCAGGCTGCCGTCCTCGGGAACGCTTCCCCGCAGGAGCACCGTTGCTCCCGGCTTGGGTCCGGCCGTCGGATTGAATCCCACCAGCTTCGGAGCGTTTTCCCATCGTTTTCGATTGGTCTCCTCCGACAGGGAAACGCGGCAGATTGCATGCTCCAGTCCGTATTCCGTCAGGCGCGTCTTTAATTCCAGATTCCGGAATTCCGGCGCCGCATCGGCGCTTCCGCCGAGATTGAGCGGAAGCATGTTCTCGAGCGGCGTATTGGCGTATCCGCCCTGGGCGTACGAACCTCTTCCGCCCAGCATGAGGAAGCCGCCTCCCCGCCGACCGACAAAATCGGAGATCATGCGCAGTTGATCGAATGTAAAAAAACCGGCCTCGATGCTCCCCAGAATAACGGCCTGGTAGCTGAAGAGCTCTTTCTCGTCAACCGGGAAGCCTTTTTCCAGAGCACCGGGAGAGTCAATCCCCTGACGCAAAAAATTCCCTTCCGCCTGGCGCAGCAGCGAAACAACCTGAAGGTTTCGGTCCTCCTCGACGGCGCGCCGCAGGAAGCCGTATTCCCAGCGGGGTTCGCCCTCGACATACAGAGTTTTCGGCCGTGCGTCTTCGATATACACCATGGCCGACCCGGTGTTGTTCTGCGGCACCGTCTCACCAGGCAGAGCCTCCAGGACGAAGTCGAAAATCCGCAGGCCCGCCGGCTGCCCGCTCAGGTTTATTTTATGGGTTTTGACCTCCCCGTCCCTGCCCAGCGCGATTTCCCGGCTTTCGAGCTGACGGCTCTGGTCCCTCACAACCAGTTTTGCGTGCCGTCCGGAAAATCCCTCGGAACGGATCGCCACTTCGGCTTCCACAACCGTATCTTTCAGCACCTTTCGGGGGGCCGTGACTCGCACGATTTCCAGATCCTCGCGGAACTCCTCGGATCCGATGCCAACAGGGTAGATCGGGATGCCGCTTGCGCGGAAACGCGGCAGCAGTTCTTCCAGATGTTCCGAATGGTTGTCCGCGCCGTCGGTCATAAACACAATCCCGACCAGCGGAACGGTTGCCGATTCTTCCGAAATACGATTCAGGCTTCGTTCCAGGTCCGTGATATCGCCCCGCCGCGATTCATCGGAAAACGATTCGATTCGCTCCGCTGAACCGGAAAACCGGAAATAACGCAGCTTGAATTTCGAACGGAGCGATTCGAGCAAGGAATTGCTGCCGGGCTGAAGAACATGCATTGCCGCTTCCAGCCTCGATCGGCCGTCGGCTGCATCCCGAATCTCCATGCTTTTGCTGAAATCGCAGGCAACCGCTACAAAATTCTGCTGCGGCTCCACGGAGTGAACGCGAAGCACCGGCTGCATCAAAATTAGGAGAATCGTCAGAAAAACGGCGGCCCGGAGCGCCGCGAATCCGTAAAGCCGCAGGCCAGGGAGGACAACGGCTGACCTGCGATAGAGCCAGTAAGAACCCAGGAGAGCCGCGACGATCAGAAGCCCCGTAACGTAGGAAGGCCACAGGGGCTGAAAACCGACAGTCCCCCTCTCATAGAGAACCGGCCGATATTTAAAAAGCCATTCTATGATTGCGTCCATTAGAATCACATCCGGCGTGATACGGCCCCAATCGCGGATTTTTCCTTTGCGCCGACCCTTAGTGGCTCATGGCGTACACGATCGCGTTTATTCCAAGCTTGTAGGCATACGTGGAAAATCTGGCCGGATAATCGGGACGATCGGCCCATTCCCACGCATCCCCCAAATCCGTATTCCAGTTTAATATCGCCATGAGCCGGCCATTCTCGGCGAAGATGCCGCGGCAGTGGGGATAATATCCGTCCTGCTCGTATGTAACAGAAGAAGTAATTGCCTGCATGACATTGGGAACCTGAACCAGTTCCTCAATATCGTAATAGGAATGAAAAACGGGATGTGAAAGCGGTATTTCCGATATCCGAGTTTCCGGCAGAGCTTTTGAAATGCTTTCCATGAAAATTTCCCATTCATAGGTTCCCCAGAAATCATCGCAGAACAGGAAGCCGCCCCTTTTCAGATACTCCCTTAAGCCTTGAGCCTCGGCATCCGTCAGGCTCCAGTGCCCGCATTCTACGGAATAAATAAACGGATACTTGAAAATCTTCGGGTCCGTGAGCGCGACAGTGGTGCCGTCGTTCGCGACCCGAATGTTCGTCAATCTTTTTATGCCCAGGATAAACTGGCGATCGGATTTGGGCCAATCCGTAGTCCAGCTTTGAAATCCCCGAAATCCGAAGCTAGTATAGATCATGCGCGCGAATACGAATTCCGAATCGGGGGATGGCGGAGCCTGTTCTACCTGGTCGGGGTCCATGAACGGGAAAAAATCCTCGATGGGCTGGAAGCTTCTGGAACCCCGGAGACCTCTGGGACCGCCAAAGCCCCTGGGGCCGCCAAAACCTCCGGGACCGGGGGAATCCGGGACCGGGGGCTTTTCTCCCTGGGATTGAGCGTAGACGACCAGCCATCCCAGCACGATTAACAAGATGGCGATGCTGATTCCAACGATTCGGGGGACTTTGCGTTCAATAAACAAACCGGCAGTTTCCTAATAATGGAGCAAGTGTAACAGATAATCCCCGGCATGCCTACCTTTCAAGGCAGGCATTCATGGAGATTCGTAGATTGCTTTCTGTTTTACGGATCACCGGAACGGATTGTTACATAACCGGCATAGCACTCATTTATTTTGGTTGGTCAGCCAATTATATATATGGTAGAGATTGCGGAGAAACAGCAATGAAATCGAGAGAACTGCAAAATCTGGGAATACCGAAAGGGGAACCGATAAGACTGGCCATTGAGGCGGTGAAAAAAGCCGCAAAAGCCGGCGCAACCCATAAGGATCTGCGTACAACAGTCAATGCCGTACTTGAATCTCCGGACTCCTTCATCGGGGATCCGGAGTGGGGAGCATTGGCCGAGTGTCTTATGAAATCCGATCGCGCCCGCGCCGGCTATGCATCCAGAACCGAGCCTGCTCCCTATCAAAAATGGGGCTCGGACATGGACGCCGAATCGATCCGGCAGATGGAAAACGCCTGCAGGCTCCCGGTCTCTGTGGCCGGCGCGCTGATGCCGGATGCGCACGTAGGATACGGATTGCCTATAGGCGGCGTCCTGGCCGCAAAAAATGCGGTAATTCCCTACGCAGTAGGAATGGATATAGCATGTCGGATGAAAATGACGGTCCTGGACCTCCCGGTGTCTGCAATTCGGGGCGAAGAGGGCCGTCTCAAAAATGTGATCGCGCAGGCAACCTCTTTTGGCGTTGGCGGCGGATTCCGGAAACCGAAAGACCATCCCGTGATGGAGGAAGACTGGTCGTTTTGCGCCGTCACCCGCCAATATAAAGACAAAGCCCGGCATCAACTCGGGTCCAGCGGCTCCGGAAATCACTTCGTCGAATTCGGAGTCCTTACCCTCGAACAGGATGAAGCCGGTTTGAAAGCGGGAAGGTATTGCGCGCTCCTGAGCCATAGCGGCAGCCGCGGAACCGGCGGGCAGGTGGCGACGCATTACAGCAGGCTGGCGATGAAGCTTCATCCCGAACTGCCGCGCGAACTGATTCACCTGGCCTGGCTGGATTTAAGCAGCGAGCCCGGCCAGGAGTACTGGCGGGCCATGGAACTGATGGGGAGATACGCCGCCGCCAACCATTTTCTTATTCATCGCGATATATCCAGGCTTCTCAACGTCCGGGTGCTTGCGGATATCGAGAACCACCACAACTTCGCCTGGCGGGAAAAGCATTTCGGCCAGGACGTGATCGTCCACAGGAAAGGCGCGACACCTGCGGGTATGGGCGTAATCGGCATTATCCCCGGGTCCATGGCAACACCCGGTTACGTTGTCCGCGGCAAAGGAGTTGCCGCGTCGATGAACTCGGCTGCCCACGGCGCCGGCAGGAGATTGAGCCGGACAATGACCAAAAGCAGCTATACGTGGCACGACGGCATGAAATTTCTCGCGGAGCGTGATGTTGTACTCATTTCGGCAGGACTCGACGAAGTGCCGATGGGCTACAAGGACATCGAGTCGGTCATGGCGGCTCAATCCGATCTCGTGGGAATTGTCGCGCGATTCGATCCCAAACTGGTCAAAATGGCCCCCGAAGGCGAGCGCCCGGAAGACTGAGCCCTTGCTCAGTTTCTGCCCAAATTTAACCGCTGATTCTTCTGCAAATCACGCATTAAGAGATATTGCGCGGTTGCAGCTCACAGAATAAAATAGGAAACAGCAGCTGAAAATTGCTCAAGACCAAGGACTAAGAGATCTATCTCTGCATGTGGGCGAAACGCTGAAGCTCTTGCGGACAGGACCACAATAGCTTTTGATTTTAACGGTAGGACTCAATCCGGAGTTGTGCCCGAATAAACTGAGGCCAAAAGGGAGGCGTGATGAAGCGAATCACACTGTCGATGCTTTGGTTCCTGAATGTCGTTGTTCCTGCCGCCGCGAGCGACTTGCGCGATGCACCATCACAGGACCTGATTGCCGTCTACAAGCAATTGAGGACACTTCAATCCGGAGACACTGCTTCCTGCGAAAACGTCGTTCTCAAGCGTGACTCGGCGACATTCACTTTCCTGGACGGCCGGATCACATTCGCTGCTCCTGTCGCAGGACGAGTGCTCGCCATGGAATTTCAGGGGGAGGGCATATTCGAGCTTAATCCTCCTTCGCTTCTTGATCGGCGTCAACTCTCCCGTTTTTCCAGGAGCGATGGGCTCAAGGATACCTTCCGTGAAGCCGTTTTCTACTTCACCGACGACACGTATGAAGAACTGGGCAAGCTCGTCAACCTAAAGCCCGCCTCTCCAGGCGCTCAGTCGCCCTTTGCCGCATCCCAAAAGCAATATCAGGATCATTTCAATGCATGGTGGGACAATGCCGGCAAGGGGTATCCGACGATGCGCAATATGGCTGGGCGCATGCTGGCAGATCTTACCGAGGATACCAGTAAGGGATTCTTCTTTGCGGATTTTAAGGGACAAAAATCAGGGGACCTGCTCTTTCATATAAGCTGGAACCGCGACACGCTGCTCTTTCCGAACCAGGTCAAAGGGGAAGAAGTGCTTCTTGTCCATATCAATCCCGGCAACTACCACGAATGGTGGTCGGGTTTTCACTTGTCCGCCGAGTATGCAAAAACGCGCCACCCGGACCATCGCGAACTGCTCGTGCACAGTGAGGCCACCGTCATTGATCTTCAGGTCGCCGATGACAACAGAATCTCGGCCACGGCGCAGATGGAGTACGTAGTCGCCGAACCGGTGCGGATTCTGCCGTTTAATCTCAACGGCATACTTCGAATCAGTTCCATTGAGGATGAATCCGGGAACAACCTGAGTTTCATACAAGAGGATCGCGATCTCGACAGCGATCCGTGGGTCATTCTTAACAATTCCGTAAAGGCGGGAGAAAAGCATAAAATCAAGATAACCTATAAAGAGGAATCGACGCGCGAAAGCCGGGTCGTTCATGAAGAGGGCGCCGGGCTCTACCTGGTCGTTGCCAGAGAATCCTGGTTCCCAAGCTTTGGCTCTTGTCCTGATGACCGCTCTCAATATGAAATTCGAGCTCGCTCCCCTGAAAGACATAAGTTTATCGCCAGCGGGATCCAGACTGCTTCCGAAAAGCAGAAGGATGGCCTGATAACTGCCTGGAAAACCGATATTCCTCTCAGCGTTGTGGGATTCAACTATGGAGCTTTTGTCGAGGCGGAACGAACCACCCCAACCTTGAAAGTCAAGGCCTTTTCGGGAAAAGATCTGCCCAAAGAGCTGCGCGAGCTGAAATCCAGTATTTCAGTGTCCCAACTCAGAGGGAGCTTATCGTCCAATAGGGATATTGAATCTCAGCTGGGACTGGCGACGGCGGGATTCAATACTGCAAAGTCGGTAAAATACGCAGCGGATTTGAGCCTCCAGGCGTTGGCGCTTTTTGAATTTTACTTCGGAACCTTGCCGCTCAAGGAAATATCGGTTACAGAGCAACCGGTCATGGGCGTCGGCCAGAGCTGGCCAAATCTCATCTTTCTGCCCTGGGACTCGCTTCTCGATTCGACCACCCGAAACAGTCTGGGCCTGCAGGATTTCGGAGGAAATCGCGACTTTTACGCCCTTGTAGCGGTCCACGAGATGGCTCATCAGTGGTGGGGACACCTTGTGGGGTGGAAGACATATCACGATCAGTGGCTTTCGGAAGGATTTGCCGATTTCGCTTCTTCTCTGTATCTGCGTCAGTTCGAACCGAAACGGTTGAAAAGCTTCTACGACGTCAGGCGGACTTTATTGCTTTCAAAAACATCCTTGGGAAGCCGTCCTGTGGATGTGGGACCGGTATGGTTGAATCGACAGCTCAATGAATACAACGGCAATTCCATCAGCACGCTGCTGATTTATTACAAAGGCTCCTACATTTTGGAAATGCTCCGCATGCTGATGTATGACCCTCAACAGAAAAATCCGGACGCACGCTTTATTGCGATGCTGCGTGATTTCACGTCGACATATGCCGGCAAGAACGCGTCAACCGATGATTTCCGCCGCATGGTCGAAAAGCACGCGGGTGTGTCGGCGGAATGGTTCTTTGAAGAATGGGTCTATGGATCTTACACGCCGATGTATGACTTCAGCTACCAGCTCTCGGATGCCGGAAACGGCCAAACCGAGGTGTCTATCTCCCTTGCCCAATCGGACGTGCCGGAGTCATTTAAGATGCAGCTGCCGCTGTATATAGAGGTAAACGGCGAACAGAGGTTTGTTGGAAGAGTTCCCATCACCGGGACCAAGCCTATGAAGACAAGCTTCAAGCTGCCTCTCCGGCCCGACAAAGTCGTGCTGGATCCGAACCGCAGCGTTCTTGCCGAGATCCGGCAGTAAAGCAGCCGCCTATCGTTTATATCTGCAGATAGGCGATCAGCACGGTGAGGGTCAGCGGGCTCAGGATTGTCGTGAGGACGACGACGCCGTTCACCAGCGTTCCTCATAATGGCCAATTACATGAAGGAGATTCTACTGCTCCTCGAACTCGCCGGTCTTTTTGTTTTTCCGGACGCTGTTCCACCGAAAATACCGTCCGTTCATCGCGACGTACACGCCCGGCGGCAGACACTGGGCGAACGCAAGCGCGCTGCCCAGGTTGAACAGGCCGTCCGAGCTGCCGAATTTGAACGGCACCATGGCGCCCGTTAGGACAATCGTCTTGCCGATGTCCGCCTCTCCCAGGACGCGCGCCGTTTCCTCCATGGTATCGGTTCCATGGGTGATGACCACGCTGTCTTCTTTGCATTTGAGGCAGTTGTCCAGGATAATTTTCCGGTCCGCATCCGTCATCTCGAGGCTGTCGATCATCATCAGCGTTCGGATGTCCACCTTAACCTTGCATCTTCCCAATTCGAGCATTTCAGGCAGGTGCGAATCCCGGAAATAGAGCCTGCCCTCCAGCTCGTCGTATTCCTTGTCGAATGTCCCGCCGGTCACAAAGATACGTACAATCATTTCTCACCCTGAAAAATTTGCATTCCGACTGTTTCCATTCATGCCGCTCAATTTCCTCATTGCCGGCTGGGAGACCTCATGCTTTTCCGATATACTCCTTCCTTCTCGGCTGATGGACCGATTGCAGCACGATACCATATGTTACGGGAATATTACCCCCATTACCGCGATTTGTTGAAACTTGCATTTCCTCTGGTGCTGACGCAGGCGGGACAGATGACCGTCCAGCTGGTCGACAATGCCATGGTGGGACACGTCGGCACGGCCGAACTGGCCGCAGCCTCTTTTGCCAACAGCATCTATATCGTGATCATGTTGTTTGGACTGGGAGTTTTCCTGGGCATCACGCCCCTCATCTCTCATGCCCGCGGCGCCGGCGACGATCGGCAGGTAGCCGTCCTCATGAAGAGCGGATTTGTGCTGTCGGGACTGTTGCTGGTGGGAATTACGGCAATCGCCTGGTCGGTGACATGGCTGATGCCTTACATGGGACAATCGGATGATGTTCTGCGCCTGTCCATTCCCTACTATCGTATTCTGGTCATTTCGACCATTCCGTTTCTACTTTTCGTGCTGCTGAAGCAGATCGGCGAAGGATTGAGCAACACGATCATGGCGATGGCGGCCACGATTTCGGCAAACCTGATCAATGTGTTTCTGAATTACCTGCTGATTTTCGGCAAATTCGGCTTCCCCAGGCTTGGTCTGCTGGGAGCGGGCTACGCAACCCTCATTGCCCGGATCGCCGTGCCGCTGCTGCTTTATGCCGGATTCATGACCATCAAGCCCATCAGGCATTATTTTTCGCTGATGGGCACGGTCCGCTCGACTCTCAAAAGTCTCAAAACGATTTTCAGCGTCGGCCTTCCTATTGCGATACAACTGATTCTCGAGGTTCTCGCCTTTTCATTCAGCGCCGTCATGATGGGATGGCTGGGCGACGTCCCGCTCGCATCGCACCAGGTCGCAATGGGACTCGCAACGTTTACTTTTATGATCGCCAACGGTGTTGCAATGGCAACGACCATTCGCGCGAGCTTTCAGCTCGGCACGCGCGATTTTGAGAGTATGGAACGCATTTGCTACTCGGCCGTCCACCTGGTGCTCGGCTATATGGGGGTGTGCGGACTGGGCTTTTTTCTCCTTCGCCACCAACTGCCGCATATCTTTACCGCCGATGTGCGTGTGGTCGAGCAGAGTGTGTCATTGCTAATGATTGCGGCGTTCTTTCAGTTGTTCGACGGGCTGCAGACAGTCTGCCTGGGCATTCTGCGCGGCTTTGCGGATGTGAAAGCTCCCATGCTGTTTTCGGCGTTCTCATACATCGTCGTCGGCGTTACCGTGAGCTATTTGTGCGCATTCACAATGAAAATGGGGGCGGAGAGAATCTGGTACGGCTTCGTGGCGGGATTGGTTTCAGCGGGAATCCTGCTGTCCTTCCGTATACGCAAAAAAATCCGCGAACTGGAAGGAACTGCCTAATGCGCAACGGATTGTACCGCGCCGTCGGGGCGGAGAAATGAGTTTCGCGACGGAAACTAGTTGGTTTCTGTCGCGAAACTCTCTTTGAGCCCCGAAGGGGTGCAAGAGAATAGCCCCGGGCGTGAGCCCGGGGTAAGGATTACGAAATTGCAAAGCCCTGAAGGGGCGACACTAAAGTCAATCGACAGAATACATTGTGCCGCCCCTTCGGGGCTCGAAACTCACTTGTCCGCCACCCCCGGGCTTACGCCCGGGGCTATTCTCTGTCGGCCCTACGGGCCTGGACCTTGAGTTTCGCGACGGAAACTAGTTAATCACGAAACTTACATCCGTCCTGTCCCCTCGGGGATCGAAAGACCGTTCCGTGAACTTGATGCTGCCGTCGCGGCTCATCATAATAATGGTCGAAGAACGAGTCCCGTATCCGGGGCTCGAGATGAATACGGGAGAAAGCATCCGCTCCGACTCCAATCCTACCCCTGTATCCGGCAAGCTTTCGTCCGGAGCCGGCTCGTGATCCTCCAACATCTGAAACAGATCTTCCGCAGGCGGAGCTTCCGCTGCAAGAATTTCGGCAAGCAACTTCTTGCCCTTCTCCACCTTGGGCCAGGGAGTGTCCAGCAGGTGATTGCTCAAGCCGTGGATTCCCGAGGGAAGCCTTCTGATTTCCTTCCCGTAATTGGAATACCAGTATATTTCCTCTCTTTGCCCGGCCAGGAGATTGAATCCGCTGTATCGGTCTTTACTCCGCGACAGGCGCTCCAGATATGGAACGGGCGATTCTTCTCCGAGCAGAAATTCAGCCACCAGTTTTCCACGCGAAGGAGAACCGGTCTTGTTTGATTCGGGATGCCGGTAGTTGGTAACGGCGGCAATTCGCCCCGTTCTGGTCACACCTATCCAAGTCCCGCCCTCACGAAGGTCCTTGCCCGCGATCAGATGTGGGGCATCGGGCCAGAACGCTGCGCGCGCCGTTGGGCGGTCGAAGAACTCATCGCGGTTCGCCGCGACAACGAGCCTGTATTGGGGATGGGCGTCAACAGCAACAAGGATCAAACACATATAATATGGCGGTATCAGAAACGAGATATTGAATCCCGTTTCATCCTAAGGTCAAAAAAGGCGGCTCATTTCCCCGATCCGTGCCGCTTTATTACCGAAAATCCGTGCGCCGCAGGATCGAGGGCCCGCCGAATCCGACTACGTGCCCATTTTAAGGTGTCCGCCGGGAGAAAGATAGCAGCTTAAGAATAGCAGGACTGCTGAGGGATGCACATGGAAGACAATGCGGGCCGGCCGGAGAATTGTGCCGAATGCAAAGCATGCCGCGTTCTCCGGCCGTGGGTGTTGTGATTGGTTTGCGCTAGAGATGATAGTCGCCTGCAGCCTCGGGCTGATAGGTCACCGCTTCAATGCGCAAGCGCCTTGTGCCTGAAGGGACCCGCCACTCCACCGTATCGCCGGCGCGATAGCCCATCAGGGCGGTGCCGATGGGTGCTAATATGGAAATTTTGCCTTGCTCGAAATCCGCTTCGCTGGGGAATACGAGCTGGATTGACATCTCCTTTTCAGAGTCCAGGTCTTTTACGCGCATCTGCGTATTCATGGTAACCACGTTGGAGGGGATCTTCTCGGACGGGACCGTAATTGCACGATCCAGTTCCTCTTCGAGATGCTCCAAGTAGGACCGGTCCTTCTGATTCCATCGCCTCGTTCCCTCCAGCAGTTTGCGGAGCCTCTTCATATCATAGTCAGTAACATGGATAGTTCGCTTTGTCATAAATCCCTCCCTCGGGTTCCGTATAAGGCGCAAAAGCGCTGGAGCCGGTTCTCTGTCCCACAAAATGTTCCACCCAATCGTGGAAAACAACAATCGGGGAGATGCTGGAATAAGGCTTTCTGACAGCTGAAAGAAGCCTAATCCAGAGGCTGGAATTGCATCATCCAAAGGATGGATGTCCTTCAAAGTCCTGCGCCGCGTCAATCCTCAATCTGCCGACTGTCGTTCCTTTTTCGTTGCGTCCCCGCAGGGGCGCATGTTAATGGTACGTGTATAAAAAACGAGCCGCGGCAGAGGAGCGTAAATGAAAGCCGCCGGAAAAAATCCGCAGCGAGGCAGCGCAGTCCGTTTCGCCAATCCAAGACGGGCCGGAAAGAATTCCGATCAGTCCCGCATTCTCGCAGAGCGTCTGAAGGAGCTTCATTGCCTCTACAGCATCTCCAAGATCTTTGATAAGAAGGGCCTCACTCTCGTGGAGGTTATCCGCAGAACAATACGGATCATCCCGACCGCATGGCAGTTTCCCGCCATCGCCGGAGCGCAAGTGACGCTCGAAGGCAAAGATTTTCACACACACAAATTCGCACGAAGCGCCTGGATGCAGGAGTGTCCAATCATCGTGCGGGGGATCCCGGTGGGAACGATCGCCGTAAGCTATGCCGAAAAAAAAGCCCGGCAGGATGAAGGACCTTTTCTGAAGGAGGAGAGAAATCTTCTCAACATCATTGCCCAGAGACTGGGTGACATTATCGAGCGGAAATGGTCGGAGCAAAAACTGTTTCGATATCAGCAGGAACTGCGTTCTCTGGCCACGGAACTGGCTCTAAGCGAAGCCCGGGAAAGGCGCAGAATCGCGCAGGCTTTGCACGACAGAATCGGGCAGGTGCTGGCTCTGATCAACATCAGGATCGGTGCCTTGCTGGAATCGGTCCCCACGAAGGAGTTTGCGGATTCATTGCGGGAGATCCGAAACCTGGTTTCGGAATCCGTCGCTCAAACGCGCTCGCTGACTTACGACCTGAGTCCGCCGATCCTCTACGAACTCGGATTCGAAGCCGCGTTGGAATGGCTTGCCGAGCGCATCCAGCAGCAGTACGGGGTATCGGTAAAAGTGCTGTGCCGCGAAAAAGCAATGCCTCTTAGCACCGAGTGGCGGGCAACGCTGTTCGCGGCCATACGCGAGCTCCTCGTCAACGTGGGCAAACATGCGAAATCGCCGACGGCGAGCGTGGCACTGAAAAAAAGAGGCCGCGAGTTGGTCGTGTCGGTTGAAGACGCGGGAATCGGAATGGATCCGGGCAAACGGATGAGTGTAAAACCCGGAACTAACGGTTTCGGCCTGTTCAGTATCCGGGAACGCCTGGGTTTCATGGGAGGCCGCGTCGAGATAAATTCAAAGCCCGGAAAAGGAACTTGTGTTACGCTCGTCGTGCCTGCCGACAGAAAAATAAAACACAAATACGGGGGTGTCCTGTGACGATACGCATTCTCATCGCCGACGACCACAAGATCGTGAGCGACGGCTTGAAAGCGCTTCTGGAAGCGCAACAGGAAATGGCTATTGTAGCGCAGGCGACAAACGGCAGAGAAGCCGTGAAACTGGCCAACAAGCTGAAGCCGGACATGGTCATCATGGACGTGGCGATGCCCGAGCTCAACGGCCTCGACGCCGTGCGCCAGATTCTCTCGGAACACCCTCAAATCAAAGTAATTGCGCTTTCCATGCATGCCGACAGGCGCTACGTCACCGGGATGCTTTCTGCGGGGGCCTCCGGATACATCCTGAAGCACTGTGCCTTCGAGGAACTCGTGCACGCCATTCACATCGTCCGCTCAAACCAGTTTTATTTAAGTCCAGCAATTGCGGGGATAGTGGTCAAAGAACTCGCCCAATCAAGGAAATCGCGCAAACGTCAGCCGACGCCCGCCGCGCAGTCGCTCACCTCACGGGAGAGGGAAGTGCTGCAGCTCATTGCGGAGGGGCATAGCGCGCGAGAGATTGCCCAGCGGCTTCATCTAAGCGTAAAGACAGTCGAAACGCACCGCCGGCAAATGATGCAAAAGCTCGATATCCACAGCGTTGCCGATCTCACCAAATATGCCATCCGCGAAGGTTTGACCTCGCTGGAAAAATAGCGGAATTCATCATCCTTTGGATAATGCGATACAATCCGAATGATGAGCGGCTTTCCGTCATTCGACCCGGCAGATCCAGCCTGCGCCCGATTGCTATATCAAACGCAAGGAGCAATTATTGCCGCTGTCACTCCATCGGGGGAGAAACGGGATGCATCCCGACATATTTGGAGCCTTGCACCGGAAAAACGAGGTTCTTGCCAAGCTCGGGGAACTCGCTTCCCGAAACTGCCTCGATGAACACCAGATCGGCCTCGCACGCATACTGAGATTCAAGCAAAATCCGGGCCTTCTACAGGCAGCGCTGGAATACTCCGCCCAAATCAGGAAAGCTTCAGATATCCTCATCGCCGAAGTGCTCAACACCCTCGTGGCTCAAGACCTTACCATTTCCACCAGGGCTTCGGCTGCCGGTGTTCTTGGTCATTTGATCTGCCGCCGCCCATCGGGGGAAGCTACCGATTTCGACCTGGACTTCGTGGTCGAATCCATGGAGCACGTGCTTCAGAGGACGAAGTCCCGCGTGATCAAAAAGGCGCTGTTCGAGGCCCTGGAACTCGTGCGCAGCAAAAACCTGCGAAACGGCGGCAGGACGGCGATTTCTTCTCCGCCTCAAAAGGGAACGACCTAGCCCGCATTTCTCAAGGGCTTGCTACTGCGGCGGCGGATGATTGCTTCGCTATCTCACACCGGAGAGGTATAACATGCCGGCCGCGTGAAAATCAGGCGATGCGGGTTATAGCAGTTCCCTGGTTGCATCTTCCGGGTCATCGAGGTCGAAGCGGACGAGGGCCAATTCCGCACCATCGTGTGCAGCCGAAATGGCCAGGGTCCTTCCGATACGCTCCTTCCAATGCCCCGTGATGCGTGCGGATTCGTGAATGTGGCCATGCAACGTCAGCAGCGGTTGCCTCGATTCGATAAAGCGGCGCACGGCGATGCTTCCGACATGCACGTCAAGATCCACGTAATTGACCTTCTTCCCATCCAATGCGGCACGGTCCAAGTTGCTATTGTACGGAGGCGTGTGGAAGAGGAACACAGCGCGGGAAAGGTCGTTGTCCTTCGACAGGACTTGAAGGTCCTCCTGTATCGTCTGCTGCTTCAGCACGTTCTTGGGAACGGATACAGACAACCAGCCATCCTCAGGCGCGACACAGAGAGGATCGAGATACCTGGAAACGTCGTAGCGCTCCCAATCCTTGAGCATAAATGGAGTGGGCGGAACGAAAGCGTAGCCGTATACGGAAAAATCATCCCAGGGCACACATTTATTGTGCATGTAATGCCAGAGGCCCCGGCTTTCATATTCCTGCAACTCCCGCTCCTCAATTCGTGCGTCATCGTTGCCCAGGATGACAAATACCGGAGGGTATGCCGCACCCAGTGACTTTTTCAAACTGATAAATCCGGCTGCGAATACCTCCTTAAAAAAGTCTGCATACCCTTGCATCCCCGCCATGCCGCCAAGACCGGATGGGTAGAGATCCCCTCCCATAAAGACGGCAGCCGGTTTTTCCCGTTCTATTGCTTGAAACAGTTTGCGGTAGCGCTTCTCTCTGCCGTGAAGATCTGCCGCAAAAAAGCATTGCCTCATACGATCCTCGATCAATTTTTACGGCGCCGGAGCGGAAGACTGCGCGCCCTCCGATGCGCTCGAAAAACGCAGGCACAGATCCGCTCAATCCCTAAAATATTATTGCTCTTTTCGGCCTATGTAAACCTGCGGTCGTTTGTCATCGGGCATTTTCCGGTTTTGCTTTCAGGTCACGGCTATCCGGCGGGAGACTGGTCCTCAGTCTCTCGGCCGGCCAAGCGGAATAAAAAGGGCGGGCTCAGACGCATCCTTGATTTTCAACGCATAGCTGCTGCGGTTCCTGATGTCCTGATCGGTGATGATGTGGACGCTGAGCAGCCCGTCAGTCTTATGCCCGGTCTTCAAATAGTTCATATAGCTCAAGCATTGACTCCAGCCGTCGAGCCACAGCATCAGGTCTTTCTCCTGTTCTGCAGTGCCGGTGAAATGTACCAGCAGATCGATATCGCTCTGCGGTCCCGCCGTCCCGTTTTGAGTGCTCCCGAACAGATACAACGCCTTCACCCCGAAGCGGGCCGGATCCATGAGATCGGCGATCCGCTCCACGCTCTGCATGCGCCATCGCCAATGCGTATTGATTGAGGAATCGACCGCCGAAGCATCCGTTCCGTCAAATTGTGTTTCCGCCAGGTCCTCCGGCGCCGGTTCTGAAAGGACAGCCATGGCCTCATCCAGTTCTCCGTTCATCAGAATTCTGAGCACCATTCCCTGAGTCGTGTTGCTTATATCGATGACGCGCACAG
>JAEAMF010001342.1_pt1 | contig 18573 bp, 22 predicted proteins | sample 8958721 | NCBI WGS metagenome assembly JAEAMF01 (sample SAMN16933255, study PRJNA681124) | bioreactor sludge metagenome | isolation source: anaerobic bioreactor treating anionic surfactant - SDBS | place: India: Bengaluru | collected 2019-02-28
GCAATGGCGCCCGTGGTTGCAACCCGGACAGAGTTTTTAATGCCCTGAGACACCAGCCCCTGAATGGCCTTGAGCAACTGGTTGGTCTGACCTTCGGCAGGCGCATAGCCTGCCGCCTTGATCACGTTCAGCAGCTCCTGGGTGACCGCGTTACCCCAGGCAGATGGGATCAGGGAACCCACCTGACCGGTTGCGGGGTTCTCGTCGGCAAACTGGCCATCTACCAGGCCGACATTGGGCACGCTCTTTGGATAATCCATTCAGTCCTCACCATACTTAATAAATTCAACAGCATGCGCCGGCGCACTACGGCGCAGCACACACTCCAGTGCGCCGCTTGGGTTGCCGCCGAATTGCTCGCCGAAGTAGCTCACGCCAAACCGGCGACCAAGGCGGCGCCGAGGCCCGGTTTCAAGCGTCCACATGAATTGCGCGACCCACGTACCGAAGTACGCCGCGCCGAAGCGTGAGCGCCCGAAGCGTGGGGCTCGGTGCTCAATTACGCGGGCCCCGGGGTAGCCATGACTGATGGCCAGCTCAACGAAGTACGCCGGTGACTGGCCACCGACCTCGACCAGACGACGGCGCACCGCCAACTGACGATCCTCAAACTTGGGCGAATCCCCCAGGCAGGGATCGGGCAACCGCATGACCCGCTCCCAGTCGGGGACCAACTCACGAACGGTTTCGGGAAAGCTTTCCTCCAGCAGGTCGGCGGCGCGCAGATCCTCCCGGGCCAGCTCCTGGGCGGCTGCCTGCAGCAGCTGGTCCACTTCGGGGTTCAGTTCTTTGTCCCACGCGGGACCGGGCGGCAGCAGCGCCCGTAACTGCGCGTAGTAGTCGGAGGCGGTCCTTATCGCCACAGCACACCCCCATAGGTCAGCATCTCGTTGCGCGCCGCCACCACATCGGCAGCCGGGCTGATCAACTGATGATCACGCTCACCAAGCGCGCCGCTGAGGGCCTCGCCGATGTGCGTCCAAAGCAGACCGGCGCCAAGGTCCGACTCGCGGTTGTGCAGATCGACCAGGGCAGCCTCCACTGCCCGGCGTACTGCGCCGCTGTCGGGGATAATCTTCAGTTCGTACTGAACCGGCTTTTCCAGCGGCGGCAGTACGTACAGCTCAGCGGTGACCGGACGCTGTTTCTCGATGTACGCCCGCACCTCTTCGCAGGCTGCGGCGCTGGGGATGGGGTCTAGATCGCCGTCACGGACGAAGAACAAACCCACCGTGCCGGGCCCCATCCAGTGCCGCACAAGCCAGGCACGGGTGACGCCAGGGACTTCCAGCGCCCAGGTCACATAGTCATCTTGGTTGCCGCCGTGAGGGATCACCTGATACGAGCGAATCACCCGGGCGCGCAGCGCCTCAATGCTCTCTTGTTCGGTACCGCCCTGCAGGCCAGGTGCATTGACGGTCACCGTGTCATTGACTCCCAGCACCGGGGAGATCAAGCGCAGGACCGTACCGACAGGGGTATTGCCCAACTGGCCGGCGTCCAAGGCTTCCAGCTTGACCGTGCCGCTCTGACCGGCCAAGACAACGCTGGCCGTCACGCGAAAGCGCACACCGTCATCACGCTGCAGCAGCACGCCTGCATCGAGCAGCGCCGAGGCAGCACCGGTAAAGGTCGCGGCACCACTGGAAACCACCGCCTCCAAGCGGTCACGCTTGAGCCGCACCCTAGCCATTCGGCGCAAGGTTTCTTCATCTGCTGTGTCCGGCAGGATCTGCGCGGCGATGTATTCCTGATGCCCGTAGCGCCCGAAGGACGCTGCCGCCTGCACCCGAGCCAGCACCTCGGCGTCGGATCGCAGCAGGGCCGAGCCGCCCAGATCAGACTGCGCCCGGCTGATCAGCGCGGGCAAACTTGGGGTTTCAAACGGCATTGATCACCACCCATAAATTCTCAAATGGAACGTCGATGGTTCGACCATCGCGCAAGGTCAACACCACCCGCATTGCCAGCCGGTCAACACCGCGTGTCGTCGTTACGCCCACGGCCGTAACGCGGCCGTCTTCCAGCATCCAGGCCAAGGCCTCGCGGGCGAAGGCTTGAGCATCACGCTCGGTGTCCGCCGTCAGCGTCCGCCGACGCAACAGCCACAGGCGTGAGCCAATGCGGTCGTTGGCCTGCGTGGGGAAACTGTCGCCCCACCAGCCAAAGCGCTGGGCGTCATCGAGCGGGTCATCAGGGCTTGCACGGCGCCAGGTCAAAAGACTGATCTCTGTTGCCCGACGCCAAGCCCGGTCGGTGTCGTCGCTTTCAATCAGCGGCATATCACCCTCCTGCCACTGGCTTTTTGTCCGAGCCTTCATGGACGTGCTGCATCTGGCTCACACCACCAGCCACCTGATCGCCCGCTGACTCGATGCGGCCCGTGGTGCGAATCACCGGGGTGTCAAACTCGACGGCGGTGCCGGCCTTGACCTTGAGCGTCAGCGTCTCGACCTCGATCACCCGATCGCGCTTGAAGTGCAGGCGGTCGCCCTCGTCGGTGTACAACGCCACCTCGCCACTTTTCAGCCCCTGCAGGCGAAACTGTCGATCAGCGACACACACCACCACGCCGTGCGAGCGGTCGCCCCCCACAAAGAGCGCGATCCCCTCGGCGCCCGGGTGCGCGTTTGAGGTGAAGCCATACGGCTCGAAGTGCTCCATGCCGCTTTTCACTTCACCGGCCAACAGGCGCATCTGCAGGCTTTGCAACTTGCTCGTGGCCTTGACCAGCGTGACCACGCCCCGGGCCAAAATCTGTTTTAGTCCGCTCATTGCTCGGGCTTCCAATCTGCTGGGATCAGGTATTCAAAGTTGTCCGCCTTGCCGCCTTTCTTGAGCTTGCGGCTGTTGTGCGGGTCTTTCGGTTCAGGGTCGAAGCTGTCCGGCGGGGCCACCGTGATGTTGGCCACGGTGCCGCTCTCATCCAGGCTGTACTGGATTTCACTGATGAGCATGTCGCGGTCGATACCGACCCAAGGGTCGACCACCCGCACAATCATGTTGTGCAGCCAAAGCGCCCCGTTCGACTGCCGCCAGCCCTGCACCTTGTACTGCAGGGTCAGCGCCTTACCCATGCGGCTGCCGCGCTCCCAGTTCGCCCGCGCCTCGGCAAGGCCAGGGGTCATCTGGCCGCTTTCGTGAATCATCAGCATCCGCTTACGCGCCGCACGCGGGTCCGTGACTTCAGCCTGCACCTCGGAGGCCTTGGCGCCGTGTTCGTCATCCGTGCCCGAACGCTGGCCAACAACCTTGTAGTCGGAGAACACCCCGGAAAAGTCGAGCGACGCCGAGCCGGTCAGGATGTTCTGGCCAAGTTCCAGCCGGTCAACCGCCCGCCCCGCGCTGCCCGGGTTGATGATCACCAGGCGCCCCCGGGAGTCATCGGAGGACAGCAGCCGCGACAGCGTTAGCAGCCGGTCTATCGACTCAAACACCGTCTCCCCGGGCTCGATGCTGTGCTCAGCCAATTTGGTAGTCTCGGCCACCTGGCTCAGCACCTTGACCCCGTAGGGCTCGGCCAGGCTCTGAACGATCTGCTGCACACTCTGGCCACGCCACTGCCCGGGCTGATTGATCGCCGAGCAGTCGACCAGATCAGCCGTCAGCGAACGCCCGCTGATTGCCCGGTTCACCGTCTTGCTGTCGTAGTTCACCGGGGTAGCGAAGACCCAGCCCGTCAGCACTAGGTCATCACCTATCAACACCTCGCAGAAGTCGCCCTGCCTTACCGGAATTTCCTCAGCCTGATCCGGCCAGCGCCACGTCACATCCAGCGAAAAATCTCGGGTCTGTCGCTCGATGCCGGCACTGATGCTGGCTTTCTTCCAGCCGCGATAATCCAGGCCGTTCACGCGAAGCGTGACAGCGTTTAACGGGTCCATGGGTTACTCCTGGGCGATGTGCAGCACCCCGACAGGCAAGAACCCCGGGTGCGGCACTTTGTTACGCGTAACGATTTCAGCGGCGCGGGATGCGTCGCCAAAGCACTGATAGGCCAGCACCAACGCGGGCAGGCTTTCCTTGGGCTCAATCTCAACCAGGCGAACGCCCGAGCGGGCCACCTCGGAGAGGTGCCCTTTAACGTGCTTACGCACCGCCTCGATCAGCTCAAAGTGTTCATGCGATGCCGACAGCCCGGCCTCCCACAGCGCCGCGCTAAGCCCATCACGCAGGCTAATCACGTCATCTGCTGCCGGGACTTCTGGCCGCTCCAGGGGTGACGCCACCTGCTGCGCCAAGGCTGGAACACCGGGCAGCTCGGCAGGCGCCGACACCACCGGCATCAGCGCGGCTGCCCGCACCGCCTTGACGATCAAGGCATCACGCATCAACTCCCGTGCCGCCTTGACGGCAGCGGCTGTCGCCAGCCCGCCCGGCGGGTTGGTCATCAGGTCATCGAACTGCTGTTCGGCCATCAACTGCCGGGCCAGTTCAAGCTGTGACGTGATGCCGCGACCTGAGTCCACGAACCCCGAAAAGACCTCTTCGGTGCTCGCCAGGCGCGCCACGGTGTTGGCAAACTCTGGATCAGCCGCCACCGTGGCCGAGCTGCTGGACGACGGCGACCAGCTGTAACCCGACGACCGGGTGCTGCCGCCCACGCTGGAAAACTGCGCCCGGATCATGGCCGAGAAATTACCCGGGGCATTGATCAGCATGTCAGCCAGCGCCTCAGCCGAACTGACAAGACCAAGCACCTGGCTAAACTCCCGCTGAATCGCCATCTGAATCCCGGCGATACTGTTCTGCAGCGCCGTTACCGCCATGCGCGCCCGGTTGACCACCGCCATCGCGGCTTTGTAGCGGGCCAGCGCGGACTCCAGAAAGCTCTCGCTGGACGCCTCTACCTGACGCGATGCCTTGGGCACCCCGACCGGGTAGCCCTTTTCCCCGGCTTCGACAAACACCAGCTCAAAGCGCACGATGCCGCCCTCACGGCGCTCATGCGAAACTTGGCAGCCATCCCCGGCGGTGACCAGCAAGCGCCCGAACCAAGGGTGTACCAGCTCGCCCGCCCCGGGCTTATCCAGGGCATTGAGCAGATCGTCACGCCGGTCCAGGCAATCGTCACCGCCGATAAAGGCCGTCAGTTTGATTTCGCGGGTCTTGCTGCCCATATCCTCCACCAGCGGCTTGTCCCGCTGGGGGTATTCGTGGACCTGCACCCGCCGCCCGACTGGCGTGGCGTCACTGTCGACCAGAAACGCCACGCCGCGAAACGAAGCCGGGTGCAGTTGATCGCGCCACGTCGTCATCCTGCCTCCCTACCCAATGAGCGATAACCGACTGACGGGCTTACCGACAGTCCCGGTTGATTGGTCCTCGCAGGATCAACACGCATGCCTGGCGGTGCATTTTCAAAGCGCACCACCATTGACCCCTCCAGCTCGGTGCGCGCCGCGGCTGTCGCAGCAGCAGCCTGAACCAACGAGCCACGGCTTTGCGGCAGGCTTCCTGCAGGCAAGGCCGAGCCACCCGCACTTAGGCTTGGTCGACCAGTACCCGAAGCCTGAGCAACCTGAGTACCCGGTACCGCGCTAACCAACGCCAATGGCGCCATGCCGGGCAACGGCTGATTAGCGGGGTTGCGCATCAGGCTGGCCACCTTCGTGGCCTCTGGCATCAACTCAGGGGCTTGAGCAATCGGCTTGACCAGTTGCCCCGGTGCCATGCCGGTCTGCGCGTTGCGCGCTTCCTGCTCGGCAGTCCACTGCTTGACCTTATCCGTCGCAGCACCAATCACCCCGGCGCCGTCCGTCTCGATGCCAAGAAACTTCATCATCGGCTCAACGATGGGGCGCAACTCGTCCCAAAGTCCCCTGAAGAAACCGCTGATGGGCTCCCAGTGCTTGATGATCAAACCCAGCGGCGACCAATCGAACAACGTCCCCATGAACTTCGCGAACGGTACCGACAGCGCCTTGACCAGATCCCACAGCGCGCTAAAGAACTCCGTCAGCGGCCCCCAGTTGGCAATGGCCAGGCCGAGCGGGCTCCAGTTGAAGGCCTCTTTCATCCACGACCAGACCGTCATAGCCGGGTCTTTGATCCTCTCCCATACCCAAGCGAAGTAAGGCGCGACGCTCGACCAGTTCGCAATCAGCACACCCGCCGCAATCGCCACACCACGCACGACCAGGCCGATGACGCTCATTTTTGCCACACCATCCATCAGCATGAGCGCGGAAGTAGCCCCCGCCGTGGCCAAGCGCAACACGGTGAAGCCGACCGCCGCCCCGATGATGCCCTTGATCAGCCACGGGTGCGCGCCGGCCAACTGGGTCACGCCGGTGATGATCGGCCCGACCGTCGCCATGAAGTCGTTAAACGGCGGCAGTAGTACAGAACCGACCGTAATGCCCAGCCGGGTCACGCGGTTGCGCAGTAACTGCATGGCGTTCTGCGTGGTCGCCGACCGCGATTCGTACTCAGCCTGCATAGAACCGGCGTATAGCGTTGAATCACCAACCGACTTGAAGTTCTTCTGCAGGGTGTCCAGGTTAGTCAGCAACGGCGCAATAGCCCCCACCGACTCCTTGCCAAACAGGTTGGTTAACACCGCCGCCTGCTTGCTTTTCTCGACCTTGGACAGGGTCTTGAGCACCTTGTTGATCGTGCCTTCAGAGTCGGTTTGCATGCCCTTGGCGATTTCGTTGGCGTCCAGGCGCAGCGCCTTGTAGGCCTCTTGCTGCGACTTGGTGGCCGCCGTGCCAGCGGTCAGGGTCAGCATGAAGTTTTTGATGCCTGTAGCCGCCACGTCCTGGGCGATACCCACCCCGGCCAGTGCCGAGCCCATCGCCGCAATCTGCCCGGCGTTAACCCCGGCCACCTCACCCAGCGGGCCAATGGCGGTCAGGATCGCCGAGATTTGCCCGGTACTGGCCGCACCGGTGTTACCCAGGTAGTTGATCTTGTCGGCCTGCGCGACCACTTCCTGCTGGTTCATATGGAAGGCCGTTCGCCACTTGGCCATCATCGAGCCTGACTCTTCCGCCGTGGTGTCGAAGGCAACACCCATTTTCACCGCATCTTCAGCGAACTGCTTCAGGTCTTCCCGGGCGATGCCCGACTGACCACCCGCTGCGACAATCTGCGCGATGCCTTCGGCAGCCATCGGCAACCGCTCGGACATGCTCAGCACGTCCTCACCCATCTCCTTGAATTGGGCCGGCGTCTCAAAGTTGACCACCTTCTTGACGTCGGCCATCGCGCTTTCAAAGCCAATGGCAGCCTGAACCCCCATGACAAAAGGGGTCGCAATGGCCCCCCCTTGAATCGCATCCATGAAGGTGATTTTGCCGAGGCCTGAGCTATTCAACTGCTTGCGCAGAGCGGCTGCGTTCTTGCGCACCCCACTCAACACCGGCGACAACTTGTCGACGCCAGTGATGAGCGCCTTTAGCTGGAACTTATCCGCCATTGCCGCCCCCTAACATCGCCTGGATTCGCCACGCGTTTTCTTCACTCTCAAACAACTGGTCTAACGGCCAGTTCATGACCTCGTTCGGGTTCACTTTCCAGAACCAGGCGAGGTCATAGACCAACTCGGTCAGTTGCTCGAGGCTTCGGAATCGGGGGCTTTCGTCGCCGGTGTAAGGAAAAAACCAATGACCATCCACACCAGTGTGTTCAGGTCGGACAAGTCCAACTGGTTAACGGAGCTGGGCGGAATGCCGGCACACACTGCGATGTACTTCGACGCGGCTTCAGTCTCGGCGACTGGGCGACTGTCTTCGCCCAAGACGTAGGGAAACACTTTGATGTTGCGAACTTCCTGGGGGGTTGGGCGACGCAGAGTCAGTTCGGTCAGTTGATCGCCGTGAGCCTGAATCGGTACGGCCAACTTATGGGTAGTAGTGCTCATTACTGCCAGTCTCCAGAAATACCATCGAACTTGATCGCAACCTTTGCGTCATCGGCAGACATTTTCATTTCGTCCACCACATACGCACCGGACAGCACATAACAACTGCCGTCCTTGAACTCGACGGTGACCGTCATGTTGGTGCCGTTTTCCAGCTTGGCCTGAGGGAAACCCGGGGTTTTGACCGCATCGACCGCCACATAGGGCGTCAGGTCTTCTTCCTTGAACACCCCCGTGGTAATCGTCTCGCGCTTGAACTTGGACAACGGCACCTCAACACCGCCGGTAATCGTCAACTGCTCGCCGTCGACCTTGATGTAACAGGTACCCGCGACTTTCTGACCCATAAAGGGATCTCCCATAAAAAAGCCCGCGCAAGGCGGGCCGGGGTGGATGTGGAAGGATTACGCCGCGTCTTCGTACTGCAGGCGGAACTGATAGAGCAGCGCAAACACGCGCAACTGATTGACCAGATCCGGCGGGAACAACACGTTCAGGCGGTTCGGGTTGCTCGCGTCGCGCTCGACAATCAGCTGCGCCTTGAACAACTCAGTGTTCTCAACGATCCCGGCGCGCTCCAGCTCGCGGTACGCCGCGATCAGCTCGCCACGGATCACCAGCGGCGTGACGATTGCCTGGCCAGCGCCGAAGTTGGTGCCATCGTTGGCCAGCTTGCAGCGCCCGTACTTGCTGGTAATCCGGCTGCGCAGGTAGCGGATAACGTGCGCCGACTGGTGCAGTGTTTCGCTGTCCAGATAGGAGTCATCCGGCTGGCCGAAGGCGTTACGCTGGTAGGTCGTCACGGCGCGCTGAATGCGGTACTCGCCGCCACTGCTCGATGCCGTAGCGATGCCGCTTTTCAGCAGGGAATCCGCCTCGGACAGCATGAAACGGTCGCTCGCAGCAGCGGGAGCAATAGCCCCCAACACACCGGTCTGCGTGGGCCGAGCCGGGTCCGCGCTGATGAACACCGCCGTGCGTGCCCCCCACTGCGCAGCGACCTCCCAGACGGGCTGGGGCACGCCGGGCTCAAAGCCGTGAATCGTCATGTGCGGGTCATTGCGCAAGCGCCCCGCCGCCACCAGTTGGCCGAGCGTACCGCGCTTGGCGCTGTACACATGGCCATAGAGTTGCTTGGCCCACGACCAGCGACCGGCGCTGTCATCCATGACGTCTTTCCAGTCATCGAGCGTAGCGCTGTCGGTCCAGGGCTGGGTGATGAACTCAAACTCTTCATCGCCCAGCGCTGCCAGCGCCATGGCCATGTCAGGCGAACCGACACCTCCAGTCATGGCAGTGACTTCCAGCACCAGGCCTGCCGGTGTCACCTCGCCATTGACGCGGCCCAGGCGATTCAGCTCGACTTGAATGTCGTTGCCGAGGTCACCCTTGAACTTTGCCGTCAGCGTCACGACAGCGCCTGCAGCCTGAGCAGTAACAGGCAGGTCAGTTGCCGCGTTGATGCTGGTCGCCAAGCCGGCGGCCACGGCCTCAGCCGACGCCGAGGCAACCACGGCAGAGCGCACACGCTGGCCAGCCACGTACAGGTTGATCAAACCCGCCGCTGTCACGTTGCCCGTTACGGTAACGCTGCAGGTCGCTGCCACGCCTGTGTCGACCTTCAACGGCAGGCACCATACCTCACCGGCAATGTCGATAGCGCGGTGCTTTTGGTGCATTGCGGCCAGCATCGAGCCGGCGCCGCCGATGGCAATGGCTTCAGAGGTGCGCGACACCAGCACCAGGCTACCGATTTCGGCGGCATCAGCGTTGTCGTTGACCTGGCCAATGATCAGGCGGCGAAGACCGGCACCGGCGCCGCTGTTCGCCATCGAGTTATCAACCTCGGCATAGAACAGCGGGACACGAATATCAGACGGAATGTTGCTGAAACCGACGCTCATACCTTGGCCTCTTTCTTGGGCTTGGCTTCTACCACGTCACCCGCATTCAGGCGGCGCACCCAGTACGCATTACGGGGCACATAGGCGCCCTCTTCGGGCAGCAGTTCGCCGCCCTTTTCCGGCATCGGGTTGTCACGCCCCGCTACCGGCTTCAGGTAAATCTGAGTCATTGAGATAAGTCCTCTCGGGTTTTGATTTCGATACGCCCGTCAGGCCCCTCGGGGGCGACATTGCGGTCGACCACGGGGTCGATAAAGTCGAACGACGTGTCGACCCCTTCCAGCGCAGGAAGGCCCAGCAGCGTGCATGCCTGCCACGTTTCCAGGCTGGTACCAAACCCAATGGTGAGGTTGCCTAGCTGGAAGTCAGCGAAGAACCGGAACCGGTAAACCACCCGATCTCGGTCGATCAGCAGCAAAGACCCGCCGTCATACAGCAGTTGCCCGTAATCCTTATCAGGCTCAAACCCAACCAGAGCGCGCCAGAGACTGGCCCGAACCAAATGCAACTGGTCGGCAACCTGCTGCCCGCGCTCGTCGTAGTTCTTCAGTACGACGCACACATCAATGGCGTCCCTGACCTGCTGAACAATGACGTTCTGCTGATCAGGCTCATCGGCCCCGTCGCCGGTGGGAATCACATACGCTGCAGGCAGCTTCATCAGCGCACTGCCCTTTACCGGGTCCCAATCCAGACCGCCCGCCACCCGGTTTTCAAAAGACGGGCAGCGCTGTTTCAGTTGCTCGATCACTGGGGTGATTCGCATGCTTTCCTCTCGGGCACAAAAAAGCCCCATTACGGGGCTTGGGCGGCGCCTGGGCCGTCAGTTCAACAGCGCATCGGCAAAGGTCCGACGCAGGATGCGCTGGACGTCAGCCTTGGTGTCCACCAAGGCGTCGGTCATGTAGTTGTCTCGCGGTGTGATGCGCCACCCGTTTCCCTGCCGAGCAGCCACCAACGCCTGCCGCTGGCCACTGGCACGGCGATTACTCTTGCCACGCCCCTTGCCCGGGGCTAACGCCCGAGGCCTGGACCCAAGCCGCACCCCATAGTGCAGATACGCGGGATAGAACTCTTCCATGCTTTCGGTCTTGGTCGGTGCAATACGCACCAGAAAGCCAGAGCGCGACACCTTGTAGCTGATCGAATCGACCGTCGCGCCGGTTCGACTCTCCGGGTAGCCCGCCTGCCCACCGCCAAGCGCCAGGTTCATCTGCGCGCGGCCAGTAACCAAGGCACCGACCTTGCGCATGCCTGCCCGAACCTTGCGCTTGTTGAAGGCTTCAAAGTCGAACTTTTCAAAGCCTTCGATATGCAGGTAGCCGTCAACGGAAACCGAATTGCTCATCGCTTCCCCCTTCGTTGGCAGGCGGACCATCTGGCCCCAGCTCCTCAACTTCGATCACCGACCACACCATGCGCCCCGCCAGATCGGTTGGCCGGCGGACGCGAAACACCCGATCATGCCAAACAAGCTCATGCGCCGAGTCCAAGCCCGGAATGTGGCGGCAGTAAAGGCGGTGAGTGATCTTGTTGCCGGTTTGCTGAGCATTGGCATAGGTCGCCGTTCCAAGCGGCTCAACCTTTACCCAGCGGTTGCAAACGTGGGTGAACTCAGGCGCAAGGCCGGCGCCTGCTGGCTTGTCGACACGAACTCGAACAGCCATGCGAGCGCGAAGCTCGCCCGAGGAAGGCTCTCTGATCGCCATGGCTAGAACCTCGGCGGCACGGTGATATCTGCCAACAGGTGGTCGACGAAGCTCGCCGGGACTTCGGCCAGGGATTGCCCGACGACCAAAAGCCCTCGGTGGGTGAAGACCGTTTCCGCCGCCATCAGCAACCAGCTCAGTACACCGGGGTAGGCCTCAATGTTCACGCCCGCACGGTATCGAATACGCAGCGCACCTGATGGCCGGCCACCAGGGAAATGCAGATAGCTTTCCCGCCCACTGGAACGAACCTCAACCGCACCGGAAAACAGCTCAAGGCTTGCACCGTCGTCCAGCAGGTGAACTGATTCGACCTCTGTTACCTGCCCAACATCCAGTGGGTGCCCCGACGCGAAATGCTTAGGCCAGTCCTCTTCGTAGAGGGCAGCCCGAACCGCGGCGCCGGTTTTGGACTCGCATTGCGCGGTAACACCGGGAATGATGATATGCTCAATCAGCTCTGATTGCAGATCTTCCGGCTCAGCCCGACATTGATACGCAACCTGCTCCAACGTCAGCACAGGCGGCCCCGTGTAGGCGATACGGCGCGCCATGATCAGGGCTTCCCATCAGCATCCGATTCCGCACCTGGCTTGCTACCGGTACCGGACTCATCTGCTCCGGCACTACTCTGTGCCGCACTGGGTGCATTGCTATTCGCACCAGTCTTGCCCTTTTTTGAAGCCTTCTTGTCAGCCTCAATTGCATAGCCTGCCTCGATCAGGCTATCTGCAACACTGGAATCAAAGCCTGCAGTTTCTCCGGCAGCATAACCGCGCCAGTTTTTTTCAAAGGTAACGATAACTTTGGACATGGGATGCTCCCCTAAACTGAGTCATGGAAGGCCCGGAGCTCCGGGCCGGGTGTGTTAGAGGGTGCTGCCCCATTTGACGTCGGTCATCACTGCCACCGACTCAACGTGCCGTGGACCGAAGTCATGCTTGGCAATCACGCGCACCAACGTCTGATCACGCTGGAAGGCGCTGATGACGTTGCCGCTGCCGTCCTTGTAGGTAGCCTCCTTGCTGAAGTCGATGACCATCGCGTCGTCTTCACCAATGAAGCAATCCGCGAAGTCTGCGAAATGGATTTCCGAGGCATCGCCATCGGCCCCCAGGTTGATCGGGATCTGGGTAGAGGAGCCTACTGGGAAGCCCTTCAGCATGTTCTGGTCCAGCTCTGGATAGGCCTTGTTGCCATTGCCATCACGCAGCGCCGAGAGCCAGCGCTTGGTACGCGGCGCCATGGCAAAGCCGGGAGCCGTCATATTGGAGTTGGCATTCTCCAGGCGCAGGATCAAGGCAGACAAGGCAAACTCGACAGCCTCAAGCGTCACTGCTGCCGGTGCCGCGAACACGTTGAAAGCCGGCGCCCAGAAACGCAGCCCTTTGGGCAGGTTGCCGGTGCCTGCGCCACGCAGGAAGGACAGGTCTTCTGCCGTCGCTACAGAGGCAGTCAGATCGTTCACCACAAGACGATCAACGCTCGGGTTGGTGCCCGAGTACGCCAGCAGGTCGTTGCTGATCGGGACCAGGGCCGCCAGTTTTTTCGACGACAGTTTCAGATCGTCGAACTGCATATCGGTAGCAGGCATATCCTCCTCGGTACCGATATAGCCGACGACTGCGCCGCCTTTAATTCGCGGCACTGTGAGGTTACCGTTTTGCAGCGGCAAGGAGACGGCGCCGAGCTTGCGCACCACCGACTTCGGTCGCAACAGTTCGATTACTTCGCTGGAGAAGCTTTGCGGTACCAGAACCCCACCAGCACCCGGGGTAACGGTGCTCAGAGCCATGGCGATTTCAGGGCTGTAGCCGGAGTCCTTCGCCATCTTGGCGGCGGCATGCTGATCGCCGCGCGCAGCAGCGAGCACGCGAACCATCTGCGCCATGTTGGCACCTGGCACAGGCTTGGCAGTAAATGGACCACTGATGTTTCCGGGTGGACCATTCAGGCCTTGAGCGCTCTCATCGACGGGCACCGCATTGGTCGCGGCCATTCGCTCGGCGGCTTCAGCTCGAGAAAGTTTGTCGGTCAGGCTGTTGAACTGAACGCTGAGCTGCTCGAACTGGGCCAACTGCTCTGCACTGAGCGAGGTGCCCGCAGCTTCAAGTTGAGCCAGCGCCTGAATCTGGCCATTGATAGTGGCGCGTTCGCTACGCAATTGAGTTACGAGGGACATACTGCCTCCTGGGCATAAAAAAACCGCCAATAGGCGGTTGAGATCACTGCCGCGAACGCGGTCAGAGTTGAGACTGAATGGCGAAGGCTGAGGCCTGCACACTGATTCGCTGTCGTGCTTGAATGCCGCCCTGCCGTTGCGCGCGACTGATGGCGACTGCTTGAGACAAGTTATCTACCGCGAGCTGCGGTGACTCCAGGCGATCTGCGAGGCCAACAGCAATGGCAGTCGCGCCGCGATAACATCCGGCCTCGGTGGCAATGATGTCGGCCACGTCACGATTACGGTATTCGGCAACATGGGTTGTGAAGAGCTGATAACTCTCCTGCACGATCTCATTGAGCACCTGAAGTGACTGATCAGTGATCGGCTCGTTTGGGCTCAGGTCATTCTTGTGCGCCCCTGCAAACACCGTGGTGACCTTGACGCCCATACCCTCGATCATCTTGGATCGGTCCATGTGGCTGGCAATCACGCCAATGGACCCCACGCCAGAGGTCAGACTGACCACTACGTCTGTACATGCGGCCGCAATCAGGTAGCCACCAGAGTACGCCATGAAGTTGACCAAGCCGGTGATGGGCTTGATCTTGGTTGCTGCGCGAATATCCGCTGCCAGCTCAAAGGCTCCGACTGCGCTGCCGCCTGGGCTGTCAATGTCGAGCACAATGTGTTCGACCATGGGGTCTGCCACCGCTTGATTCAGCGCAGCACGTAACCCTTCGTAGCTGGTCATCGTTTCGCAAGCATTCAGATGGCTGCCGCGACTCACTAGCACCCCGTGCACCGGAATCACCTCAACACCCGTTTGGGCGATCGCAGCACGGCGCTGCTCTTCGCGGCGATCCTGCTGCGCCTGGTAATCCTCATCGTCATAAAACAGCTTGGGATTGGCTGCCGCTCCTCCCATGTTCAAGTTGACGATATTCAGGCTCATCGTCTGGTTGGCCCAGCGCACAGCCATATCCAGCATATCGGGGGTGGTCAACAGCGGCTGATTGAACAGCAGACTGGCAGCGCGCAGATGTCGTTTCATGCGGCAAGCATCCTCAAGATGTCGTCGCGCTGCTGCTCGAGCTGAGCGCGGACGTCGGGGTTGTTCATGTTGGGTAGGCCATGCGCCACATCGGTCATGTTCAGCGGCTGCAGGTAGCTATCACCGTTGGCCACCGGCGGCATGTTTTCCAGGCGGCGAATGTCATTGATCGACAGCCATCCCCATTGGCGACCGATCGCATATGCGTCGTAGCGGCTCTTCTGGTCGCCTCGCAGCAATCCGGAAAGGTTGAACTCAATGAAGTACTCCCGCCGCTCGGCAGGCAGTAAAAAGTCGCGCATCATCGCCTGCTCATGCCGCTTGACCCATGGCATCAAGGCAAAGATCACGTACTGAATCAGCAGTTGTTCAAGACTGTTGTAGCTGGCCTTTTCCAGGTCGTTAACCATGTGAGGGGGGATCTTGTAGATCCGCGCCAGATCGAGGCCGGTAGCCTTGAGGATGCCCAGTAGTTCGGCATCAACGTTATTCATCGATACCGGCTTGAAGGTCATACCCTCCTGCAGCATCGCGACCTTCTTGGCGTTGTCGATACCGGAGAACTTGGCCCCCCACTGATCAAGGATGCGATCGATGCTGACCTGCTCCTTAATTGGCGGCGCCTCCCGCGGTCGCTCAATTACACCGCTGACGGCGGTACCGTTGGCGAATGATTTGCCCGCGTACTGCCTAACCGCCTGGGCTAAGCCGACCGCATCTGCATGCAGCTCAATGGGCGACAGGCCCGTGTAATGGTTTTTCGTGTGCCAACGCACATGGTGTATCAAGCGCATAGGCAATGGCTCATGTCCGCCAATGCGATACACAGGCCGAAGATCTCCGCCCTTGAGGACCAGCACCTTATCGTTGTGAAGTGGATAAAGCGCCTTCACTGCGCCGTCATCACCCCGCTCAATGTAGCTGTAGCAATTGCCTCTCAAACCCAATGCTAGCTGCCCGGCCTCGCGGTACTCATAGGGTGTCTGCCACGGGTTGGGTTGGTAGCGCAGCACATCGTAAAGCGGGTGACCTGAAGCGACTTCACGCTTGCCATCCCCGAGCCGGCGGTACATCTCAAGCGGCAACTGGCCAATGCTCTCTGCCAGCAGCGTGACGCAGTTCTGGAGAACCGTGATTGCCAAGGCGGTGTCCGGCGTGACAGTCACCCCTGCTGCCGATCGACCAGAGCCAATCAGGCCACGCCAGAAGCCGCTACTCCCGTCGGAAACTACGCCCTCATTGGCACCGAGCAGATTGCTGAAGAACATGCTCAGCCTCCTTCGGGATTGCGTTTGAATTGAGCGCGGGCGGCAGCCTTGTCAGCCAGCCAGGCCCAGCCAATCAGGCCAAGCCCCGCAATGATAAAAGCAGTGGGTACATGAATCAGAGCGACTCCGCCGACCAGCAGGCCGAAGCCGACCAGACCAGCCAGCCACGCTGCAATTGCGATGATGTTCAAACCCCGACTCCTTCGTCATAGATGGATGTGCCACTGCTACCGCTTGAGACTGCCCCGCTGATACCAGTCGCCATGATGGCCGCGATAATCCCGTCGATTCGTCCGGTAGCCTTGGCCTTGTCTGCTTTGCGGTTGTTTGCCGGGTCAGAAACGATCACCGCGTTACCCGCACACCAGGTCATGACTGGGTTACCGTCATGACGCAAGGACTCCACCGTTTCGACTGGGGGTGCATCATCAAAGAGTTCATCTGATGAATCGCCACCTTCAGGCCTGAGTGCGGCCATCCCAAGCAAGCGGCGCTCAAATTCGTCTACCGCTGGCCCCATATCCTTGAAGCCCTGCCCGAATTCAACCAGCGGCGGCAGCGCGATATCGTACTCAGCCATCAATTGACGCATGTCTTCAATACGCCACCGGTCAAAAGCAATCTTGTCCACCTGGAAGAAGTCACAAATGGTCTGCATCCTGCGAAGTACATGCAGTTTGCTGATGGCTCGACCCGGCGTTGTTTCAAGATCCCGCGACTTGATCCAGGCCGCATAAGGCACCTTGTCCCTCGCTTCACGTTTATCCAGCTCGAAATCGGGAATCCAGAAATACGGAAGCAGCCGCCAATGCGGATCCTCATAGGCCGGATAGAACAGCAACACAAAGGATGTAAGGTCAGTGGTGCTGGACAGGTCCAGTCCACCTACACACGGGCGATTTCGCAGGACCGACATCGGTACGCGCTCTTCGGCCTGGCTCCAAACATCCCATGAGATCCAGGGCGATTCGGCGCCAGTCCACTCGCAGAAGTTCAGCCGCCTAACCATCGCCTCTTTGCTCGGCATCCCTCGCGCCTCCGTCACCTGTTCACGCAGGTACTTCATGCCTGGTAGATCGGCGTCCTGCAGTGACGGGTTCGACTTGAACCAGCAGCTTTCATCCTTGATCGGATCATCACCCTCATCCAGCGAGCAGATGTAGGCGAAAAAACCGTCGTCGATCAGCGCGCCGGAAGCAACCCTGGCCCCGTACTCGTGATACTCCCAGCAGGGCCCTCGCTTGTTCGAACCGCTGTTGGTGATCATGAAAATCAGTGCCTGTTTACGGCTCTTGGTGCCGGCTCGCATCATCTCCACGACAAGGTTGGTCTTGTGCTCATGCACCTCGTCAATCAGCGCCATGTGCGGCCTGGGGCCGGACTGACCATCGTCGGAGCTGATCGGGCGGAAAAACGATCCAGCCTTCAGGTAAGCCAGGTTCCAGATGTTCTGACCGGTGCCACTGCAGGCCAGGCGCTTCGTCAGCTCCGGCGACTGCTGCACCATGGCAACAGCGTCTCGAAACAGGATCATCGCCTGGTCTTTTTTCGTCGCCGCCGCGTAGATTTCTGCTCGCGCTTCATTGTCTGCGACCAAGCCTTTCAGCCCCACTCCGGCGGCTAACGGTGACTTTCCTGAGCCCTTCCCACTCTCGACGTAAACCACGCGAAAGCGCCGGTAGCCATCATTGGTCTTCCAACCAAAAATGCTGCCGACGATAAATTTCTGCCAAGGCAACAGCTCAAATGGCAGACCTTCGAACTCACCGCCATTGAGTTTCAGGACCGTGCGGTAAAACCGAATGGCCTTGTTGGCCTCTTCCAGATCCCAAACCAACCCGCGCTTATGCCCTTCCTTTAAGTCCTTCAGATGACGGGCGCATGCGTTTCGTATGTCCGGCCCGGCGACTCGCTCACCGGAATGCACTTCACGCGCATACTGGGTAGCAGGATCCTCAACCGAAGAACTCCGCGAACTGGTCTTCTTGGTCGTCATCGGCTTTTATCTGGACTTTAGATCGGGCGGCTGGGGTGAGGCCGAATTCGACCAGGTAACTTTTAAAGCGTCGGTCGGCGTCAGCGAGCATGGCAACAGCAGGGTTCGCTTTAATCACCAGCTCACCTTGGGTGCTGGTGGTCTCGTAGGTTCGCCCATTGGCGTCAACAAGTTCGCGCAAAGCGAGAATCTCGGAGTAACAATCACACAGTCGCTCAAGCGCAAAGCCATCTGCTTCAGTGAGCACGCCCATGCGATCAAGCAGAACGGTGAGTCGCCCCCAGGCCACTTGACCTTCATCAGTGAGATGCGCCGGAGTGCTGGGGATGCGCTTGGCTGGCAGCGGCTCTTTCTTGTTGATCGGGCGCTTGCCGGGATTCCCCCTGACCAGCTTCAGCTCTGTCGGGGTCGGTCTTCTCCCAGCCATTTTTTGATCCCAAAAAAAATCATTTCATTTCGCGGCTTTGCGCACGAAGGAGGGCGAACGGTCAGGAAAGGTTTCAGGAAAAACATTTCCCCCCCCTACCCTGGATCATGGGGCCCCGCAGCGCCCGGAGGCTTTCAGGAGGGCCGATTCCAGTGGTGCCGTGGGTCCAGCGGCCTTCCGCTGA
>JAEAMF010001343.1_pt1 | contig 18572 bp, 20 predicted proteins | sample 8958721 | NCBI WGS metagenome assembly JAEAMF01 (sample SAMN16933255, study PRJNA681124) | bioreactor sludge metagenome | isolation source: anaerobic bioreactor treating anionic surfactant - SDBS | place: India: Bengaluru | collected 2019-02-28
AAAGTTCAATCCGGCCTTGCACACCGCTTGACGACCATAACAGTATCTACGAAAACAACGGCGATGCTTAGTTTTTCGACTGGTCGACCAGCTTGTTCTTGGCGATCCACGGCATCATCGCGCGCAGCTTGGCGCCGACTTCCTCGATCTGGTGCTCCGAGGTCAGGCGGCGGCGCGAGATCAGGGTCGGGGCGCCGGCCTTGTTCTCGAGGATGAAGCTCTTCGCGTATTCGCCGGTCTGGATGTCCTTCAGGCACTGGCGCATCGCATCCTTGGTCGCCGAGGTGACGACTTTCGGGCCGGTGACGTACTCGCCGTATTCCGCGTTGTTCGAGATCGAGTAGTTCATGTTGGCGATGCCGCCTTCGTAGATCAGGTCGACGATCAGCTTCAGTTCGTGCAGGCACTCGAAGTAAGCCATCTCCGGTGCGTAGCCCGCTTCCACCAGGGTCTCGAAGCCGGCCTTGATCAGCTCGACGGTGCCGCCGCACAGCACGGCCTGCTCGCCGAACAGGTCGGTCTCGGTTTCTTCGCGGAAGTTGGTCTCGATGATGCCGGCGCGGCCGCCGCCGTTGGCCATGGCATAGGACAGCGCGATGTCGCGTGCCGAGCCGGATTTGTCCTGGTAGACCGCGACCAGGTGCGGCACGCCGCCACCCTGGCGGTAGGTGCCGCGCACGGTGTGGCCCGGAGCCTTCGGCGCCACCATGATCACGTCGAGGTCGGCGCGCGGCACGACTTGGCCGTAGTGGACGTTGAAGCCGTGGGCGAAGGCCAGCACGGCGCCCTGCTTGGCGTTCGGCTCGACGCTGTTCTTGTAGACCTCCGCGATGTTCTCGTCCGGCAGCAGGATCATGATGACGTCGGCGTTCTTGACCGCTTCATCGACCTCGGCGACCTTCAGGCCGGCCGCTTCGACCTTGTTCCAGGAAGCGCCGCCGCGGCGCAGGCCGACGGTGACGTTGACGCCGGATTCGCTCAGGTTCTGCGCGTGGGCGTGGCCCTGCGAGCCGTAGCCGATGATGGCGACGTTCTTGCCTTTGATGAGGGAGAGGTCGCAGTCTTTGTCGTAGAAAACTTTCATGGTCATTCCTTAAATTTTTAATGTAATTGTTTGCGAGCGTGATTTGAACGCGTGGGCGGGAGACCCGCCCACCCTACACTTTGAGGATGCGTTCGCCGCGGCCGATACCCGAGCCGCCGGTACGGACGGTTTCCAGGATCGAGGCACGATCGATGGCGTCGATGAAGGCGTCGAGCTTGCTCTTGGCGCCGGTCAGTTCGATCGTGTAGGTCTTCTCGGTCACGTCGATGATCCGGCCGCGGAAGATGTCGGCGGTGCGCTTCATCTCCTCGCGCTCCTTGCCGACCGCGCGCACTTTAATCAACATCAGCTCGCGCTCGATGTGCTGGCCTTCGGTGAGATCGACCACCTTCACCACCTCGATCAGGCGATTCAGGTGCTTGGTGATCTGCTCGATGATGTCGTCCGAGCCGCTGGTGACGATGGTCATGCGCGACAGGGTCGCGTCTTCGGTCGGCGCCACGGTCAGGGTTTCGATGTTGTAGCCGCGTGCCGAGAACAGCCCGACCACGCGCGACAGCGCGCCGGCTTCGTTCTCGAGGAGGACGGAAATGATGTGTCGCATTACAGGTCCTCCGAGCCGAGCAGCATTTCATTCAGGCCCTTGCCGGCCTTGACCATCGGCCAGACGTTCTCGCTCTGGTCGGTGATGAAGTTCATGAACACCAGGCGGTCCTTCATGGCGAAGGCTTCGCGCAGCGAGCCCTCGACGTCGCCCGGCTTCTCGATGCGCATGCCGACGTGGCCGTAGGCCTCGGCCAGCTTTTCGAAGTCCGGCAGCGAATCCATGTAGGACTCGGAGTAGCGCGAACCGTAGTCGATCTGCTGCCACTGGCGGACCATGCCGAGGAAGCGGTTGTTCAGCAGGATGATCTTCGGCGTCAGGTGGTACTGCTTGCAGGTGGCGAGTTCCTGGATGCACATCTGGATCGAGCCTTCGCCGGTGACGCAGGCAACGGTCGCATCCGGGTTGGCCATCTGCACGCCCATCGCGTACGGCAGGCCGACACCCATGGTGCCCAGGCCGCCCGAGTTGATCCAGCGGCGCGGCTTGTCGAAGCCGTAGTACTGCGCGGCCCACATCTGGTGCTGGCCGACGTCCGAGGTGATGAAGGCGTCGCCGTCCGTGACCTTGTACAACTGCTCGATGACCGATTGCGGCTTGATCAGTTCGTTCGAGCCCGTATAGGCCAGGCAATCCTTGCCGCGCCATTCGGCGATCTGCTTCCACCATGCCTGCAGCGCATTGGTATTGGTCGCGGCCTGGCTGGCGTCCAGCTGCGACAGCAGCTCGACCAGCACGTCCTTGACGTTGCCGACGATCGGGATGTCGACCTTGACGCGCTTCGAGATCGACGAGGGGTCGATGTCGATATGGATGATCTTGCGCGGGTTGGTGGCGAAGTGCTTGGGGTTGCCGATCACGCGGTCGTCGAAACGCGCGCCGATCGCGATCAGGACGTCGCAGTGCTGCATCGCCATGTTGGCTTCGTAGGTGCCGTGCATGCCCGGCATGCCCACGAAATGCGGGCTCGAGGAGCGCGAGGCGCCCAGGCCCATCAGCGTGTTGGTGACCGGAAAGCCGGTCTTGTCGACCAGGCGGTTCAGTTCGTTCGATGCATTGGCCAGGATGACGCCGCCGCCCGCATAGATCATCGGGCGCTCGGCGACCTGCAGGAGCTGGACGGCCTTGCGGATCTGTCCGGCGTGGCCCTTGTCCACCGGCTTGTACGAGCGCATCTCGATCTCGCGGGGATACTCGAAGGCGCACTTGTGCATCGTGATGTCCTTCGGGATATCGACCAGCACGGGACCGGGACGGCCGGTGCGGGCGATGAAGAAGGCTTTCTTGATGGTCGATGCCAGTTCGCGGACATCCTTGACCAGGAAGTTGTGCTTGACCACCGGGCGGGTGATGCCGACGGTGTCGCATTCCTGGAAGGCATCCTGGCCGATCGCATGGCTCGGCACCTGGCCGGAAATGACGACCATCGGGATCGAATCCATGTAGGCCGTGGACAGGCCGGTGACGGCATTGGTCACGCCCGGACCGGAGGTCACGAGGGCAACGCCGACGGTGTTGGAGCTGCGCGAATAGGCGTCTGCGGCGTGGACCGCGGCCTGTTCGTGGCGGACGAGGACGTGCTGGAACTTGTCCTGCTTGAAGATGGCGTCGTAGATGTAGAGGACTGCCCCGCCGGGATATCCGAAGACGTGCTTGACGCCCTCTTCCGCGAGACAACGCACCACTATTTCAGCACCCGTGATCGGGGCCGATGTTTCGTTACTCATGTACATTCCTTTCAAGACCCAATGGGAGTTTGATCGGATGCCCGTTCCTAACGAAATGCGATGTGCGCAACGACCCTCATGCTTCCCTTCTCTCTGCGGTCGCGACTGTGGTTCGGGACACCGTAGGGTCCTTACGCACGGGCGCTGGGCGCAACTCGTTCGGCTTGAGTGTCTGTAGCGTTTATACGCATCTCTCGCGCTTGTGGCGCGGGTCGGAGCAAACTGCCTACAAATGAAAGCGCGTCAATCCGGAGATGGCTTGTGGGCCTTCACCGGGTGACCGGAGAGCTTCGGGGGTGCAAAGCGTTCAAACACATTACTGCGTTGCACCATTTTGGTCAAGCCAAAAGCGTGATTATTTTTGCTCGACCAGAATGGTGCACCTGGATGGTGCGATGCGGATGGTTTTACCGCTGCATGCCCCAGCGTCGAACCGTCATGCGTTCTAGCGTCTGGAACACCAAGTGTTCCACGGCCAGGCCGATGAGGATGACGGCGGCGAGGCCGGCGAAGACCTTGTCGGTGAAGAGTTCGTTGCGGCTCTGGAAGATGTACCAGCCCAGTCCGCCCTGCCCCGAGGTGCTGCCGAACACCAGCTCGGCGGCGATCAGGGTGCGCCATGCAAAAGCCCAGCCGATCTTCAGACCCGACAGGATCGCGGGCAGCGCGGCCGGGATCAGGATCTGCAGCACCATGCGCAAGCCGCCCAAGCCATAGTTGCGGCCGGCCATGCGCAGCGTGTCCGGCACCGAGCGAAAGCCCGCGGTGGCGCTCAGGGTCAGCGGCCACAGAACGGAATGGACCAGCACCATCAAGAGGCTGCCTTTGCCCAGACCGAACCACAGCAAGGCGAGGGGCAGCAGCGCGATCGCCGGCAGCGGGTTGAACATCGAGGCCAGCGTATCGATCAGCTCGCGCCCGACCTTGCTCGACACCGCCAGCCAGGTCAGCAGGAAGGCGCCGAAGACGCCCAGGGTGAAGCCCTGGGTCAGCACCCGCAGCGAGACGCTCACATAGCCCCACAGTTCGCCCGAGGCCAGGCCCTCCACGAAGGCTTTACCCGTCTGGATGGCGCCGGGCAGCAGCAGGTCGTTGTCGAACCAGCGCGCCAGGGCCTCCCAGATCAGCGCGATGACCAGCAGCATGCCGAGTTTGCGCAGCCAGCTGAGGTCCGGCAGCGAAAGTTTTACCGATTGGTCAAAAACCGTCGGCGGCGTGGCTTCCAGCACGTATTCAGGCCGGATCGGCGGATTAAGCATGGACGACCTCCGTAGGGTGGGCGGGGTAATTTCGGGCAATGCCCGGAATTACAAACGCCCCGGGTTCAACCGGCTCCTGCGTACCGAACAACAAACCATGAATCCGCTGCGTCGCCGCCTGGAACTCGCTGCTGCCCGCGCTGGCCAGACTGAACTGATGACTGTTCAGCTCCGCCCTCACCCGCCCCGGATGCGGCGACAGCAGCAGGATGCGGTTGCCCACCACCAGCGCCTCTTCGATCGAGTGCGTCACGAACAGCATCGTAAAACCGATCTCGTCCCACAGCGCCTGCAGCTCTTCCTGCATGGTCCGGCGCGTGAGCGCATCGAGCGCCGCAAAAGGCTCGTCCATCAGCAGGATGGCCGGCTGCATCGCCAGCGCCCGCGCGATCGCCACGCGCGCCTTCATCCCGCCCGACAGCGTATGCGGATAGGCATCGGCAAAGCGTGCCAGCCCGACCTTGCCGAGCCAGTGGCGGGCCCGAAGGTCCGCTTCCTTGCGCTTGACGCCATTGGCGAGCATCGGGAACATCACGTTCTCGCGCACCGTCTTCCAGGGCGGCAGCTGGTCGAACTCCTGGAACACCACGACCCGGTCCGGCCCCGGCCGCGCAATCGCCTTGCCTGAGAGCGTGAGGCTGCCCGCCTGCGGCGCGATGAAGCCGCCCACCGCCTTCAGCAGGGTCGACTTGCCGCAGCCCGAAGGCCCCAGCAGCACGAACCGATCGCCCCGGTGCACGTCAAAGCTGACGTCCTCGGTGGCGCGCACGATGCCGCGTTCGCCCCGGTATTCGAGCGTGACGTGCTCGGCGCGCAGCAATGGCTCGGGTGGCGGGACCAGGTTCAATGGGCTCATGTCAGCTCCCTTTATCCAGCGCGGGGTGCACGAAGAAGTAGTCGCGCCAGCTGGCGGGTCTACGCTTGATGGCGCCCACCTCGTGCAAAAATTGGGCAAGGCCGAGCGTATTCTGCGGCGCCACCTTGAACTGCACCTGCGGATTCCTGATCACCTTCAGCAGCAGGGCCCGGTCGATGTTGCCCTTGTTGACGCGCAGGTAGGCGTCGGCCGCCGCTTCCGGGTTGGTGGAAGCCAGCTGCGCCGCCTCCACCAGCGCATCGATGAAGGCGCGGTAGGTCTTCGGGTTCTCCTTGACGTACTTCTCGGTGGCGTACAGCACGGTGGCCGAGCTCGGCCCGCCGAGCACGTCGTAGGAATTCAGCACGATGTGCGCCTGCGGATTCCCGGCCAGTTCCTGGTCCTGGAAGGGCGGGTTGCCGAAGTGGGCGTTCAGTTCAGTCTTGCCGGCGATGATGGCGGCGGCGGCATCCGGGTGCGGCACGGTCTGGGTGATCGGGTCGAGCTTCTTGAATTCGGCCTTGCCCCACTGCTTGGCGGCGGCCATCTGCAGGATGCGCGCCTGCACCGACACGGTAACGGCCGGCAGCGCGATCCGGTCCTTCTGGCTGAAGTCGGCGATGGTCTTCACCGCCGGGTTGGTGCTCACCAGGTAGTACGGGAAGTTGCCGAGCGAGGCGACGGCGCGTACGTTCTGGCGCCCGCTGGTGCGGTCCCAGATGGTAAACAGGGGCCCGAGGCCGGCGCCGGCCACGTCGATGGAGCCCGAGAGCAGCGCATCGTTGACGGCCGATCCGCCCGACAGCTTGACCCAGTCGACGTCGATATCGACGCCCTGCTTCTTGCCGTGCTTCTCGATCAGCTTCTGGTCCTGGGCCACGTTCAGCAGCATGTAGACGATGCCGAACTGCTCGGCGATGCGGATCTTGCCTTCGGCCTGCGCCGTCGAGGACGCGCCCAGGGCCAGCGCGGCGGCCGCGGCCACGAGTTTCATCTTCAGTAACATGGTTTTCCTTGGTTCAGAACGGGACGTCGCCCTCGATGGTCGTGCGGTACAGCTTGCGGCGCTGGTCTTGCGGGAAAGGCGTGGCCAGGTGCATCACGGAGCGGTTGTCCCAGAACACCATGTCCTTGGGTTTCCACTGGTGGCGGTAAACGAATTCCGGGCGGGTGCTGTGCTCGAACAGCCCGCCCAGCAGCTCGCGGCTGCGCGCTTCCGGGAGGTCGAGGATGCGGGTGGTGAAATGCTCGCTGACGAACAGGGCGCGGCGCGCCGTCTCCGGATGGGTGCGCACCACCGGGTGCACGGCCGGCACCACTTCATCGATCTGCTCCTGGGGCAGCTTCGGACGCCAGGGGTTGCGCTGGCGCAGCTCCTCGTACTTGGCCAGGTAGCTGTGCTCGGCGCGCAGGCCGGCGATCTCGCGCTTGAGCTTGCCCGGCAGCGCGTCGTAGGCGGCGTGCTGGTTGGCGAACAGGGTGTCGCCGCCCTCCGAGGGCAGCTCCTGCGCATGCAACATCGAACCCAGGCTCGGCACTTCCTTGTACGACAGGTCCGAGTGCCAGAAATGGCCGGCGTCGCCCAGGCCGATCGGCTGGCCGTGCTCGCGGATATTCGAAATTACCAGCACTTCCGGGTGGCCGGCCAGCTGGAACTGGCGCAGCACGTGGATCTGCAGCCGGCCGAAGCGGCGGCTGAACTCCACCTGCTGCTGCGGGGTGAAGGTCTGGTCGCGGAACACCAGCACGTGGTGTTCCAGGTGGGCGCGGTGCAGGCGGTCGAAGTCGTCGATGCTGAGCGGGCGGGCAAGGTCGAGGCCGAGCACTTCCGCGCCGAGCGGCTGGTTGACGAAGGGGCGGATGTCGAAATCCTGGCGGGTCGAGTCGAGCGGCATGATGAACCAGTAATGTTGAGTGAACCTGATTCCAGAATAGCCACGCACGACAGGCCCAACAACGAATCATTTCGACTAACTTCATGCAGTTTTTGTCATCGAGGGGGGCTGCACAATAAGTGGGCACTGCGCGATTTCGATGCGTTGAACATGGTTTTTTGCTAGGATTCGATAGTTTTCCTTACGGCATTCGCACCAAACGCCCTTTCAAGCACGCATGGCCACAGACAAAGAACTCAACGACTTCCTCGAGAATGTCGAACGGCGTGCGTTCAAGCAGGCGGTATATGCGGTTCGCAAGGACGAATCGGCGCTCGACATCGTGCAGGATGCGATGATCAAGCTGGCCGAGAAATACGGCGACAAGCCGGCCGCCGAGCTGCCGATGCTGTTCCAGCGCATCCTGCAGACGACCATCCTCGATTACTTCCGCCGCGAAAAGGTCCGGAACACCTGGGTCAGCCTGTTCTCCGGCTTCAGCCGGCAGGATGGGGACGATGAAGAATTTGATATACTTTCTTCCTATGAAGCGGAGGAAGGAACGGCCGCTGCGGAGTCGAGCGCCGACCAGTATGAGCGCACACAAACGCTGCGCATCATCGAAGAAGCGGTAGAAAAGCTCCCACCGCGTCAACGGGAAGCCTTCCTCATGCGTTACTGGCAGGACATGGACGTGGCAGAGACGGCCGAAGCGATGGGTTGCTCCGAGGGAAGCGTCAAGACGCACTGCTCGCGCGCCACCCACGCCCTCGCCGAGGCGCTCAAGGCCAAGGGAATCAAGCTATGAACACGGACGACATCAACCTCGCGTACAAGATACGCCATGCCCTGAACGAGAACCTCGACGCGCTGCCGGCCTCGACGACCGACCGGCTCGCCGCCGCGCGCGCGCGCGCCTTGTCGCGCAAGAAGCCCGACGCGCCGGGCGTCGATACGTCGCGCCAGGTCCAGGCCGCCCCGCGTCCGCTGTTCGACCTCAAGGGCCTGTTTACTGGCCCGGCCCTGGCGCGCTTTGCCGTCGCGGCGCCGATGCTGGCGCTGGTCATCGGCATGGGCGGCGTCTACCAGTACGAGCAGCAGCAGCGCCTGGCCGCCCTGGCCGAGGTCGACGCTGCCGTGCTCGCCGACGAGCTGCCGCTGACCGCCTACCTCGACCAAGGGTTCAACGCCTACGTGGAGTCGCAACAGCGCCAGCAATGACGAAAACCGCGCCGAAGCCCCGCATCGCCGTTGTTGCAACTGCGGCAGCGGTCTTGATTGCCGGGGCCGCGACCTGGGCGGTCTACAACAAATCCGAATCGACGGCGCCGGCCGCGCGCGGCGCAGGCAATCCCCCGACGGTCGCCGCCGGCGCCAAGCCGCCTGCCAAGACCCTCGACAAACCGCTCTGGCGCGAACTGACGCGCAGCCAACGCACCGCGCTCCAGCCCCTGCAGCCCGAATGGGACGCCATGGACGGCGTCCGCAAGCGCCGCTGGCTCGAACTGTCGGCCCGCTTCGCCTCGATGAGCCCGGACGAGCAGGCGCGCGTGCACGAGCGCATGCGCCAGTGGATGCGCCTGACCCCGGCCCAGCGCAACCTGGCGCGCGAAAACTTCAGCAAGACCCGCAAGCTCGACCCCGGCAAGAAGGCGGCGACCTGGGAAAGCTACAAGCAGTTGTCCGAGGAAGAAAAGCGCCGGCTGGCGCGCTCGGGCAACAAGCCGCAGGGCGTGCCCTCGCTGCCGCATTCGCCGATCATCGACACGCCGACCAGCTGCCCACCGGGCGCCACGCGCCGCGGCACCTCCTGCATCATGCCGCCGACGGCGCCTGCGGTGGCAACGGGCGCCGCGACGGCGCCGGCCACCGTGACGCCGACGCCTGCGCCGCCCGCCGCCGCACCGGCGCAGGCGCCTGTCGCACCCTCACCCGCTGCCCCAACCGCTCCGAGTGCAAACAATGCAAGCAACGCAAGCAACATCGGCACCGCCAGCAACTAAGCCGGCGCCGGTCGCTACCCCGACCATCCTGCGCCGCGTGACCGTGATGCTGTACGAAGCGCTGCTCCTGTTCTCGGTCGAGATGCTGGCGATCGCCTTCTACATGCTGGTGACCCTGAACAGCCAGCATCCGGTGGCCAAGGAAGGCATGAAGGCCTGGCTGTTCCTGGTGACGGCCGCCTACTTCATGTGGTCCTGGATTAATACCGGCAACACGCTGGCCATGAAGACCTGGCGCATCAAGGTCGTCAAGCTGGGCCATCACAAACTGCCCTTCGGGACGGCCGCCCTGCGCTTCCTGCTGGCCTGGGGCTGGTTCGCGCCTGCCCTGTTCGTTTGCTGGATGCTGGGTTTGCACAGCAAGACGCAGATCGGCATTGCGCTGGCCGTCGGGATCCTCGCATGGGCGATGACCGCGCTGCTCGACAAGGACCGGCAGTTCCTGCACGACCGCCTGGCAGGGACACGCCTGGTCGCGCTGCCGAAAACCCCGCGCAAGCGGGCCTGAGGCCCGCGCGCCGCTCGTGCCCGATTGCCTTCGTCCGGAACGCGCAGCTGCCTGTCAGCTCGCGAGATACTCGTCGGTACTGACGACGGCCGCGTAGCCGAAGGCAAGCGCCGACATGAGCGCAGCGTGCACCTGCGCAGCCGGCACGGTCTCGCCCCTGAACTCGATCTCACGCGTGGCGCACGCATCGTGCACGACCTTCGTCCTGTAGCCGAAATCCGAGGCGGCGCGTGTCGTGGCATCAATGCACATATGGCTCATGGCGCCGACGACCGTGACTTCCTCGATGCCCTTCTCGTCGAGCATTTCCTTCAGATTGGTCTTCAGGAATGAATTGGGGAAGTGCTTGACGATGACTGGTTCGCCTTCGGCCGGCGCCACGGATTCGTGAATCCGGACGCCCTCCGTTCCTGGTTCGAAGAAGGACGCGCCCGGCTCCGTCGATTCGTGGCGGATGCTGATGACCATGTCGCCTCTGGTCCTGGCATCGGCAATCACGCGTGCGGCATTGGCCAATGCTTCGTGGATGCCTTCCAGGGCCAGTTTGCCGGTCGGGAGATACTCTTGCTGAAGGTCGACGACGACCACCGCTCGTTTGCTCATGAGAGCTCCTTTCATGATCAGAATTTCAGGATGTCGCCATCGGAGGGAATGCGTACACGGTCCTGGATACCGTGCTGCCGGACGTGTTCCTTCAGTTCCTCGCGGCTCAGCGTCATATGGTTGATCGCATCCATGTGTGTCGCAACGATGGTCGCGTTCGGCATGCGCTGGGCGGCGTGCAGCACGTCGTCCTTGCCCATGATGATGGAGCCAGTGAAGCCGACCATGCGGGCGTCGCCGGCGTTCAGGAGGATCACGTCGGGCTTGAACCGCGCCAGCGCCTGGTCGACCTCGCTGCGCCAGATGCTATCTCCCACGACGTAGACGGTTTTTGCGCCTGGCGCCTGGAAGACGATCCCCATTGCCTTGCCCAGTCCCGCGGCCAGCTGCTTGTTCGCGTACATGTCATCGGTACCGTGCTGGCCCCCGGTCTTGCTCAGCTGCACGCCTTCGAACAGGGTGTCGTCCCCGAGGATGCGGACATTCGTATAGCCCTGGCTGCGAATCAGCCTGGCATCGGCTTCGTCCTGCACGAACAGGGGAATCGCTTTTGGTATGAACTGGTGGTTGCCCCCGTCCCAGTGGTCGAGGTGGGTATGGCTCACGATCACCGCGTCCACCCCTTTCATGATGTCCCCGGCCGGCATCGGCAGCTCGACCAGCGGGTTGCGCAGCTGACTGTTGAAGGTGCCCGGGAAGCCAGGATAGGCGCCTTTCCTGGCCAGGAACGGATCCAGCAAGAAGGTCTTGCCTGCATAGTCGATCCTGGCCGTGGCGTTGCGGATCTGTTGTACCTGGACAGGCTGCTTCGCCGCCGCCGGGCCGGCGTTCGGCGCCGCATGGGACGGCAGGCTCACCGCGCCAAGGCTCAAGGAAAGGAAAAGGGCCAAACTGGCAGGTCGTTGCATGTGCTGCTCCATGGAGATGTTGATAGCAGCATTGTGGCGGCAGGCGCTTGCGCTTAATATTGACCCGAATGCCAATTAACGATGGTTTCGGGCCAGAACCGGAGTTTCTCCATGACTAACACATTGCCGCTTGTCGCCCTGATCGTCTATCCGAACTTCAGCCCCTTCCACTTCTCCGTGCCCTACATGGTGTTCAATGCAGAGCTGCCCGAAGGCCGCTTGTTCGACCTGCGGATCGTCTCGCCGGGCGGCCAGCCCCTGGCGGCCGAGCGTGCGATGACGATACAGCCGGACGGCGGCCTGGAACTGGCCGACGCGGCGGACATCGTGGTCGTGCCGGGCTGGCACGACCTGGACGCACGTCCGGTTCCGGAACTGGCGGCAACGCTGGCACGCGCCCATGCCCGGGGAGCACACGTCGTCGGGCTTTGCTACGGAGCGTATGTGCTTGCCTATGCAGGGCTCCTGGACGGCAGGCGCGCTTCGACCCACTGGATGGCCGAACAGGATTTCAGCCTGCGGTTTCCACGCGTGAAGCTCGACATGAACGCACTCTACGTCGACGAGGACCGGTTGATCACCTCGGCAGGCACGGGGGCCGGACTCGACTGTTGTCTCTACCTCGTGCGGGCTTTCCACGGGCCGAAGATCGCCAACAAGGTGGCGCGAACCATGGTCATTCCGCCCCATCGCGAAGGAGGACAGGCACAGTTCATCGAACAGCCCGTGGCTGCCTCCACCGAGGATTCGAGGGTCAACCGGCTGCTCGACTACTTGCGGGAAAATCTCGGCAAGCAGCACAGCATCGACGAACTGGCGGCAAGGGCCGCGACCAGTCGCCGCACGTTTACCCGTCAATTTCACAAGGCCACAGGCATGGCGCTGGGAGACTGGCTGGTCAACGAGCGCTTGCAGAAGACGCGCGAGTTGCTTGAAACGAGCTCGGTGCCCATCGAGCGCATTTCGGAATTGACGGGATTTCAGACACCGCTCGCCTTGCGGCAGCACTTCAAGAAGCGCTTCCAGGTAAGCCCGAGAGACTGGCGCCGTACTTTCGGACAGAAAGCGGTCTGCTGATCGCAAGGCGTGAACGGCACACGCTCCCGTCACGGTGACGACGGACAGAAAATCCAGCCGTGGCGAGAGACCGAGGACTTGCTGCCCGGCATTCGAACGCGGCGAGCGCGCAAACAGCGGAATAATCGAAGGCTTCCAGCGCAACTTCCAGAAAGGTGAACCATGAAGCCATCAAACATCCGCGTCGTGATCATGGGCGCATCGAGCGGCATCGGCGCCGCGACGGCCGTCGCATTCGCACGCGAGGGCGCGCAGCTGGTGCTGGGCGCGCGCGGCAAGGAGGGGCTCGAAGACGTTGCCCGGCGCTGCCGGCAGGCCGGCGGCAGCGCCGAGACCCTGGTCGTGGATGCGACCGATGCCGACGCGGTCGCGGCCTTCGCACAGCGGGCGCGGGCCATCCTGGGCCGGATCGACCTCTGGTTCAGCAACGTCGGCGCCGGCGTGGTCGGCAAGTATGCCGAGGTGCCGATGAGCGACCACCGCCGCATCATCGAGACCAACCTCCTCACCCACATGAACGACGCCCATGCCGTCATGCCGATCTTCCTCGAGCAGGACCACGGCATCTGGGTCAACATGATCTCGGCCGGCGGCTTCGTCGCCTCGCCCTACGCCGCGGCCTACGCGGCCAGTAAATATGGCCTGCGCGGCTTCAGCGAAGCCCTGCGCGCGGAGCTGGTCAAGCGACCGCACATCCGCGTCTGCGACGTGTACCCTACTTTCGTGGACACGCCGGGCATGCGCCACGCGGCCAATTACACCGGCGCCAGGCTGTCGATTCCGCCGGGCGCGCTCACGCCTGAAAAGGTCGCCGCAGCCATCGTCGACCTGGCGCGGCATCCGCGCGACTCGACCGCCGTCGGCGCACCGGCCTCCCTGTTCAGGCTAAGCAATGCAATCGCGCCCAACCTGCTCGCTGCCGGCATGAACCGCTTCCTGGATGGGTGGGCGAAGCGTGGGGAGCGCGCGCGGGATACGGTGGGAACACTGTATGCGCCGCAGCATGGCGCCAGCGGGATCCATAGCGGGGAGCGCCGGCCGCAGCAGACGGGCAACAAGGCGTTGGCGCTCGGGGCGGCGGCGCTGGTGGCGGCGGTGGGGGTGCAGTTGTGGCGGCGTGCGGGTAAGTAATTAGGCTCACACTGAGGTACGGAATTGGATCCCGGCCTGCGCCGGGATGACGGCTCTACTGCTAAGGACTACGAAATAGTTCTAACACGCATCCTCAGCACGTCATTCCGGCGAAGGCCGGAATCCAAATTTTCGCGCAAGCCGCTAGCGCAAATCAGAAGCGCTCGTAGTCGAGCAGGTAGCGCCACTGCCCGGCCTGCAGGCCGGCCATCGGCACGCGCCCGATGCGGATGCGGCGCATCTCGACGATCTCCAGGCCCACTTCGCGGCACATGTGGTCGATCAGTCCCGGGCGCACGTCCTTCAGCGCGAAGCGCAGCCGGTGCTCGCTCTGCCAGCTCACCTTCATCGGCGCGAGCGGCTTGCCGTTGAAGCTCAAGCCGTGGTTGAGCAGCGCCAGCCCGCCCTCCTTGATCGATCCGGCGACGTCGACGATGTATTCCTGCTCGACGCGCACGGCATCGTCCACCAGCTTGCGCGCCACCCGGAAGTCCTGCGTATAGACCACCAGCCCGCTCGCATCCGTCTCCAGCGGCGAGGTCAGGGTCAGCTTGTGCAGGTGCCGCTTGAGGAAGCGCGGCTGCCCGTGCCCCTGTGCCTGGGATTCCGGCAGCAGGCAGCCCAGGGCCGGTTCGCCACGGGCGCCGACACCGGAATTCAAGCCCGCCGGCTTGTGCAGCAGGATGGTCACCGGCGGCGCTTCTTCGCTCGATGCACCCGGCAGTAGGCGCACATCCTGCGAAGGCAGGACCCGGCTGGCGGGATCTTCGACGACGGCGCCGTCTACCTTGACGCCGCCGCCGGCGATGTAGCGCTCCGCCTCGGCGCGCGAGCAGCCGAGCTGCGCGGCGACGCGCTTGGCCAGGCGGATGCCCTCCTCGCTCATCTTGCCGCTCATTGGCTGCGCCAGTCGGCGAAGAAGGCCTGGAACACCTCGACCGTGCGCGCAACATCGGCAGCGCTCACGTCCAGGTGCGTCACCAAGCGGGTACGCGGACCGATCGAGGCGCGGATCTGCGCACGCGCCAGGTACTGGCGCAGCGGTTCGCAGGCGGCCGCCGGCATGTCGAGCCAGAAGATGTTGGTCTGCGGGGTGCCCACGTTCAGCTGTTCGATCTGGGCCAGGCCCTGCGCCAGCGCGGCGGCGTTGTCGTGGTCGTTGGCCAGGCGCTGCACGTTGTGCTCCAGCGCGTACTGCGCGGCTGCCGCCAGCACGCCGGCCTGGCGCATGCCGCCGCCCAGCATCTTGCGCCAGCGCTTGCCCTGCTCGATGAAGGCCTTCGGCCCCAGCAGCACGGAGCCGACCGGCGCGCCCAGGCCCTTCGACAGGCAGACCGAGACGGTATCGAAGCCTTGCACCACCTCGCGCAGGCTGATCCCCTGCTTCACCGCCGCATTGGCGATGCGGGCGCCGTCGAGGTGGGTGGCCAGGCCGCGGCTGTGCGCCAGGCCGGTGGCAGCTTTCACGTAGTCCTGCGGCAGCACGCGGCCGCCGATGGTGTTTTCCAGCGCCAGCAGGCGGGTGCGCGCGAAGTGCATGTCGTCGGGCTTGATGTAGGCCTCGATGTCCGACAACAGGATCGAGCCGTCCGCCTGGTTGACGATCGGCTGCGGCTGGATCGAGCCCAGCACCGCCGCGCCGCCGCCTTCGTACTTGTAGGTGTGCGCTTCCTGGCCGACCAGGTACTCGTCACCGCGGCCGCAGTGGGTCATCAGCGCGATCAGGTTGGTCTGGGTGCCCGAGGGGGCGAACATGCCGGCTTCAAAGCCGAACAGCTCGGCCGCATACTCCTGCAGACGGTTGACCGAGGGGTCGTCGGCGTACACGTCGTCGCCGACCTCGGCCGCCGCCATGGCGGCGCGCATCTCCTCGCACGGCTGGGTGACGGTGTCGCTGCGCAGGTCGATCCACTCGGTCGCCCGCTGGCGCTGGTTGGTGTCGCTCATCTCGTTCTCAGTCTGCTGTGACAGGTGTATAAAAGCGCTGCTTCATTTCGTCGAGCCCCAGCTCGGCCATCACTTCCTGAAGGCGTTCGGACGGCCGGCGGCGCGGCAGGTTCTTGTAGGTGGCGACGATGAGTTCATTCTTCATCGAGTGTTCCCAGCCCACCAGCTCGGTCACGGTCACCTGGTAGCCGTGCGCTTCCAGCTGCAGGCAGCGCATGACATTGGTGATCTGGCTGCCGAACTCGCGGGTGTGGATCGGGTGGCGCCAGATCTCGGTCAGCGCGCTGCGGCCCAGGTCCTTGCCTTTGTTCTTGCGCAGCACGCTCGCGACTTCGGCCTGGCAGCACGGCACCAGCACCATGTGTTTCGCCTTCTTTTTCAGGGCGAAGTCGATGGCGTCATCGGTGGCCGTGTTACAGGCGTGCAGTGCGGTGACGATGTCGATCGTCTCAGGCAGCTCCTTCGACGTCGTCGATTCCGCCACCGACAGCGGCAGGAAGGACATGCCCGTGAAGCCCAGGCGCGCGGCCAGCTCGGTCGATTTGCTTACCAGTTCGTCGCGGGTCTCGATGCCGTAGATGTGCGAACCTCCTTCGAGTCCCTTGAAGAACAGGTCGTACAGGATGAAGCCGAGGTAGGACTTGCCGGCGCCGTGGTCGACCAGCGAGACGCTTTGCTTCTCCTCGAGCACGCTATTCAGCAAGGGCTCGATGAAGTTGTACAGGTGGTAGACCTGCTTGAGCTTGCGGCGGCTGTCCTGGTTCAGCTTGCCGTCGCGCGTGAGGATGTGGAGTTCCTTCAGCAGCTCGACCGACTGGCCGGGACGGACTTCCGGCGGCAGCGCCGCCGGGATGTGGTTGGTTTGCTTAGCGTGCTTCATCGATCCATGCCGCCTGAATGGCTTCCAGTACGCGTTCCCCGCCGCGCGCACGGTCGTCGTCGAAGCCTTCGAGGGCGACGACCCAGTTGTGCAGGTCGACGAAGCGCACGGTGGCGGGGTCGACCTCGGGGTACTTCTCGTACAACGCCTCGGCAATGGCCGAGACCTCAGTCCACTTCATGACAGCCTCCGTTCAGTGGCTTTCTCAGTGACTCTTCTCTGCGGCGTGGTTGATCGTGTACTTCGGGATCTCCACGACCAGGTCTTCCTCGGCGACGATGGCCTGGCAGGACAGGCGCGAATTCGGCTCCAGGCCCCAGGCCTTGTCGAGCATGTCTTCTTCTTTTTCTTCCTGCTCGTTCAGCGAGTCGAAGCCTTCGCGCACGATCACGTGGCAGGTGGTGCAGGCGCAGACGCGGTCGCAGGCGTGTTCGATCTCGATGTCGTTTTCCAGCAGGACGTCGCAGATCGACTTGCCGGCCGGGGATTCCAGCACGGCGCCGTCGGGGCAGAAGACTGGGTGGGGGAGGATGACGATTTGTGGCACTTGGGTTACCTCGTTATATATTGTTTGCTTCTCCGCCGTCATCCCGGCGAAGGCCGGGATCCAAGTTCGTCGCGTTACGTCTGCGCTTGCAGAAATTGGGTTCCTGCCTTCGCCGGAACGACGTGCGTGGGGCGCGGGCCGAATGAACCAGCCGCGTCAGATTACGTTTTAAACCTCGTCCAGCGACTTGCCCGCCAGGACCTTGCGCACGCTCTTGTCCATCCGGCGTGCCGCGAACTCTTCCGTGCCCTTGGCCAGCGCCTGCACAGCCGCGTGCAGCGCGTCCTGGCGCACGCCGGGCTCGATCGAGGTGTCGTTCGAGCCGTGGATGGCATTGCGCACACCATGCACCAGCTTTGCGGTCTCTTCCTGCTCCGCCTCGCTCAGCAAATCGGCATCCGCATCCAGCGCCGACTGCGTCGCCAGCAGAATGCGCTCGGCCTCGACCTGCTCTTCGCGCAGCGCGCGCATCTGCATGTCGCCCTGGGCCGAGGTGTAGGAATCCTGCAGCATGCGCGCCACTTCGTCGTCGCCCAGGCCATAGGATGGCTTCACGGTGATGGACGCTTCCACGCCGGAGCGGGTTTCGCGTGCCGATACCGACAGCAGGCCGTCGGCGTCGACCTGATAGGTCACGCGGATGCGCGCCGCGCCGGCCGCCATCGGCGGGATGCCGCGCAGCTCGAAGCGCGCCAGCGAACGGCAGTCCGATACCAGCTCGCGCTCGCCCTGCACCACGTGCACCGCCAGTGCCGTTTGGCCGTCCTTGAAGGTGGTGAATTCCTGGGCCCTGGCACACGGGATGGTCGAGTTGCGCGGGATGATCTTCTCGACCAGGCCGCCCATGGTCTCGATGCCGAGCGACAGCGGGGTGACGTCCAGCAGCAGCCAGTCGTCGCCCTCGGCGCGGTTACCGGCCAGCAGGTTGGCCTGGACGGCGGCGCCCAGCGCCACCACCTTGTCCGGGTCGATGTTCGCGTGCGGGATGGTGTGGAAGAACTCGCCCACCGCGCGGCGCACGTGCGGCATGCGGGTGGCGCCGCCGACCATCACGACGCCGTCGACGTCCTCGACGCTCACGTCGGCATCGCGCATGGCCTTGCGGATCGCGTTCATGGTCTTGGCGACCAGGTGCTTGGTGATGTCGGCGAAGGTCTGCGCGGTGATGGTCACCTGCACGATCTCGCCCGACTTCAGGATCGCCTCGATCGTGGTTTCCTCGTTGGTCGACAGCAGTTCCTTGGCCTGGCGCGCCTTGACCATCAGGGTGGCGGTGTCCTGCTCGGAGAGCGGCGCCAGCTTGGCCTGCTCGACGATCCAGCAGAACAGGCGGTGGTCGAAGTCGTCGCCGCCGAGGGCCGAGTCGCCGCCGGTAGACAGCACCTCGAACACGCCCTTGGAGAGCTTGAGGATCGAGATGTCGAAGGTGCCGCCGCCCAGGTCGTAGACGGCGTACACGCCTTCCTTGCCGTGGTCGAGACCATAGGCGATCGCCGCGGCGGTCGGTTCCGACAGCAGGCGCAGCACGTTGATGCCGGCCAGCTGGGCCGCGTCCTTGGTGGCCTGGCGCTGGGCGTCGTCGAAGTAGGCCGGCACGGTGATC
>JAEAMF010001335.1_pt1 | contig 18542 bp, 11 predicted proteins | sample 8958721 | NCBI WGS metagenome assembly JAEAMF01 (sample SAMN16933255, study PRJNA681124) | bioreactor sludge metagenome | isolation source: anaerobic bioreactor treating anionic surfactant - SDBS | place: India: Bengaluru | collected 2019-02-28
TCGGAATTCTCCATCCGCCGGCCCATCTTCACCTGGATGGTGACGCTCGTCGTCATCATCCTGGGCCTGGTCTCGCTCTCCCGCCTGCCCGTCGACCTGATGCCCGAGATCGTCTACCCGACCCTCAACGTCAACGCTTCCTACGCCAACACCGGGCCGGAGGAGATCGAGGAGATCATCACCCGGCCGATCGAAGAGGCCTTGAGCGCCGTGCCCGGCGTCGAGGAGGTCTTTTCCTCGTCCTCGGAGGGCTCGAGCTCCGTGCGCATCATGTTCGCCTGGGGCACCGACCTGGACGCCGCGGCCGACGACGTCCGCGAGCGCCTGGACCGCATCGTGGGCCGGCTGCCCGACGAGGTCGACCGGCCGACCCTGCGCAAGTTCGACCCGGCCCAGCAGCCCATCCTCCAGTTCGGCGCCTTGAGCAACCTCGACCCCGTCCAGGCCCGCCGGATCATCGACGAGCAGATCGCCTACCGGCTGGAGCGCGTCGCCGGGGTGGCCTCGGTCGACGTCTACGGCGGCCGCCAGCGGGAGATCCAGGTCAACCTCGACCCCCTCAAGCTCAAGGCCCTGGGCCTGCCCCTGAACGTCATCACCTCCAAGATCCGCCAGGAGAACGTCGACATGCCGGCCGGGGTCATCGAGCGCGGCAACTACGAGATCCTCCTGCGCATCCCGGGCGTCTTCACCAGCCTGGAGCAGCTTCGCGACACCGTTGTCGCCGTCCGCGACGGCGTGCCCATCCAACTCCGCGAGATCGCCAGCGTCGACGACACCTTCCAGCGCGTCACCCGCGTCGCCCGCATCAACGACCGGGAGGGTATGCGCCTGGCCATCTACAAGCAGTCGGGCGAGAACACGGTCAACGTCGCCGAGCGGGTCCTGAAGGAGATCGCCGAGATCCAGCAGGACATCCCCCAGATCGAGCTCCTGCCGACCTCCAACAGCGCCGAGTACATCCGCCAAGCCATCAACAACGTCGGCTCCTCGGCCGTCTGGGGCGCCGGCCTGGCCATCCTGGCCCTGCTCGTCTTCCTGGTCAACATCCGCAGCACCCTGGTCGTGGCCATCTCCATCCCCATCTCGCTCGTCGGGACCATCGCCCTCATCTACTTCGGCGGCTTCACCCTGAACACGATGACCCTGGGCGCCCTGGCCCTGGGTATCGGCCAGCTCATCGACAGCTCCATCGTCGTCCTGGAGAACATCTACCGCATGGAGGAGGGCGGCCTGCCGCCCCTGAAGGCCTCCATCGACGGGACGAACGAAGTGGCGGCGCCCATCGCCGTCGGGGCCATCACGACCTGCGTCGTCTTCCTGCCGATGATCTTCATGCGGGGCATGTCGGGGGTCATGTTCAAGCAGCTGGCCTACGTCGTCAGCTTCGCCAACCTGATGGGCCTGTTCGTGGCCCTGACCATGGTCCCGATGCTCTCGGCCCGGCTCATCCGCCCGGCCAAGCCCTTCGACCCGTCGACCAAGAAGCCGCTGGAGCGGCTGGCCAACGCCCTGCTCGGCGGCTTCCGCAAGCTCGAGAACTGGTACAAGCGCCTGCTCCACAAGGCCCTCGACCACCGCGTCCTCGTCCTGGGCAGCGTCGGGGCCCTGCTCGTCGGCTGCCTGTTCCTGATCAAGCTCGTCGGCACCGAGTTCATGCCGGCCACAGACGAGAACGAGGTCCGGGTCTCGGTCGAGATGGAGGTCGGCACCCGCCTCGAGGTCATGGACCGGACCTTCGCCGTCGTCACCGACATCGTCAAGAAGGCCGTCCCCGAGATCGTCAGCCACGAGGAGAGCTTCGGCGGCGGCGGCTGGCGCAGCGGCGCCAACACCGGCAACATGACCCTCAAGCTCGTGCCCCGGGACAAGCGCTCGCGGTCGAGCGAGGAGATCGCCGTCGACCTGCGGAAGAAGCTGGCCAACATCCCCGGCTCCGTCATCCGGACCCGGGCCAGCGGCGGCCAGATGATGTTCGGCATGCGCGGCGGCGGCGGCCAGGAGCGGCTCCAGGTCGAGGTCCGCGGCTACGACCTGGCCGTGTCCGAGGCCCTGGCCCGGCAGGTCCAGGAGATCGTCAAGAAGGTCCCCGGCGTCACCGACACCCGGCTGAGCCGGGAGATCGGCAATCCCGAGGAGCTGCTGGTGATCGACCGCCAGGCGGCGGCCGACATGAAGCTCTCGGTCACCGACATCGGCCAGTCCATCCAGACGGTCCTGTCGGGAACCCAGGCCAGCTACTTCCGCGAGGCGGGGCGCGAGTTCCGCATCCTGGTCAAGGTCAAGGATTCCGAGTTCCTGGGCCTCCAGGACATCCTCGACCTGACCGTGACCAACTCGACGGGCGAGCAGATCAGCCTGCGCAACGTCATCAACACCCGGCCCCGGCGCGGGCCCATCCGCATCGAGCGGCGGGACCGGGAGCGCGTCGTGACCGTGTCCGGCGAGATCGCCGGCCGGGACCTGGGCTCGGTCATCGCCGACTCCCGGCAGGCCCTCCGGGCCATCCCGGTGCCGCGCAACTTCAGCATCCAGTTCACCGGCGACTACGAGGAGCAGCAGAAGGCCAACCGCGAGCTGCTCCTGAGCATCATCCTGGCCCTGATCCTGGTCTACATGATCATGGCCATGCTCTACGAATCGCTGCGCGACCCGCTCATCGTCATGTTCTCCGTGCCCCTGGCGGCCATCGGGGTCATCCTGATGCTGTTCGTGACCAAGACGAGCTTCAACATGCAGTCCTACATCGGCCTGATCATGCTGGGGGGCATCGTCGTCAACAACGCCATCATCATCGTCGACTACACCAACCTCCTGCGCCAGCGCGACGGGATGCCCATCCGCGAGGCCATCGAGGAGGCCGGCCGGCGCCGGCTGCGGCCCATCCTGATGACGGCCTTCACGGCCATCATGGCCACCCTGCCCCTGGCCCTGGGGGTCGGCGAGGGCGGCGAGGCCCAGGCCCCCCTGGCCCGGACGGTCATCGGCGGCCTCTTGAGCTCGACGCTCATCACCCTGATCGTCGTGCCCGTCGTCTACAACATCTTCGAGGACTTCCGGCGCAAGAAGGAGCACGGCCAGGAGCCCAACGGCGGGGCCAAGCCGGCCGCCGCATAAGCCCGCGACCGGGGCCGCGGCCGGCCGCGACCGGGAACGCGGTTGGGGCCGCGGCTGGCGGTTGTAGTCGCGATTGGGGACATGTACCCTTGGTACGTGTCCCCATTGTCGGTACGTGTCCCCATTGTCTTATTTGACGTCCGGCGCCGGGAATGGCTATCATGCTTTGCGGACACATGCTCATGATCGATCTCAAGGACTTTGGTTGGGACGCTTTCTTCGCCGCCGCTTTCGAGGCCGGCGCGGGCGAGGGGCTGGCGCCGGGCCGCGTCGTCCGGCAATCGCGCGACCTGGCGACCGTGATCACCGCGGCCGGCGAGCTCGAAGCCGAGGTCTCGGGCCGGTTCCGGCACCAGGCCCGCGGGCCGGCCGACTTTCCGGCTGTCGGCGACTGGACGGCGTTCCGGTCGGTTCCGGGCGGCCGGGCCGTCATCGAGGCCGTCCTGACCCGCCGCAGCGCCTTTACCCGCAAGGCGGCCGGCGAGGCGGTCGAGGCCCAGGTCGTCGCCGCCAATGTCGACACGGTCTTCCTGGTCAGCGGCCTGGACGGGGACTTCAACCTGCGGCGCATCGAGCGCTACGTGACCACGGCCTGGTCGAGCGGGGCCGCGCCGGTCATCGTCCTGAACAAGGCCGACCTGCGCGCCGACCCGGAGGCGGTGGCCGCCGCGGCGGCCGCCGTCGCTCCGGACGTGCCGGTGGTGACGGTCCGGGCGCGGGCCGCCGGCGGCCTGGACGCCTTGGGGCCCTATCTCGAGCCGGGCCGGACCATCGCCCTGCTGGGCTCCTCGGGCGTCGGCAAGTCGACCATCATCAACCGCCTGCTCGGCGAGGAGCGCCTGGCCACGGCCGCCGTCAGCGACGCGGAGGCGGGGCGGGGGCGGCACACGACGACGCGCCGCGAGCTCATCCGGCTTTCGGGCGGAGCGCTGCTTGTCGACACGCCGGGCATGCGCGAGCTGGGCCTGTGGGCCGACGACGACGGCCTGGACCGGACCTTCGAGGACATCGATACGCTGGCGGCCCAGTGCCGGTTCCCGGACTGCGGCCACGAGCGCGAGCCGGGCTGCGCCGTGCGGGCGGCGGTCGAGGAGGGCGGGCTCGACCGGGCCCGCTGGGAGAGCTACCTCAAGCTGCGCCGCGAGCTGCGTTTCCTGGAGCTCAAGAAGGACGAGAAGACCCGCCGGCAGCACGAAAAGGCCGTCGGCCGTGATTTCGCGGCCCGTATCAAGGAGATCAAAAAGAACAAGCTCCGGTACCGCTAAGGCCCGGTTCTTCTCCCGATTCCGGGAAGTCCCTCTCTCCGGCTGTGCTCGGGGCAGCGGGAAGCGCAGCGAACGGGGAGCGAACGGGGACATGTACCTCGGGTACGGGAGCGAACGGGGACATGTACCTCGGGTACGTGTCCCCGATCTCCTCGATCTCCTCCCGATACCGCCGATTGACGCCCCAGTCGAGAAGCGGCTATCATGCGGCTGACCCGATCCCGCATATCCCCGGGAGATAACAAATGAGAGACCCGCTCGCCCACCCGGCACCTGCTTTGGCCGTTTCGATCGTCGCGTCCCTGTGGCTCGCCGTTTCGGGTGCCGCCCAGACGCCTGACAGCGGGGCGGCGCCCGTCCACGAGCTGACGCTGGCGGCCAAGGAGCTGGCGCTCACGAAGGGCCTGGCCGTCGGGCTCATCGGGTCCTACGGCCGGTCGGCGGTGCCGACGGACCTGCTGGCCTGGCAGATGTCGCAGGGCCCGATGGCCGGGCCGCGCGCAGGGCTGGCCATCGGCAAGAACGCCAAGGGCGCGGACCAGGCCTGGGCCGCCGTGGAAGCCGGCAAGGACGGCGCCATCGAGAACCGGGCCCTGGCCGGCGGCTATCTCTTCATGGTCGTCGAAACCGACGCGGCCCGGACCATGGTCCTCGACGCCACCGGCTTCTACGAGGCCTGGGTCAATCGGGAGCTCCGCGGCGGCGAGAAGTATGGGGCCGACTACTTGCGCCATCCCGTTCGCCTCGTCAAAGGACGCAACACGCTGCTCTTCCGGGGCGAGCGGGGCCGCTTCAAAGGCCGTCTTTACGAGCCGCCGGCCGAGATCTTCCTGACGGACAAGGACATGACCCTGCCCGACCTCGTGGCAGGGGAGAAGGGGCCTTTCTGGGCCGGCCTTCGGCTCGTCAACGCCACGGGCGAGCGGCTGGAGAGGATGGAGCTCCTTCTGCGCGCCGGAGACAAGGAGACCCGGACGCGGCTCGAGGGGACCGTGGCGCCGTTCTTCACCCGGAAGCTGGCCGCGCCGCTGGCCGTCGACGCGCCCGCGGCCGAGGGCCCGGTGCGGCTCGAGGTGCGGCTCCGGGCCCGGGCCGGCCGGCGGACGCTCGAAACGCCCGCCTTCCCGCTCGAGCTCAAGGCCGTGGCGGCCACGGCCCACCACAGCCGGACCTTCGTCAGCGAGACCGACCGGAGCGTCCAGTATTTCGGCGTCGCGCCCCTCGTCCGGGGCGACAGGCCGCCGGACGGAAAGAAACCGGCGCTCATCGTGACCCTCCACGGCGCCAGCGTCGAGGGCATCGGCCAGGCCCGGGCCTACCGGCCCAAGGATTGGGCTTGGATCGTCGCCGCCACCAACCGCCGCCCTTACGGCTTCGACTGGGAGGACTGGGGCCGGCTCGACGTCCTCGAGGTCAGGGACGAGGCGGAGCGGCTGTTCGGGACGGACCCGGGCCGGACCTATCTCACCGGCCACTCCATGGGCGGCCACGGCACGTGGCAGGTCGGCGCGACGGTGCCCGGCCTGTGGGCGGCCATCGCTCCGAGCGCGGGCTGGCGCAGCTTCACCTCCTACGGCGGCGGCGTCACGTACAAAGACCCGTCGCCGGTCGAGCGCCTGTTGCTGCGGGCCAACAACCCCAGCGAGACGGCCGGCCTGGCCCGCAACTTCCTCCATTACGGCGTCTATGTCCTGCACGGCGACCAGGACGACAACGTGCCCGTGTCCGAGGCCCGGTCCATGCGCGAGATCCTCGGCGCGTTCCACCCCGACTTCGCCTACTACGAGCGGCCGGGGGCCGGGCACTGGTGGGGCAACGAGTGCGTCGACTGGCCGCCGCTCCTGGCCTTCCTGCGGGACCGGGTCCGGCCGGCGGAGGCCGACGTCCGGCGGGTGGAGTTCGTCACGGCCAACCCCGGCCTTTCGTCGCGCTCGCGCTGGGTCGAGGTCCTGGCCCAGAAGCGCCCGCTCGAGTATAGCCGCGTCGAGATCGAGCGGGACGAGGCCGGCCGGTCGTTCAAAGGCACGACGGAGAACGTCGAGAGGCTGGCGCTCGACTTGTTGGCCAACGCCATCGTCGCGGGGGCCGCGGCGGCGTCCGCACCGACGGGAGCGCCGGCGTCCGCCCCGAAGCCGGTCGTGATCGACCTTGACGGTTCTCGTGTTGAGGCCGACCCAATGCCCGGCGCGGCGCGCCTCTACCTCGAGCGGGGCGAGAAGGGCTGGACCCTGACCTCGGCGCCGTCGCCGGCCTTAAAAGGCCCCCATCGGGCGGGCGGCTTCAAGGACGCTTTCCGCCGCGGCTTCGTCTTCGTCCATGGCACGCGGGGCGACGACGCGGAGGACCTCCGGGCTTTCACCAAGGCCCGCGCCGACGCCGAGACCTTCTGGGTCCGCGGCAACGCCGGGATCGAGATCCTGCCCGACACGGCCTTCGACCCGGCCAAGTTCAAGGACCGCAGCGTCATCCTCTACGGCAACGCCGACACCAATGCGGCCTGGCCGAAGCTGCTGGCGGGCTCGCCCGTCGAGGTCCGCCGGGGACGGGCCCGGGTGGGAGAGAAGCGTTACGAGGGGGGCGATCTCGCCGCCTATTTCGTCCGGCCCCGGCCCGGGAGCGACGTCGCGTCGGTCGGGGTCGTCGCCTGGACCGGTGACGCCGGCTGGGTGGCCGCCTCGCCCGTCCAGTACTTCGTCAGCGGCGCGGGCTACCCCGACCTGATGCTGTTCACGGCCGAGACGCTGCGCACCGGGACGGGCGGCGTCCGAGCCGTCGGCTGGTTCGGCAACGACTGGTCGCTCGAGCGCGGCGATATCGTCTGGAACGAAGTCCCGGAGAAATAGCAGAACCATATCAATAGGCTCTTCCGCGGGGCTCGACTGCGTGGACGACGATCTCTGATTTGTCGGATTCCAGTTCGAAGATCAGTCGATACTCGCCGACCCGAAATCGATAGAGACCCAGGAGCTTTCCCTCCAGCGGACGGACGTCTTTATGTCTGAGCGGGTTCTCAAGTGCTTCCAGCTGTTTTATGCGCTCCCGTATTCGTAATTGTACGGACTTTTCCAATTTGTCCAGAGCTTTTAGAGCGGCTCTTGAGAGATTTACGGTCCAGGAATGCTTCTGCATCCTTTAAAGAGACGCCCTTCCCCTCCCGATATTCTCGCTGAGAGGTTTTGATCCTTCTTAAAAAGCCCGGAATAGCCAGCAGTTCCAGGGTTTCCTTGCGGCTCTCGATGTACTCGTCGATCAACTCGATGACGATATCGTTCATCTTCCGGTTCTCCAGGCTGGCGGCGGCCTTGAGGAGGTTCTTCTTCTCCTCGGGGATGCGGATCGTGGCGGTTTCCAAGGGGCCCTCCTTAATAGGAGATTAATCGCTTAAGCGCTTTTTGTCAACAGCCTCTGTCGACCGTCACCTTTATGGGAAGACGAACGGGAGCAAGCGATTTTCTCAGCGAGCAGGACTTGAGTTTTCTGCCCGGAGGGGCTTAAATAGAAAAGCCCCTGCGGGATATAAAAAAGACAGAAATGAGAACAACCGTCGACAGGCCCGTTCTTTTACTCCTGGCCTTGCTCGCTCCGTTCTTCGTCGCCGCCGCCGCGTCCAACCAGGCCGATCCGCCGCCCGCCGCCTTCGATCCCGCGGCGACGCTCTCCGTCGAGGACCTCCGGGCCGACCTCGACGTCCTCTGGGCCGTCCTGGAGGAGGGCCACGGCGGCTTCGAGCGCTACACGCCGGCGGCCGCGCTGCGGCGGAAGTTCGACGCGGTGCGGGACGGCCTGACGGGCCCGATGACCTGTTTCGATCTTTTCGCCCGCCTCTCGCCCCTGGTCGCCGCTATCAAGGACGGCCACACCCGCATGAGCCTGCCGCCGGAGGCCTCGGCGTATCTCGGCGCCAAGCCCGGCTTGGTCCCGTTCGGCCTCCGCATCCTCGGGGAACGGGCCTACATCTTGAGGGACTTGACCGCCGACCGGACCATCGGCGAGGGCGCGGAGCTCCTGGCCATCGACGGCCGGCCGTTCCGGACCGTCCTGGCGGCGCTCCTGCCTCTCGTCCCGGCCGACGCCGGCATCCGGACCGCCAAGCTCCGCCGCCTCGAGCCCCCGGCCTCCTTCAGCCGGCTGTACGGCCTGCTGTTCGGCTGGCGGGAGTCGTTCCGCCTCAAGGTCCTGCCCTTCAGTGGCGGCCCGGCCCGGGACATCACCGTCCCCGGGCTCACGGCGGCGGACCTGGCCCGGCGGCGCCGGGAGCGGTACCCCGAAGCCGACGCCGTCCGGCCGGTCTACGAGTTGAGCTTCGCCGGCCCGGTCGGCGTCCTGACCATCCGCCAGTTCGGCGACGATCCGGGCAAGGACCGGCCCCGCTATCGGGAGTTCCTCGAGGGCGCCTTCCGGACGCTCCGGGACCGGGCGACGGCGAGCCTCGTCATCGACCTGCGCGGCAACGGCGGCGGCCGCGACGAGTACGCCAAGCTCCTGTTCGCCCATGTCATGGACCGCCCGTTCCTTTATTACGCGGGGCTGGAGACGAAGAAGGACGACTACGATCTGTTCCGGTACACGACCGAGACCGCGGCCGGCCGGGAGGAGCTGAAGAAGCCCCTCCGGAAGAACGAGCGCGGCTGGTTCGACGTCCTGGGCCATCCCAACCGCGGCCTGCAATCGCCCGCCGAGCCGGGCTTTCGCGGCCGGGTGGCCATCCTCATCGACGGCGGCAGCTTCTCCGCGACCGGCGAGACGACCTCCGCGTTCCACTACTACAAGAAGGCCGTCTTTTTTGGCGAGGAGTGCGGCGCGGGCTATTACGGCAACACGTCCGGGTTCATGGTCACGGCCGGCCTGCCCCGCAGCCGCATCCAGGTCAACGTCCCGCTCGTCCTTTACACCATGGCCGTCGACGGCTACCCGAAGGACCGGGGCATCGTGCCGGAGTTCCCCGTCTCTCCGACGATCGGGGACATCCTGGCCGGGCGCGACCCGGTCATGGAGCGGGCCCTGGCGTACCTGGAAAAGAAATAGGGGAGAGTGCCCAGGGCGGGAGTCGAACCCGCAAGGCCTTGCGGCCGCGACATTTTAAGTGTCGTGCGTCTGCCAGTTCCGCCACCCGGGCTTCGGCCGCCGTCCGGCCGGGGCCGATTATACGACAGTGAATCCGGCGAGACAAACGGCCGGCTGGGGACCGCCGCCGCCCGCGACGGCGTTCCGGCCCGCGGTTGTTGCCGGCCCCGGCGCGTGTTATGATGCCTTCAATTCCCGTGAGATGCGTTGTCCGCCCGGATCATGATCGGAGGAGGGGACCCATGCCGGAGGAATGGACGCCGGTCGCCGGGCGGGTCCTCCGAGGCTGCGGGCTTTCGTTCGCGGCGCCGTTCGCGGTCCTGCTGGCGGCGGCGCTGGCGGTTGCGGCCGCGACCCAGGTCCCGCTGTCGAAGGACATGCCGCAGCGGGCCCACGCCGAGGTCGACGGCCTGGCCCTGACCCCGCCCATGGGCTGGTATCCCTGGAACGTCTTCGGCGAGGAGCCCCAGAACGAGACGCTTATCCGGGAGATCGCCGCGGCCCTCGTCTCGAGCGGCATGAAGGACGCGGGCTACGCTTACATCGGGCCGGACGAGGGAATGTGCTTCGAGCGCGGCCGGGACGGGCGCCTGGCGCCGAACTTGGCCCGTTATCCCTCCGGCCTGCGGGGGCTGGGGGACCACCTCCATCGCCTGGGCCTGAAGTACGCCCTCTACACGGACGCCGGGAGCCGGACCTGCTCGACGGCCATGCCTGGCACCAAGGGCCACGAATACGAGGACATGCGGTCGTTCGCCGGCTGGCGGGCCGACTACATCAAGATCGACTGGTGCAACAGCCAGGGCCAGGACATCGTCCAGACCTACGCCGAGCTGGGCAAGGCCCAGCGGGCCGCCGGGCGGCCGGTCGTCCACAGCCTGTGCTCGTGGGGCGACGGCTATCCCTGGCTCTGGGCCGGGGCCGTCGGCCACATGTGGCGGACGACGGCCGACATCTGCGCGCCCGGCCGGGCCGATTGGGCCCGGGCCCTGCGCATCGCCTTCGCCAACGAGAAACTGGCCGAGTTCGCCGGGCCCGGGCGCTGGAACGACCCGGATATGATGGTCGTCGGCATGCCCGGCTTGAGCGAGGCCCAGAACCGCAGCCTGTTCAGCCTGTGGTGCCTGATGGCGGCGCCGCTCATGGCCGGCAACGACTTACGGTCCATGGACCGGGCCACGGCCGGCATCCTGACCAACCTCGAGGCCATCGCCGTCGACCAGGACCCGCTCGGCGTCCAGGGCCGGGTGGTCTGGAATGACGGCAACGTCAGCCTCTGGGCCGGCAAGCCCCTCTTCGACGGCAGCCTGGCCGTGCTCGTCCTTTATCAGGGGAAGCACCGGGCGGAGCGGACGATCGCCTGGGAGGAGCTGGGCCTCAAGGCCGCCGACGAGCTCTATGTCCGCGACCTGTGGGCCCAGACGACAAGCGGCCCTCACGCCGGCGGGATCAAGGTCTCGGTCGGGCCGGACGACGCGGCCTTCCTGCGGCTGTCGAAGAAGAACGATTTCCCCGTTCCGCCCATCATCGTCGCCGACACGTACCTGGTGTCGCTGCGGTCGACGGCGGCGCGTCCGGAGGCCCTGGCCGGGACCGTGACCGTGACGAACAAGGGCACGTCCGATCTCGCGCCCTGGCGGGTCGACGCCCGGTCCGTGCCGTCCTGGCTCCGGGTCGAGGTCGCGGCGAGCGGCCGGACGCAAACGTTCCGGAACACGGTCTCGACGGCCGGCCTGAAGAAGGGTGCCTATCACGCCCAGGTCCGGGCCGACAACGTCGAGCCCGTCACCGGCCGGCCCCTGTCGGCCCTTTACTACGACGTCGATTTCGAAGTCGTCCGCAACGTCAGGAGAGCGCCATGACCGAGCCGCCCGTCTCCGCCGCCCCTCCGTCCGTCAAGGACCGCTTGCTGTCGCTGGACTTTTTCCGCGGCTTCACCATGTTCATGCTCATCGGCGAGAGCACGCTCCTCTACGAGCACCTCCGCGACCCGCGGCTGGCCGGGACCGTCCTGGGCGCGCTCGGCCTGCAGCTCGACCATCACCCCTGGGCCGGCCTGCGGGCCTGGGACCTGGTCCAGCCGTTCTTCATGTTCATCGTCGGGACGGCCCTGGCGCTGTCGGTGGCCAAGCGCGAGGAGCGGGGCGAGCCCCGGTCCGGCATCACCCGGCACGTCGTCGTGCGGTCCATCACCCTGCTCGTCCTCGGCTGGGCCCTGTACTGCATCGGGCCGGGCCGGATCACCTTCCGTTTCCAGAACGTCCTGGCCCAGCTGGCCGTGACCTATCCCATCGCCTACGCTCTGATGCGGCGCAAGCCCCGGACGCAGATCGCCTGGAGCCTGGCCCTGCTCGTCCTGACGGAGGTCGTCTACCGGACGTTCGGCGCCGCGGGTTACGACCAGGCCTTCGTCCCGGACCGCAACTTCGGCGCCTGGGTGGACATGCTCCTGGGCGGCGAGCTGTCGGCCGGCCACTGGGTGGCCATCAACGCCGTGCCGACGGCGGCCCACACCATCTGGGGCGTCCTGGCCGGGCAGTGGCTGATGCGGGCGGCCCCGCCGAAGAAGAAGATCGCCTGGCTGGCGGGCCTGGGCGCCGCCGCCACCGCCGCCGGTTTCGCCCTGACCGCGGTGACGCCCATGATCAAGCGCATCGCCACCAGCTCGTTCGTCGTCGCCACCGGCGGCATCTGCCTGCTGGCCCTGGCCTTCTCCTATTGGCTCATCGACGTCAAGAAGTGGAACCGATGGGCCGTCTTCTTCAATATTGTCGGCATGAACTCGCTCTTCATCTATCTCTTCCAGGAGAGCGGGGGCACGGTCTGGATCCGCAAGCTCGTTTGGCCGTTCACCATGGCCTTCCAGGGCTGGATCGGGGAGCTGCCGGCCGAGATCCTGACCAGCGTCGCCGCCTGGGCCTGCCTCTGGTCGATGTGCTATTGGCTCTTTAAGAAGAAGATAATCATCAAGATCTAGAAGAAGGGGTCAAACCTAAACTTCTTCAATTTCCTGCCCGGGAATCAGGTCTCCAGAGCAGACCTTCCCGCAAAATTGAATTAATTTAGGTTTGACCCCTTCTTATGCCGGCTCGACGACGACGGCCGTGCCGTAGCACAGCACCTCCGTCGCGCCCTGGATGATCTCGGTGGCGTCGTAGCGGACGCCGATGACGGCGTTGGCGCCGCGCTCGACGGCGTGGGCGACCATCATGTCGAAGGCCTCGGCCCGGGTCTGCTCGCACAGCTCGGAGAACAGGGTGATGTTGCCGCCGACGATGGTCTGGAGCGAGGCCCCGATCGTGCCGAAGACCGACCGCGACCGGACGGTGATGCCGCGCACGACGCCGAGCGACTTGACGATGCGGTAGCCGTCGAGGGTGAAGGCGGTCGTCGTCATCCCGAAGATCTCCTTGGGCTGGGCGGCTCTCTTCTGGTCCTCCTCGCCCATGCTCTCGTAACAGCCCAAGCAGACATCGGCCGTCTTGAAGTGGTAGAGCGACGGGTAGTCCTTCTGGCAGATCCTGCATCTCATGCCGCACCTCCCGCGGCCCCATCCTACGCCGGAAGCGGGCCTCGGGCAAGCCGGGCCGGGGCGGGGCAAGTCCCTCCGGGTGCAGGCGAGAGACAGCGCGGGCTAGGGGAGAGGGCGGCGAGGGGCTGTGCGCGAGGGCGCCGGGGCTAGCGCGCGTCGCCGCGGCAGGACCTGACGTACTCGAGGTTCATGGCCAGGACCTTGCGGCAGTCCTCGGAGGCCTCGGGGATGGCCAGGCCCTCCTCGAGAAAACGCAGGGCCGGGGCCAGGTCGACGCCGGGATCCAGCCGGAACATCTTGATGATCATGTAGGCGGCGTTGTTCAGGCCCCAGGCCACGCGGACGGGGCTGCCCAGGCCGCGGGCCTGGCGGACATACTCGAGATAGTACTGCAGGGCCCCGACCAGGTCGCCCTCGGCGTCGAGCTTTTCGGCCTTGGCCTTGGCCGCCAGCCAGCCGTCCCACGACACGGGCTGGACGGCGGCCTGGCCCGGAGCGGTCCGTCCGGCCGCCGCCGCGCCGCGGTCCGGAACCGCCAGGACCGCGACCGCCGCCGCCAGGACCAGACCCGCGATCCCCGTGGCTCGCATGCCTTACCTCCGGGCGCCGCCGGGAAGGGCCGGCCGGCGCGCGACCTTAGAACTGGCCGTTGAGGCCGAACGAGAGAACGCCCTTGTAGCCGGCCCCGAGCTCGGCGAAGAAGCCGACCTGCTTGCCGATCCGAAGGCCGATGGCGTTGATGTGGAAGGTCGGCAGGACCTTGTTGAGCGTCTCCGACCCCTCGGTGCTGTAGGCGCCGTGCCGGTAGCGGACGCCGAACCCGGCCCCGGAATAGAGCTGGAACCCCGGCCGCATGATCCAACGGTAGTCGAGCTCCGCGGCGGCGATGTAATTGGTCTCCTTGTACGTTCCGGCGTCCGCGTCCCCGATCCGCAGGGTGCCCTTGGCGTTGTACGTGCCGACGGCCCCGCCGAAGCCGAAGCGGGAATTGGCCGAATAGTGGTAGGTCAGGAAGGGCACGCCGGTGTACTTGGCGTCGGCCTTGCTGTAGGAGCCCAGGGTCAGGACGACGGTCAGGACGTCCTGGAGGATATCGGCCATCTGGTCGATCGAGAGCATCCCGTAGGACAGGGAAATATCGTGGGTGCGCGTCTGTCCGAACGCCGCGGGCGTGGCGACGAAGGCGGCGAGGGCCAGGATGAGCACGGGCGTGAGGGCGCGTTTGAGCGTCATGGAACGGACCTCCTGGTGCGATATGGACAACGAAGTCCGTGATTTTAGTCGGCTTGGCCGGCCGGACATTGACTTTTCGGGGCCCGGCCGGCCGGCATTGACAGCCGCGGCCGAATGATGGAAGAATCCCTGGCACATCCAACGGAGCGAGGTGAGTCGTGAACGCGAGAACGAGAATGGGCGCGACGGCCGCCGCGGCGGCCCTGGCCTTGATGCTGGCCATGGGCCTTGCCGCCGGCGGACCGGAGCAGGCGGGGAGCGGGCATCCCGGCCGGCCCGGCGCCGCCTGGACGGTCGACGACGTCCTGTTGGCGGAGACGGCCTCCGATTGGGAGATCTCCCCCGACGGGGCCTGGGCCGTCTGGACCCGCGCCCGCATGGACAAGGAGAAGGGCGGCCGCGTCTCCAACCTCGTCCTGACCAACCTGTCGACCAAGGCGGAGACCGCCCTGACCCGCGGCACGGACCTGAACGGCGGGGCCAAATGGTCCCCGAACGGCCGCACCATCCTCTTCCGCAGCACCCGGCCCCTGCCCAAGCCCAATCCCGACCTGTCGCGCTCCCAGCTCTGGCAGATGAGCCCCTTCGGCGGCGAGCCCTACCCGGTGACCGAGCTCGTCCGCGGCGTCCAGGACTTCGAATGGGTCGACGACGACACCGTCGTCTTCAGCGCCCAGGAGGACCCGGCCTACTACGAACAGGAAGCCAAGCGCCGCAAGGACACGACCCGGGTCGTCGACGACGTCCTCCACGAGCCGCCCGCGCGCCTGTTCAAGCTGGCCTTGAAGGACCGGAAGATCACCCGGCTGACGGACAACACGGACTTCATCCAGGCCTGGGCCGTCACGCCCGACGGCCGCCAGGCCCTGACCGTCCACGGCCAGTACTTGAGCTTCGAGTGGGACCACAAGATCCTGCCCAAGACCTTCCTCTGCGACCTCGCGACCGGCGCGCGCCGGGAGGTCCTGGCCGGGACGCGCCTCATCCCGGCCGCCATCCGGCCGTCCCCCGACGGCCGCGGCTTCTACTTCGCCGTCCCGTATTCCTCCGACCCTCGCTTCTTCACGGCCTCCGTGACCCTCCTCTATTTCTACGACCTGGCCGCGGGCCGCGAGGTCCCGGTGGACCTGGGTTGGGCCAACGGACTGGGCGGCGGCCTCGAGCCCACCCCCGACGGCTTCATCGCCCTGTTGGCCGACGGCGTCCGCCTCCGGCCGGCCCGCTACGTCAGGACGGGCCAGGCCTGGAAGCGGACCGACCTCGCCGGCGAGCACGTCCGCAACATGTTCGGCTTCGCCGTCAGCCGGGACGCCAAGGTCCTGGTCTACGACCACTCGACGGCCAGCCAGCCGGGCCAGTGGTTCCGGGCCGCGCTCGACGGCGCCAAGCTCGGCCCGGCCGAGGCCCTGACCGACCTCAATCCCGGCTTCAAGGACAAGGCCCTGGCCCGGACCGAGGTCGTCCGCTGGACGGGGGCCCTGGGCGAGGAGGTCGAGGGCCTGCTGTTTTATCCCCACGGCTACGAGGCCGGCCGGCGCTACCCGCTGCTGACGGCCCCCCACGGCGGCCCGGCCGGGGCGGACATGGACATGTGGGACGAGAGCTGGGCCTACGCCCACCAGCTGCTCGATCAGCGCGGCGCCTTCATCCTCAAGCCGAACTACCACGGCAGCACCAACTACGGCCTGAAGTTCGTCGAGTCCATCTGCTGCGGCCACTACTACGACTACCCCGTCGAGGACATCGAGAAGGGCGTCGACGCCCTCATCGCCCGGGGCCTGGCAGATCCCGACCGCATCGGCACCTTCGGCTGGTCGAACGGCTCCATCCTGTCGATCGCCGTGTCCATCGCCAACCCCGACCGCTACAAGATCTGCTCGGCCGGCGCGGGCGACGTCGAGTTCATCAGCGACTGGGGCAACGTCGACTTCGGCCAGTCCTTCGACGCCTATTATCTCGGCAAGTCGCCGCTCGAGGACCCGCAGCTCTACCTGCGCGTCTCGCCGCTCTTCCAGATGGACAAGGTCAAGGCGCCGACCATCATCTTCTTCGGCACCGAGGACCGCAACGTCCCGACCAGCCAGGGCTGGACGCACTACCGGGCCCTCTACCACCTGGACAAGGTGCCGGTCAAGTTCCTGCTCTTCCCCGGCGAGCCGCACGGCCTCCAGGAATACGCCCACCAGCAGCGCAAGCTCGAGGAGGACATGGCCTGGTTCGACCGCTGGTTCTTCAAGACGGCCAAGGCCGCCAACGAGGCCCTGAAGCCGGATTCTCCGCTGGGCCAGGCCCTGCGGCGGACCTCCATCGCCCGCGTCGGCGGCCGCTACGGCGTCGAAGCCGGTCCGGCCAAGACCCTCGTTCCCGAGACCGTCCGGAGGGGCGATCTCCTGGTCGGGCGATTCGAGGTCACCCGGGCCCAGTTCGCGGCCTTCGATCCCCAAAGCCCGGCCGCCCCGGGCCGCGAGAACTTCCCGGCCACGGGCGTGACCTTCGCCCAGGCCCAGGCCTACGCCGCCTGGCTGACGAAGCTGACCGGGACGGCCTGGCGCCTGCCGACCGAGGAAGAGGCGGCCAAGCTGGCCGAAGGGACGAGCGCGGAGAACACTCTCGACTTCTGGGCCGGCTACGCGCCCAACCCGGACGACGCCCGGCGGCTCGCCGACGCGGTCCGAGAGCTCGGCGGCCCGGCCGCCCTGCTCAAGGAGGCGGGCAGCTTCGCCGGCGCCGGCAAGGAGGGCGAGGAGCTCGTCTTCGACCTCGGCGGCAACGCGGCCGAGTGGGCCGTCGGTAAGGACGGCGCCGGCAAGGCCGCCGGCGGCAGCGCCGACCGTCCGGCCGACCCCAAGGCCGGCGGCGCGGCCGCGCCCGCAGCCGAGTGCACCGGCTTCCGCCTCGTGAGGTCCGCGGCCGGCGGGAAATAGCGCCTTCCGGCCCGGCGGCCGTTGCGTCCCGCGCCGTCATGGCCGATAATAGCGACCCGAAGGACATGCCGAAAAGAACGCTCTGGGCCAGTGGCCTGGCCGGCTTCGTCATTACGGCGGCCGCCGTCTTTCTGGCCGCGGGCCGTCTGGATTTTTGGCAGGGCTGGGTCTTCCTCGGCCTGACCGCCGCGGCATCCCTCGCGACCGGCCTGTCCATGCGCCGCAACGCCGCGCTCGTCGCCGAGCGCATCCGTCCCGGGAAGGGCATGAAGTGGTGGGACAAGGGCTACTTCCTGCTGTCGACGCCGCTCTGGTTCGCTTCGGTGGTCATCGCCTGCCTGGACTCCGGCCGCGGCCATTGGGGCGGCGACCCGGCCCCCGCCGTGTATGTCGCCGCCCTGGCGGCCTTCGCTGCCGGCCAAGGGTTCTATCTCTGGGCCAAGGCGGTCAACCCGTTCTTCTCCAGCGTGGCCCGCATCCAGACCGACCGCGGCCAGACCGTCTGCCGGGAGGGCCCCTACCGCTTCTGCCGACATCCGGGCTACCTCGGCGGGGCGCTGTTCGGGCTGGCCACGCCGATCGTCCTGGGCTCGTACTGGGCGCTCCTGCCCCAGGCCGGCGCCGTCGCCCTCCTCGTCGCGCGGACCGCCCTCGAGGACCGCATGCTGAAGCGGGACCTGCTGTGGTACGCGGAATACGCCCGGGGCGTGCGCTTCCGGCTCCTCCCCGGCCTCTGGTGACGGCCGCGGCGCGGCGGCCGGCTTTTGACAGCCCCGCGCTCCCTCTGGTATAGAAGCCTTTCGAGCCCAACGAGGAGGCCTGCCTGTGACCGAACCCATCCGCACCCGCCGCATTGCCGCGACCGCCCTGCTCGTCCTGGCCGTCCTGCTGTCGCTCCCGGCCTTCGCCGCCGGGGCCAAGCTCGTCAGCCCGCAGGAACGGTTCGGCTTCGCCATCGGCGACGACTACCAGCTCGTCAACTACAAGCAGCTCGTTGCCTACTGGAAGGCGCTCGACGCCGCCTCGGACCGGCTGACGGTCGTCGACATCGGCACGACCGCCGAGGGCCGGACCATGGTCATGGCCATCGTCACCTCGGCGGCGAACCAGGCCCGGCTGGCCCGCATCAAGGACACCGCCCGCCGCCTGGCGCTGGCCGAGGGCCTGACCGACGAAGGCGCCCGCCGTATGGCCGCCGAGGGCAAGGCGGTCGTCTGGATCGACGGCGGCCTGCACGCCTCGGAGATCCTCGGCTCGCAGCAGCTCATCGAGCTCGTCTGGCGCCTGGTCAGCCGCAACGACGCCGAGACGCGCCGCATCCTGGACGATGTCGTGCTGCTGGCCGTGCCGGCCAATCCCGACGGGCTCGACCTCGTGGCCGACTGGTACATGCGCGAGAAGGAGCCG
>JAEAMF010001344.1_pt1 | contig 18538 bp, 20 predicted proteins | sample 8958721 | NCBI WGS metagenome assembly JAEAMF01 (sample SAMN16933255, study PRJNA681124) | bioreactor sludge metagenome | isolation source: anaerobic bioreactor treating anionic surfactant - SDBS | place: India: Bengaluru | collected 2019-02-28
GGCACTGCAGTCCATGCACAATCCACGCGGCGGCATAGCCTTGAAACCCTGGGTGACATGCACCACCAACGTCTCCATACCCTGCGCCAGTCTCGGTTCCCAGGCTGCACGATCACCTGGTTTCGGTGCCTGTGGCAGCTGACCGGCATGACACGCCGCGCATGCGCGGTTGTACAACGCCTCGGGATCCTGTGTAGCCTGAGCGCTGAAAAACGGTACCAAGACAACGGTAACCAACAGCCATTTCGTCATGCGAACGACCTTTCAGGGCTGGGGGCCTGCACTGCGTTCTAACGCGCAAGCTTGAATCGGGTCCCCCCGTGAACCTCATCCTACGCTGGGATAAAGCGCACACAAAATCTGCGGCATTATATACTCCCGTTATCGAAACGGAAACGACACCCCTTGCCGAGCCTGCCTCGGACAAGCCCCCAAGCGGATACCCCATGCACGTAAAAAACCCCATTCTCGGCCTCTGCCAACAGGCCAAATTCGCACTCAGCGCCGCCAAAGTCGACCAGTGCCCAGACGACCAGGGCTATGAAGTGGCCTTTGCCGGGCGCTCCAACGCCGGCAAGTCCAGCGCTCTAAACACGCTGACCCACGCCAGCCTGGCACGCACCTCGAAAACACCCGGTCGCACCCAGTTACTCAATTTTTTCAGTCTGGACGAAGAACGGCGTTTGGTCGACCTGCCAGGCTATGGCTATGCAAAGGTCCCAATCCCGCTCAAACAGCACTGGCAGCGCCACCTGGAGGCCTACCTGGGCAGCCGCGAAAGCCTGCGGGGCGTGATTTTGATGATGGATGTGCGTCACCCCATGACCGACTTCGACCAGATGATGCTCGACTGGTCAGTGGCCAGTAACATGCCGATGCATATTCTTCTGACCAAAGCCGACAAACTCACCTATGGCGCGGCAAAAAACACCCTGCTCAAGGTGCAAGCGGAAATCCGCAAGGGCTGGGGCGAAGGGGTGACCATTCAGCTGTTCTCCGCCCCTAAGCGCCAAGGGCTGGAAGAAGCCTACGGCGTTCTGGCGAACTGGATGGAGTTGGCCGACAAGCCCGCAGAATAAGGGCCAGGCGCCAAACGCAAGGCAAAAAAAACCCCGGACTTCGTATGGGGAGGGGGAAGTTCGGGGTTCAAGTTCCGGACCGCTAGGGCGGGGTCCAGATATCTGCCAACACTTAACACAACATAGGAGCATCGAAGGGCTTCACCACCCATTCAGTTACTCTGAGTCGTGGTTCCCCCGATTAGTTCCGAGCGTTTAGAAACTATTTGCGATAGCACATAGAATTTTCACGACTAACGGCGTGTACCCAGCCAAAAAGCCGCGACGATATGCCGCAGCTTTTTCAGGGTTATTTAGTGCGCTTCATCCCAATTCGAGCCCACACCTACCTCCACCAGCAGCGGAACATCCAACTGCGCGGCGCTGCTCATGTACGGACGGAGCTGTTCACGCACCTGATCGACCAGGTCTTCACGTACTTCCAGCACCAATTCATCGTGAACCTGCAGGATCACCCGAGCATCCAGCCCGGAATCGTTCAGCCAGTTGTCTACCGCTACCATGGCCCGCTTGATGATGTCGGCTGCAGTACCCTGCATTGGTGCGTTGATCGCCGTGCGCTCCGCGCCTTTGCGCAGTGCCGGGTTCTTTGCATTGATGTCCGGCAGGTACAGGCGGCGACCGAACAGGGTTTCGACAAACCCTTGCTCGGCAGCCTGAGCACGCGTGCGCTCCATGTACGCCAGCACGCCTGGGTACTGGGAGAAATAGCGGTCGATATAGGCCTGGGACTGCTTGCGATCGACACCAATCTGCTTGGCCAGACCGAAAGCGCTCATACCGTAGATCAAGCCGAAGTTGATCGCCTTGGCACTGCGCCGCTGGTCGCTTGTAACGTCTTCCAAGGCAACGCCGAAGACCTCGGAGGCCGTGGCCCGGTGAACGTCCAGATTGTGCCGAAACGCATGCAACAGCCCTTCGTCCTTGGCCAGGTGAGCCATGATGCGCAACTCGATCTGCGAATAGTCCGCAGCCAACAGACGGTAGCCGGGCGCAGCAACAAACGCCTGGCGAATACGCCGCCCCTCAGGGGTGCGAATCGGGATGTTCTGCAGGTTCGGATCACTTGAGGACAAACGACCGGTGGCCGCCACGGCCTGATGATACGAGGTATGGATACGCCCAGTGCGCGGGTTGATCTGCTCGGGCAGACGGTCGGTGTAGGTGCTTTTCAGCTTGCTCAGCGAGCGGTACTGCATCAGCACCTTGGGCAGTGGGTAGTCCTGTTCGGCCAGTTCCGCCAGCACAGCCTCAGCCGTGGAAGCCTGGCCCTTGGCGGTCTTGCTGAGGATCGGCAGGCCGAGCTTTTCGTACAGAATCACCCCCAACTGCTTAGGCGAGCCCAGGTTGAACTCTTCACCCGCGATCGCGAAGGCTTCACGCTCCAGCGCGACCAGTTTCTCACCCAGCTCCAGGCTCTGGGCACCGAGCAGCTTGGCATCGACCAGTGCACCCTGACGCTCGATCTTCGCCAGCACCGGCACCAGCGGCATCTCGATCTCGTTCAACACCGGCAGCACGCTCGGTGTCTTGGCCAAGCGTGCCTGCAATGCCTGATGCAGACGCAACGTCACATCGGCATCTTCGGCCGCGTAGGGACCGGCCGTTTCAAGCGAAATCTGGTCGAAGGTCAGTTGCTTGGCACCTTTCCCGGCAATGTCCTCAAAGGAAATAGTGGTGTAGTCCAGGTACTTGAGCGCCAGGCTGTCCATGTCATGACGGGTCGCGGTGGAATCCAGCACGTAGGACTCCAGCATGGTGTCGAAGGCCACACCACGCAGCGCGATACCGTTTGCCTGATCACCGCCAATCGCGCAATTGGCCAGAATATTCATGTCATATTTGGCGTTTTGGCCGACTTTCAGCGTATTCGGGTCTTCCAGGATCGGCTTGAGCGCCAACAGCACGGCGTCTCGATCAAGTTGCTCGGGCACGCCCATGTAGGAGTGAGTCAACGGCACATAGGCCGCCTCAAAGGGCTCCACAGCAAACGACACACCGACAATTTGCGCCTGCTGAGCATCAAGACCCGTGGTCTCGGTGTCGAAAGCAATCAGCGTGGCCTTCTTCAGTTTTTCCAGCCAGACGTCAAAGCGCGCCTGGTCAAGGATGGTTTCATACTTCACTTCGACCGATGGCTGCTCTGCCACCTCGGCAACCGCCACGCCTTCACGCTTGGCCTCACGCTGAATCTCCTCGACCCAGCTCTTGAACTCCAGCTCGGTGTACAGCGCCAGCAAGGCTTCGCGGTCGGGTTCACCGCACACCAGTGCGTCAACCTCGATATCCAGCGGGACGTCGAGCTTGATCGTCGCCAGTTCATACGAGAGGAACGCGGCGTCGCGGTGCTCCTCAAGCTTGGCCGGCAGGGTCTTGGCCCCCCGGATAGCCAGGCTGGGTACCTTGTCGAGGTTGTCGTAGAGATCGCGCAGACCGCCACCAACACCAGTCAGCAGGCCCAACGCGGTTTTCTCGCCCACCCCTGGCACGCCAGGAATGTTATCGACCTTGTCACCCATAAGAGCCAGGAAGTCGATGATGTGTTCGGGACCGACGCCGAATTTCTCCTTCACGCCAGCCACGTCCAGCACACTACCGGTCATGGTGTTGACCAGCGTAATGTGGCCATCGACCAGTTGCGCCATGTCCTTGTCGCCTGTGGAGATGATCACCGGACGTCCGGCAGCCGCGCTGCTGCGGGCCAGGGTGCCAATCACGTCATCGGCTTCGACGCCCTCCACACAAAGCAGCGGATACCCCAGTGCACGCACGCTGGCATGCAGCGGTTCGATCTGCACCCGCAAGTCATCCGGCATACTGGGCCGATTGGCCTTGTACTCGGCGAACATTTCGTCGCGGAACGTGCCGCCTTTTGCATCGAAAACAACTGCAAACAGGCTGCCGGGATACTGCTTGCGCAGGCTCTTCAGCATGTTCAGCACGCCCTTGACCGCACCGGTTGGCAGGCCCTTGGAGGTGGTCAGTGGCGGCAGCGCATGGAAGGCGCGGTACAGGTAGGAAGAACCGTCCACCAGGACGAGGGGAGCTTGGCTCATGAGCAGAATCAACCTTTTCGGCGGGCCCGGCGCTAGAATGTCCGGATCATTGACGACAAAGGGACAAGGTTATCATGCGCACACTAAATCGCCTGTTGCTGCTAGGGCTCCTGGCTACTCCGTTCGCGGCGATGGCTGCGGATGATGCACCGTCGCCCGATCCGGACGTCACCATTCGCCAGGAAGGCGATAAAACCATTCAGGAGTACCGCCAGAATGGTTTTCTGTATGCCATCAAGATTACCCCCAAGCATGGCAAACCTTACTTTCTGGTTCGCGCCGACGGCACCGAAGCCAACTTTATCCGCTCAGATCAACCGGACATGCTGATTCCATCCTGGAAGATTTTCGAGTGGTAACGCGCGACCTCTAACATCAACCCGGCACTTCCTGGCCGAAGTGCCCGAACGAGCAGTTTTGACCATGTCTGTGTTCACCCCTTTGACCCGGCCTGAGCTGGAAACCTTTCTGGCCCCTTATGGCCTGGGCCGCCTTCGGGATTTCCAGGGCATTGCCGCCGGAACCGAAAACAGCAACTTCTTCGTCAGCCTCGAACAGGGTGAGTTTGTGCTGACGCTGGTCGAGCGCGGGCCAATCCAGGACCTGCCGTTCTTTATTGAACTGCTGGACGTCCTGCACGAAGCCAACCTGCCTGTGCCATACGCATTGCGGACCACGGACGGCGTGGCATTGCGCGAGTTGGCCGGCAAGCCGGCCTTGCTGCAACCGCGACTGCCAGGCAAGCACATCAAGGAGCCGAACAACCAGCATTGCCATCAGGTTGGCGAACTGCTTGGCCACCTGCATGTGGCGACCTGCGAGCATGTGCTGGAGCGTAAAACCGACCGCGGCCTGGACTGGATGCTGCAAACCGGTGCCGAGCTGATGCCGCGCCTGAACGCGGATCAACGCCAGCTGCTGCAAGCCTGCCTCGAGGAAATCAGAACGCATCACGCGCAGATCATGGCCTTGCCACGCGCCAACCTGCACGCGGACCTGTTCCGTGACAATGCGCTGTTCGAAGGCACGCATCTGACGGGCCTGATCGACTTCTACAACGCCTGCTCCGGGCCGATGCTCTACGACCTGGCCATTACCCTGAACGACTGGTGCTGTGACGATGCCGGGCAGCTCGACGGTGCGCGTTCAAGGGCGCTGCTGGGTGCCTATGCGGCACTGCGCCCCTTCACGGCGGCAGAAGCGCAACTCTGGCCGGTCATGCTGCGGGTAGCCTGTGTACGTTTCTGGCTGTCACGGCTTATTGCGGCAGAGTCCTTCGCGGGCATGGATGTATTGATTCACGACCCTGCCGATTTCGAAGTGCGCCTGGCAGCGCGTCAGCAAGTCAGCGTGGCGTTGCCGTTCGCGCTCTAAGCCGGTTATTGCACGGAGGCGGCTGCCTAGAGCGCCTCCAGGCAACCCGCCAGGTCATTGCCAAGCTTCTCCAGCACCTGCTCATAGCCTTGGGCGGTCACCGGGGTATTGCCCCCTAGTGCGTCCAGTTCGGCCAGACGTACCGGCAACCCGGCCGTCAAGGTCTCGGCCAGCCGTGGGCGCAGCGGCGGCTCACTGAAGACGCATGTCTTGCCGACCTCCTGCAAGCGCTTGCGCATGGCAGCCACGTGCTGGGCACCGGGTTGCACTTCGGCGGCGACACTGAATACGCCAGTATGCTGCAAGCCATACGCCGCCTCGAAGTAATCAAACGCTTCGTGGAAAACAAAGTACGGCCTGCCGGAAACACCCGCCAATCGAGCCTTCAAACGCAAGTCGAGGGCATCCAGGCGCTGCTCGAACGCGCTCAGGTTGCTCCGATAGCGGGCAGCATTGGTCGGATCAGCGGCCACAAGGTCAGCCGCCATTTTCGCGGCGATCACCCGGGCATTGGCCGGTGCCAACCACAGGTGCGCATCCAGGCTACCCGGACGATGATCGTGATCATGCTCGTCCGTCGACTCGTGGGAGTGGCTGTCTTCGCCAAAGTGGCGCAACTGCAACCCCGGCACAGCCTGCAAAGCCACGCTGGGCTTGTTGCGGCCGCTCAGCACGCGCGGTAGAAAACCTTCCATATCGGGGCCAATCCAGTAGAGCAGATCGACCTCGGCAACCCGCCGCACGTCCGAGGGACGAAGGGCGTAATGGTGAGGCGAAGCGCCTGGTGGAAGCAGCACCTCGGGCGTACCAACACCGTCCTGGACCGCAGCCGCAATCAACTGCAGTGGCTTGATGCTGGTCAATACACGGACTTCGGCCTGCGCTGGCGCCAAGACGACAAGACTGGAGACAAAAGCGACAAAAAGGGCAAAAAATCGGGACACGATAGCCACTCAACGGTTCAGGAACAGGTAACATAATAACGTCTCTCACAAGAACCGTCGCTGCTCATGCCTACTACACCGCTGGCCAATCGCCCCCACGACCACTCCCACTGCGTCCACAGCGCCCTGGCCGAGGCCGACGCGCTGTGTGTCCGCCAGGGCCTGCGCCTGACCGCCTTGCGTCGACGCGTGCTGGAGTTGGTCTGGCAGAGCCATAAACCCTTGGGCGCCTACGACATCCTGGCCGTGCTGAGTGAGCAAGACGGTCGCCGCGCCGCGCCACCGACGGTGTACCGGGCACTGGATTTCCTCCTGGAAAACGGCCTGGTTCACCGAATTGCGTCGCTCAATGCCTTCATGGGCTGCAGCCATCCAGAGCATGTCCATCAAGGGCAGTTCCTGATTTGCCGCGAATGCCATGTCGCGCTTGAACTGGAACAGTCGTCGATCAGCGATGCCATCGTTGCCAGCGCCAAGGACGTCGGTTTCACAGTTGAAACGCAGACCGTCGAAGTGGTTGGGCTCTGCGCCAGTTGCCGGAGCGCGTGATGAGCAATGCCCTGATTCGCCTGGAGCAGGTGAGCGTCGGCTTCGCTAGCCAGTCGGTGCTCGACAACATCGACCTCAGTGTCGAGCCTGGCCAGATCGTCACCCTGATCGGCCCCAACGGCGCAGGCAAAACGACCCTCGTACGCGCGGTGCTCGGGCTGCTCAAGCCCGACAGCGGCAAAGTCTGGCGCAAACCCAAACTGCGTATTGGCTACATGCCACAGAAGCTGCACGTCGATGCGACCTTGCCGCTTTCGGTTCTACGGTTTCTGCGCCTGGTGCCCGGCGTAGACCGCAATACAGCCTTGGCAGCCCTCAAGGAAGTGGGTGCCGAGCAGGTGATCGACAGCCCTGTCCAGGGCATTTCCGGCGGTGAAATGCAGCGCGTGCTGCTGGCCCGGGCGCTGCTGCGCGAGCCCGAGCTGCTGGTGCTCGATGAACCGGTACAGGGCGTCGACGTGGCGGGCCAGGCCGAGCTGTACAGCCTGATCACCCGGCTGCGCGACCGCCACGGTTGCGGTGTACTGATGGTCTCCCATGACCTGCACCTGGTAATGAGCACCACCGATCAGGTTGTCTGCCTGAACCGGCATGTCTGCTGCTCCGGGCATCCCGAGCAAGTCAGCGGCGACCCGGCCTTTGTCGAGCTGTTCGGCAACAACGCGCCAAGCCTGGCGATCTACCACCATCACCACGACCACGCCCACGACCTGCACGGTTCCGTGGTTGCCCCGGCCAAAGCCGGTCATGTACACGGAGACCACTGCAAGCATGGCTGATTTTCTGCTCTACGCCCTGCTTGCAGGTTTGGCGCTGGCGCTGGTTGCAGGCCCCTTGGGATCGTTCGTGGTCTGGCGGCGCATGGCCTACTTTGGCGACACGCTGTCCCACGCAGCACTGCTGGGTGTGGCACTGGGCTTCGTACTCGACATCAGCCCCGCCCTTGCGGTTACGGTGGGTTGTCTGCTGTTGGCGTTGCTGCTGGTCACCCTGCAACAGCGCCAGCCGCTAGCGTCCGACACCCTGTTGGGGATTCTCGCACCCAGCACCCTGTCCCTCGGCCTGGTCGTGCTCAGCTTCATGCACGATGTGCGAATCGACCTGATGGCCTACCTGTTCGGTGATCTGCTGGCGATAAGCCCGGGCGATCTTGCCTGGATACTCGGCGGCAGCAGCGTGGCCTTGCTGCTGATCGTGGCCCTGTGGCGGCCCTTGCTGGCCGTGACCGTCCACGAGGAGCTGGCCATGGTCGAAGGCTTGCCGGTGGCCGCGTTGCGCCTGGCCCTGATGCTGCTGATCGCGGTAGTCATTGCCGTGGCCATGAAGATCGTCGGCGTGCTGTTGATCACATCACTGCTGATCATCCCGGCAGCTGCTGCCCAGCGTCACGCCCGCTCACCCGAGCAGATGGCCCTGGGTGCCAGCCTGCTAGGCGTGGTGGCGGTATGCAGCGGGCTCGCCCTGTCCTGGTTCAAGGACACGCCGGCCGGGCCGTCAATCGTGGTCTGCGCTGCAGTGCTATTCTTGATTAGCCTGGCGCTTCCCCGGCGCTGAACGGCGGCGCAGTCGCGCAGGGTACAACCACACAGGTTGCACCCTGCGACATTTTAATCGCGCATACACTCTGAAGAGTTATTTTCGAGTCAGCGAGCTGGGTGTAGACTTGCTCGTTTTTTGCGCAAATAGAGAGTCGCAGGAATGAAGCCGTTCGCCTCCCGTTATCTGCTCCTTGCCGCGTTTTCCCTGGCCTTGGCCGCATGCTCAAGCAACCCGGCGCAGAGCACCGCCGTGCCTGCGGCGCCAGACGCCTGGCAGCAGCTGGAACAAAGCATCGCCAGCAGCGAACTGGCCACCGCCGAAGATCAACTCGCAGCGCTACAAACTCAAGCACCGGGCGACAGTCGCCTGGAGCAATATCAGCGGCAACTGGCCGAAGCCTACCTGCAACGCAGCCAGATCGTACTGCAGAAAGGTGATGTGAATGCTGCCGCCACAGCCCTTAGCCGCGCCCGTGCGCTGATGCCCAAGGCGCCAGCCCTGACCGGCGGCGTCAACGGTGCCATTACCCAGGCGCGAAGAGCAGAGCTCGACAAGGCTGAAGCCGCCCTCAAGGCCGCGGAAGCACGCCCTGCGGCCAAGCTCATCGACCCGTCTGCAGCCAGCACGGTCATCGCCCTGAAGATTGGCAAGATGAGCGAACTTCGCCGCCAACTCGATGATATTGCCAGCGATACCGTCAACTATGACTGCGATGTGCTGTTTCAGGTACCGCGCAAGCAGGACTATCCCTGGCTTGCCACCCTGCTCAGCAAACGCGTGCACAAGCTTGCACCTGACTTCGCGCTGCAGCAGCGCCATGAGATACATCGCAATCAGCCGGCCCGGGTCGTACTGACACCGCGCCGCCCCTAAGACCAGCTGCCGGGCCGCCCCTCGGGTATCCCGGCCGGCTCCGGGCCCGCCCAGGCTCACGGACCGTCTTGGCAAGCATTTCGCTCAACTGACCACTGATCGCGTTATTCCCGTATCGTTGGTTGTTTACGAAATAAATGCTAAGAACCTCTATGTGAACAGGCTAAAATGCGCGCCCGGCCATCCGCTGACCCTAATTCATGCGCCCCACAAGGTTCGCTACGTGATCGAGTTTCAAAACGTCCATAAAACCTACCGCGTTGCCGGTAAGGATATCCCCGCCCTGCATTCGACCGACCTGCGAGTCGAGAACGGGCAGGTATTCGGCCTGATCGGCCATTCCGGTGCAGGCAAAAGTACCTTGCTGCGCCTGATCAACCGCCTGGAAGCCCCTAGCGGCGGGAAAATCATCGTCGACGGTGAAGATGTCACCGCGTTCAATGCCAACGAGCTGCGCCGCTTCCGGCAACAGGTCGGGATGATCTTCCAGCACTTCAACCTGCTGGCGTCCAAGACGGTCGCTGACAACGTTGCCCTGCCATTGACCTTGGCCGGTGAGCTGTCGCGCAGTGAAATCGACACCCGCGTCAGCGAGCTGCTGGCCCGTGTCGGCCTGAGCGAACACGCCAGGAAATACCCGGCGCAACTGTCTGGCGGGCAAAAGCAGCGCGTTGGCATTGCCCGCGCCCTGGCGACCAAGCCGAAGATCCTGCTGTGCGACGAAGCCACCAGTGCCCTTGACCCGCAGACCACCGCCTCGGTGCTGCAACTGCTGGCCGAGATCAACCGTGAGCTGAACCTGACCATCGTCCTGATTACCCATGAAATGGATGTAATCCGTCGCGTCTGCGATCAGGTGGCCGTGATGGACGCCGGGCAGATCGTCGAGCATGGCCCGGTGGCAGACGTGTTCCTGCACCCCAAGCACCCGACCACAAAGCGATTCGTTCAAGAAGACGAACAGATCGACGAAAACGAACAGCGCGACGACTTTGCCCATGTACCGGGCCGGATCGTGCGATTGACTTTCCAGGGCGATGCCACCTATGCGCCGCTGCTGGGTACCGTCGCCCGTGAAACCGGGGTGGACTACAGCATCCTGGCCGGACGCATCGACCGCATCAAGGACACTCCCTATGGGCAACTGACCCTGGCCATCACCGGTGGTGATATGGACGCGGCGTTTGCCCGCTTCCACGCGGCTGACGTTCATATGGAGGTACTGCGTTAATGGACGCCCTGAATTTCTTTGCCAACGTCGACTGGAGTGAAATCTGGTTGGCCACCGTCGACACCATGATCATGCTCGGCGGTTCGCTGTTCTTCACCGTGCTGCTCGGCCTGCCGCTGGGCGTGCTGCTGTTTCTCTGCGGCCCGCGCCAGCTGTTTGAAGAAAAGCGCGTGTATGCGCTGTTGTCGCTGATCGTCAACATCCTGCGTTCGCTGCCGTTCATCATTCTGCTGATCGTGATGATCCCGATCACCGTACTGATTACCGGCACCTCGCTGGGCGTCGCCGGGGCCATTCCACCGCTGGTGGTCGGAGCCACACCGTTCTTCGCGCGCCTGGTGGAAACCGCCTTGCGTGAAGTAGACCGGGGCATTATCGAAGCCACGCAAGCCATGGGTGCCACCACGCGACAGATCATCGTCAACGCGCTGCTGCCAGAAGCTCGGCCAGGTATTTTCGCGGCAATCACCGTCACCGCCATCACCCTGGTGTCGTACACCGCCATGGCCGGCGTCGTCGGTGCTGGTGGGCTGGGTGACCTGGCTATCCGCTTTGGCTATCAGCGGTTCCAGACTGATGTCATGGTGGTCACCGTGGTCCTGTTGCTGGTACTGGTTCAAGTACTGCAGAGCGTCGGCGACAAACTGGTTGTGCATTTTTCCCGTAAATAACCCCATGGGTCGGTCATGCCGACACCCGGGGGCCGTAACGGCCCTCACAAGGAGTGATGAATGAAAAAACTGCTTGCTGTTGTCGCCGCCGTTGCGGCCTTCTCCGCCCAGGCGGCCGAAACCCTGACCGTCGCTGCGACCGCCGTGCCGCACGCCGAGATCCTTGAGTTCGTCAAACCGAGCCTGGCCAAAGACGGCGTGGACCTGAAAGTGAAGGTCTTCACCGACTACATCCAGCCTAACGTACAGGTTGCCGAGAAGCGTCTGGACGCCAACTTCTTCCAGCATCAGCCGTACCTGGATGAATTCAACAAGGGCAAGGGCACCAACCTGGTCAGCGTTGCCGGCGTGCACCTGGAGCCACTGGGCGCCTACTCGAGCAAGTACAAGAAGCTGGACGAGATCCCGTCGGGCGCCAACGTGGTGATCCCTAACGACGCCACTAACGGCGGCCGTGCATTGCTGCTGCTGGAGAAAGCGGGCCTGATCAAGCTCAAGGATACCAAGAACATCCTGTCCACGCCGAAAGACATCGCCGAGAACCCGAAAGGCCTGAAGATCCGCGAACTGGAAGCCGCGACCCTGCCGCGCGTCCTGACCCAGGTCGACCTGGCGCTGATCAACACCAACTACGCGCTGGAAGCCAAGCTGGACCCGGCCAAAGATGCGCTGATCATCGAAGGCAGCGACTCGCCTTACGTCAACATTCTGGTTGCCCGCCCGGACAACAAGGACTCCGACGCCATGAAGAAACTGGTTGGCGCACTGCATAGCCCAGCGGTGAAGCAGTTCATCCTTGATAAGTACAAAGGCGCTGTCGTTCCAGCGTTCTAAGTCCTACCTGCTGGAGCCGGTTTGACCGGCTCCAGCACATCCCCCCTCAATCACGCTTGACCAACCCCGGCAACTGGACAATCAGTTTCTGGTTGTTGAAGGGCGCGCGAATGAAACCACGTTGCTTCCCGTCCGGCCCCAGCAGGGCCAGGTTGCCGCTGTGGTCAACCGTGTAGTTCGGCTTGCTGGTGTCGGCCGGAATGAACGGAATGCTCAGCGCATTGGCCAGCTTCTGGGTCGTCTCCAATGAGCCTGTCACGCCACGAAACTCCGTATCGAAGTACCCCAGGTACTGCTTGAGCTGAGTTGGCGTGTCGCGGTTCGGATCAACACTGACCAGAACCACCTGCAAGCGCTCGGCCGCTTCTTTTGGCAATTCGCTCTTTACCTGACGCAGTTGCGCCAAGGTGGTCGGGCAAACGTCCGGGCAGAAGGTGTAGCCAAAGAACAGCAATGACCATTTGCCTTTCAACTGGTCCATCGTCACAGGCTGGCCATTCTGGTCGGTCATTTCCAGCGCAGGCACACTGCGACTTTGCGGCAACAGAATGATCCCGGCATCAATCAGCTCGGCGGGGTTGGCCTGGCCTTTGGTGGTGATCACTTTGTTGATGGTAAGCCCCAGTACGATGGCGACCAGGGCAACGAGGATAAAGACTGTTTTCTGGGTTCGGGTCATAGGTTCAACAGTAGGTAATGGTCTACAAGCAGCGCGATGAACAACAGGAACAAGTAGTAGATAGAGTACTTGAAGGTCTTGATCGCCGCGTGCGGCCGACTGCCACGGTACAACACCCACGCCCACTGCAGGAAGCGCGCGCCCAACAGCAGGGCACAACCGAGATAGAGCGGCCCACTCATATGGATGGCATAGGGCAGCAGGCTGACCGCCAGTAGCATCAAGGTGTAGAGCACGATGTGAACCTTGGTGTAGTGCTCGCCATGGGTCACGGGCAGCATGGGAATATCTGCCATGGCGTACTCGTGCTTGCGGTGAATGGCCAAGGCCCAGAAATGCGGCGGGGTCCAGGCGAAGATGATCAGTACCAGCAGCAGGGGTTCAGCACTGAGGTGCCCACTGACGGCCACCCAGCCCAGCAACGGTGGCGCCGCACCGGCCAGGCCGCCGATAACAATGTTCTGCGGTGTTGCGCGCTTCAGAAAGCCGGTATAGATCACGGCATACCCCAACAATGAGGCCAGGGTGAGCCAAGCGGTGAGGGCATTGGTAAAGGTCAACAGCAGGACCATGCCCAGCACGCCGAGCAAGAGGGCAAATGCCAGTGCGGCGGTGGGCGCCACGCGTCCCGCAACCAGCGGACGTTTATGGGTGCGGGCCATCAATGCATCGATGCGCCGGTCCAGCACATGATTGACCGCCGCCGCTGCACCCGCACAAAACGCAATTCCGAGATTGCCAAAGATCAGCACCGTCCACGGTACGCCTGCCCGGGTGGCCAGGAACATGCCGACCAGCGAGGTGATCAGCATCAGCAGCACAACCTTGGGTTTGGTCAACTCAAGGTAGTCACGCCAACCTGCCTGGCTACGACCCTCAGTCAGAAGCGTTGCCATGGATTATCCCCCAGATAGTGCACAACGCCCCCGGCACTGAGAGGACGCAGTCGCCATTCGCGGCCCACACGACGCACCTTCGGTTGAGCCACACGGCGGGTGCAGTAGTTGACCAGGACCAGGGTCAGAAGCAGGGCTGCCCCCCCGGCGTTATGGGCCACGGCCACGGCCAATGGCAGGTGGAGCAGCACGTTACTGATACCCAGGCTGATCTGTACCGCCAGCACCGCCAGCACCAGAGCCGCCAACCGCGTGAGGCCAAACCGGCGCAATTGCCAGGCCAGTGCCAGCAGGGTACCGGTCACCAACAAGGCGCCGAGGCGGTGAGTGATATGGATGGCCGTACGCGCATCGCTGTCCAACTGCCCACCCAGGTAATTCGGACCGATATGCTGGGTCAGGTGGAAACCATTGGCGAAGTCGGCCGTCGGCCACCACTGGCCATGACAGGTAGGCACATCGATACAGGCCATGGCCGCATAGTTGGCACTGACCCAGCCACCCAGGGCAATCTGGCCTATCACCATCACTAACGACAAGGCGGCAAGACGGCGTAAACGCACGGGCAAAAGCGGTAGCGGGGCAAACGCGTGTGACAGGCGCAGGCTCAACAGAAACAACAGGCCAAGGGTGGTGAAACCGCCCAGCAGATGCGCCGTCACGACCTGCGGCCACAATTTGAGGGTGACGGTCCACATGCCAAACGCCGCCTGTGCCACCACCACCCCCAGCAGCACCAAGGGCAGTTTGAAAGGCTGGCCATCGCGCCCATGACGACGGATCGCCTGCACAGCAAGCATCGAAATCACCAGCGCCAGGGTCCCGGCAAAATAGCGGTGGATCATTTCGTTCCAGCCCTTATGGGCCTCCACCGGCACATCGGGATAATGCAACTCGGCATGCGCCAACTGCGCTTCGGTCTTCGGCACGCTGAGGAAACCGTAACAGCCCGGCCAGTCAGGGCAGCCAAGCCCGGCATGGGTCAGGCGGGTATAGGCACCGAGCAAGATGACCACCAGTGCCAACAACGTAGCAAACACTGCAAGGCGATAACCGGGTCTGGCCATGACCATCTCCTAACCAATGTTAGAAAGCTTCAACAACTGGCGCAGGTCGTTGAGCACGTCCTTGCCGTTGGCCCTGGCGTCGTAACGCAGCACCAGGTTGCCGTGAGGATCGATAATCCACAGTTGAGCGTCCGGTTTGCCCTGGCTCATCCGGCCATACTGAGCAAGGTCCAGCGGGTAGCGCTGCAGTTGCGGGTATTCACGTGCAAGCGTGGCCTGATAGTCCGATGCCAACGCTTGTCCGACGGCCAAGGCATGGCTTGCGCGGCTGGCATCGCGCCCCAGGCCAATTTGAATCTGCCGGGCTAGATAGACCAGTTGCTGGCAGTCCATGGCGCAATCATTCGGCGCGCTGACCAATAGCTGCCAGCGTTGCTCGTCAGCCTGCACGCCAAGGTCGGCGCGGCTCTGACCATTGCCGATCAGCTCCCCGTGGTAGATACGGCTGTCGGGCACCCAAAACTGAAACTTGTACATGCCGGTAGCGAGAATCATCGGCCCGATCGTCAGCAACAGGATCAACAGCAGTTGCAACCGACCACGCCCACGCCCTTGCGGAGCCTTGAGGTCAGAGGTGCTGGATGGATTCATGACGGTCCCCATGGCGTTTCTCCTTGTTGTTATGCCAGCCGAAGTAGAGGTAGAGCGCGATCAAGGCCAGCGCCAGGGCAAACCACTGCACGGCGTAGCCCAGGTGTTTTTCCGGGCCCATGACAACCACCGGCCAGTCCAGCCTGAAGGCTGCAGGACCAGGCTCAAGGCGTAATTCGTGGGCAAAACCTTCGCGTTGCAGTTGTGACCAGAACTGCGTGGTGTCTACGGCGGTCACCAAATGCGGCCAGGCACCGCCCTGTGGATCGACCTGCAGTTGAAATGCCGCACCGGGCGACACATAGACCCAAGCCTCCAGACTCAAGGGTTGATCCGGCGTGCTGAAGGACACGGGCGTACGTCGATCAGGCCACGGCAACCAGCCACGGTTGACCAGCAGCCACAGCCCACTGGGCTGGTCATGGAACGGTTGCAGCACCTCGACGCCCGGGCGGCCATCACGCATCCGGTTATCCAGCAACAGGCTGTACTGCGCGTCGAAACGGCCATAGAGCCTGACCCGCCGATAGGCTGCATCCTCAATCAGCGGCAACTGCGCAGCGGCCACCGGATCGGCGCTGCGGCGCTCGGCATACGTGGCCAGCAACTGACGCTTCTGCTCGGCACGGCTCAATTGCCAACAGCCAAGCGCCACCAGACCGGGCAGTAGCAAAAGCACTACCAGGGTCGGCAGTAGACCGGGCCGGAACGGCTTCACCCGGCCACCCCACGGTCAGTCGCTATACTGAAAGTCATCGCATCCCCCCGGAGTTTCGCCATGCTAAAAGCCGCGATTGTCCTGATGCTGCTGGCGACCATCGCCAGCCTGTTCAGCGGCCTGGTCTTTCTGGTCAAGGACGAAGGACACTCGACCCGCCTGCTCAAAGCACTCACCATTCGGGTGAGCCTGGCCGCCGCCACCCTGCTACTCATCACATGGGGCCTCTACAGCGGCCAACTGGTTTCCCACGCCCCTTGGTAAGCCCGGCTAAAGCACGTACACGAAGATAAACAGACCCACCCAGACCACATCGACGAAGTGCCAGTACCAGCTGGCGGCCTCGAACCCGAAGTGCTTGTCGGCATTGAAGTGCCCACGCAGGATGCGGATGAACATCACCAGCAGGATCACCGTGCCCAGTGTCACGTGGGCACCATGGAAACCGGTGAGCATGAAAAAGGTTGCGCCGTAGATCCCCGACCCCAGTGTCAAACCGAGCTCGGTGTAGGCCTCGTGATACTCGTAGGCCTGCAGTATCAGGAAAGAGATCCCCAACAGGATGGTCAGGCCAAGCCACAGTTTGAGCGGTCCACGATGGTCCTTCCTCAACGCATGGTGAGCGATGGTGACAGTGACACTCGAGCTGACCAGCAAGATGGTGTTGATCAGCGGCAGATGCCAAGGGTCGATGACCTCCCTGGGCGGCGGAAACAATTTCGGATCAGGGGTCTGCAACAGCGGCCAGGCAAACTCGAAGTTTGGCCACAGCATGTGTGTCACGCCCTTGGCGCCATCACCGCCCAACCATGGCCCGGCCAGCGTGCGCACGTAGAACAATGCGCCGAAGAAGGCGAGGAAAAACATCACTTCAGAGAAGATGAACCAGGACATTCCCCAGCGGAATGAGCGATCCAGTTGTGGGCTGTATAGCCCCGCTCGACTTTCCCTGACCACCGAACCGAACCAGCCAAACAACATGTAAGCCAGAAACAGCGCCCCGACGAAGAAGATCAGCGGCCCATGGGAATCGGGACGACCAGCCTTCATGTCGTTGAACCAGGTACCCAGGCCGAACACAGTGATCAACATCCCGATCGTGGCAATGATCGGCCACTTGCTCTGCGCCGGTACGTAGTAGTGCTGATGTGAAGCCATGGGGTGTTCTCCTTATCGAGCGCCCTGGTAAGCCTGGCCGGCCACCTGAGCCACCGGCGGCTGACGAGCGGTGATATCGAACAGCGTGTACGCCAGTGTCAGGTGCTTCACATCCTTGGGCAGGTCACGGTCAACAATGAACCGCACCGGCATTTCGATGCGCTCACCCGGTTGCAACACCTGCTGGCTGAAACAAAAGCATTCGGTCTTGTGGAAATACGCCGCCGCCTCAGCCGGCGAAATACTCGGAATCGCCTGGGCCGTCATCGGCCGGTTGCTGGGGTTGCGGGCCACGAAAATCATCTGGTTCACCGCGCCAGGATGCACATCCAGCTGATCGGCCTTGGAGTAGAAGTCCCAGACCATGTCGCTGGCGTTGGTCGACATGAACTGCACCTTCACCGTACGGCTCGGATCACTGACCTGGCTGCCCTCGTACTGCCCGCCGGTCTTGCCGTTGATGCCGAAGGCCTTGCACATGACGTCGTAGATCGGCACCAGGGCAAAACCAAAGACGAACATCACCACCGCCAGCAGCATCAGCCGGACGATCAGTGTCCGCATGGCGAGTTGCCCGCTCATGGCTCGCTCCCTGAACCGCCCAAAGCGCTGTTCATTTGACCTCCGGCGGGGTCACGAACGTGTGGTAAGGCGCAGGCGAAGGGATCGTCCACTCCAGGCCGTCCGCTCCGTCCCAGGGTTTGGCCGGGGCCGGTTTGCCGCCCCGAATGCACTTGATGACGATGAACAGGAAGAAGAGCTGCGTGGCGCCGAAGGTGAACGCACCAATCGAGGAGATCATGTTGAAGTCGGCGAACTGCAGGTTGTAGTCCGGAATCCGCCGGGGCATGCCCGCCAGGCCAACAAAATGCATCGGGAAGAAGGCCATGTTCATGCCAATGAACGACAGCCAGAAGTGCAGCTTGCCCAGCGTCTCGTCATACATGTGCCCGGTCCACTTCGGCAGCCAGTAGTAGGCCGAGGCGAAGATCCCGAAGATCGCCCCCGGCACCAGCACGTAGTGGAAATGCGCGACCACAAAGTACGTGTCGTGGTATTGGAAGTCCGCCGGGGCGATGGCCAGCATCAGCCCGGAGAAACCACCGATGGTGAACAGAATCACGAAGGCCACGGCAAACAGCATGGGCGTCTCGAAGGTCAGCGAGCCCTGCCACATGGTGCTCACCCAGTTGAACACCTTCACCCCGGTAGGCACTGCGATCAACATGGTGGCGTACATGAAGAACAGCTCGCCGACCACCGGAATACCGACCACGAA
>JAEAMF010001346.1_pt1 | contig 18480 bp, 19 predicted proteins | sample 8958721 | NCBI WGS metagenome assembly JAEAMF01 (sample SAMN16933255, study PRJNA681124) | bioreactor sludge metagenome | isolation source: anaerobic bioreactor treating anionic surfactant - SDBS | place: India: Bengaluru | collected 2019-02-28
TAAATCACCCGTTTGTTTGGTTCATCTCTATTGTGGGCTCGTAGTCTAGCACGGAACGCCAGTACTGCTGAGGTCACCTTTGGTTTTTTCCTTTTGCAAAACCCAAATACCCTTTTTTCTTTTTTTAGTCTTGTTATTTTTTTAAGCGGCAGTTCTAGTCGGCATAGCAAGATTGGAGGCGCTTAGTTTTGAATAAGCCTCGACGGCGCGGACCTAAACACCATTCAAATGGTATGGTTCAAATTGAACACTCCCCGATTGAACTTGGTGTTTTGCCTAACCCTCTGCCTCAGACGGCTAGAGATATTCTGCTGGTTTTGGGCGCCGGCGGGACAGCTGGCAACGCGGCTGTAGCTGCCAACGTTGTTAAAAGCGCGGTTAGTTATTGGGCTAAACGGTTCGTTTCTTCTGGCGCCTTGATCGTCGATGAGGCAGAAACTATTCGTCCCATAGGTCAGCGTCGGGGAGAGCAGCGTTTCAACGCTGGGTACCCTAAATATTACAAGCTGACGCCTTATGGTTCAAAACTACTCACTGGGGGTGAAGAGTCTGGCCGGCGGGTTGTGGTGCTTGAGGATTATCCGGCAAAGTTTCTGGTTTTGCAGGGGGAGCGGTCGGGTTCTGTGGATTGGAAGAAGCTGGGGGAGCCTAGGAATTGGATTAAGATGGGTTTTCGGGTTGGCGGTGTTATGGTGGAGAAGACGTCTAAGCATGTGATCATTCATCCTGGGCCTTTGCATGGTTTTAATGTTGATGAGTTGCAGGTTGAGAGCGGTCGTATTGTGGAGCGGGTGCGTTATATTTTGGAGGGGCAGTTTGGGATGCGGCTTGGTGATGAGGCTGTGTTTTGTCATGGTATGATGTGGCGGGTTTATCTGCCTGAAGCCAAGGAGTGGATTAAGCAGGGTGGAAGAGTTAAGGTTCCTGGTGTCGGTGCCTTGGATGCTAGCCCCGCTCCGTGGCTTAAGAGGCTGGATGGTGTGCCTCATGTGGAGTTTGAGAAAAAGGAGCATGCTGCTCTTGCACAGGTGTGGCCGCCTGTGGCTGTTGATTCTGGTAAGCGGAATGCTTCGGCGGCTGTGATGTATCCGCTTTATCTTGAGGAAATTCATCAAATGACTGTTTGCCTTTCTAATGAGGTTAAGGCTTTAAAGCAAGAGGTTGCCGATTTGAAGGTTACTCAATTTGAGTTTTGTTGCGTTCAAAGGGAGATAACTGCTATTATTCGTCAATTGTTTAACTTGGGCGATGATGGCGCCCCTGTGCAGTCGGGTAATGGGGAGAACGGTGGTCGCGGAGGTAAAGAATATGTTTCTTAAGGGTGTTGGGACTGGTTGGAATTATGCCTGTCTTTTCTTTGCTGGGTACATTGCCGAGACGTTTTTTGGCAGCAGAAAGCCTGCTCAGAATTTTAGCATTGTTTTTTTAAGCTGTTTAGGTTTCTTTTGTGCTTTATGCTGATTTTTGTATGCGGATCGAACCGAGTATTAGGTGCATTATGCATATAGAAAACCAAGCCGTTGTCGTGTATTCCTTTTTGTGGGTATACATTTGACAATAAATCGCCGCGACAGATTATAACTTGAGCAGTCTATGAATTGTTTGTCATTGTACTTCCAAACAAATTTACAGGCTTCCACGAGATGTCTTTTTTTCTTTATTTCTTCCACTAGTACAGAAAAGTTAATAGTATGAAAGTAAAATATTCTTACTGATGATTATGACAGAAGAGCTTGAAGTTACCACGATGAGTGAAAAAGGTCAAGTTGTTATTCCTCAGTCGATACGAAAGGAGCTTGGAATAAAACCGAAAACCAAGTTTCTAGTCTATGGAAGAGGCGACACTGTCATAATGAAGAAACTCGCGTTACCTGACTTGAAGAAAGAATGGGAAGACCTCTTCAATCTGATGGACAAAAAAGAACTGAAACTATCTGATAAAGAACTTCAGCAAGAAATAGCAGAGACTAGAAAAGCAACCAGATGATCTGATGCTTCGAGTTGTCCTTGACACTAACGTTCTGATCAGTGCTATAATCTCTGAAGGCAAGCCACGAGACCTTTTAAGGAAGGGGATCTCAAAGGAATTCCAAATTATAACCTCAGACCAGCTTCTACGAGAGCTGGGTACTGTTCTTCGAAGACCAAAATTCAAGACTGATGAAGATGAAATCCACAGGATTATTCTTGCTTTGATGCAAGCCTCAGAAGTGGTCGAGATAGTCTCGAAATTCAACATAGTTGAAGACGATCCTAAAGATAATATAGTTGTTGAGACAGCTTATGATGGGAAAGCCGACCTCATTGTTTCTGGTGATTTTCATCTCTTGGAGCTGAAGAGTTTTAGGGGAATTAAGATAGTTAGTGTCAAGCAAATGCTCATCTGTATTGAAGAAAAGAATAGTTGATTAGCTTTATTGACAGCGTATTTATAAATAGCCTGTCAACACACTTCCAGCTTCCTTATAGAGTAAATGAAAACGACCTTTGTAAATCTATAGTGGTAATCAATCAGCAGTGTTTCCGTGCCGAGAATATATTTCTAAAATGTAATTATCTGATCTAAATTCTATTCATTGGGTTTTGTTTCTTTATTTTGTATTAGTCCCCTTTTCAAAGCTAAGAAAAAGAAAAACAGAAAGAACTGCAACAGACGCTGTTGATGATTGAATGATAAAGACTTAGTTGGCGCTGTCGAATTTAGGATCCAAAAAAAGAGAAAAGATGTGTGTTTATTTATTCCAAGTTACTGATTGAATGAACTCTATTGGCTGGAAGGCTTCTGCTTGGAAGCCCATATCAAGAAGGACGCTGACTGCATTTAGGTTGTATCCTGCTTTGATGTAGCTGTTTAGCACCTGTGGACTTATTCCTTCATCTAAGATAAGACTTTCAATATATTTCTCGTCATAGCCCAAATCGTCCATTCTCATCATAAATGCGCTCCAGGTATCATAATAGACTGTAAAGTAGTCGCCATCAGATACGGATATGTCATCTAGATAGTTGCTGTAGTATGTGGTTGTCGAGCCGTGGTAATGATCAATATGATCAACCCATACGTAACCATAGACTTCGTAGAATTCCAAGTCGTGTGTGGTTGTTGTAGAAATGTCGCTCTCATAGGGCATTTGATGACCGCCATCGCCATCTACATAAACCCACATATTCATTTGACCACCGTAGTAGAGATGTGTGTCATAGAAACTCACCGTAGGCTCACCTACAGTTATAGTACAGTAATCAGACCAGCTACTCCAAGTGTCATCTGAACATTGAGCTGAAACACGCACATCGTATATTCCTCTATTCCACGAATGCGTTGCTGAGCCCCACTCGCCATTAGACATCTCTCCCGAATAACCATAGCCACTACCATCATCCCAATCAAATCTGTATTGAATATTATCGCCATGGCTGTCAATTGAGCGTCCACTGAACTGGTATGTTATCCCTTCAGTGCCGCTTGTCGGACCGCTAATGTCGGGCTGCATTACATAATCTGATGGTTGGAAGTTTTTTAGGTGTATATTGCCATTACCGTACACTTCTAAAGTGCAACTATCATATGGGTCGTCATCATCAGGGATACCATCGCCATTTCGGTCAAAAGGCCATAGTGCAGAAAACTCTTGTCTTAGAGGGCTATCTGAGAAGTCATTACAATCTCCATTCCATGTATAAGCCGATGCTAGGTCGAGTGCATCATTTATTGAATTATCAAAGTTAAACGCATAGTTAAAAAATGAGCCAACCCAAGTCGACCAGCTGGGACCATAAGTACAACTACCGTCATACGCAATAGACTGGTTTAATGCCGCTGAGCCAAACTTGAAGCCAATGTAACATTGGGGAAAACTATCGGGATAGGTATAACCAAACTGACTCATTTCTGTTCCCGTTCTAGGATAATCTACCATACGATGAGTAAGACCCAATGGCATTCCAATCGGGTTACCTTCCGCCGTGTATCCTTGCAAAGTTACGTTAGCGGACATGCATGTATTGATAAAAGCAAAGTGAACTTTGCTTGGGGGGAATATTTCATACATATCCATGTCGTAGACTCCATGGCTATAGTCCGTGTAATAAGCCTTATTGCTAATATATTGAGAATATGTACCCCAGATCGTTCCAGAATCATCTTCGAACATAAAATGTTCTTCATTGGCAGGCACATCATAACCATCGACTAAGCCAGGTTTACCAGTTACACCGTGGTTCCAATCAATAATTGCTACATAATCATAATTGTCGTTCATGTAATTCGCTTGATAGAGGATGACGTCTTTATCCACTGCATAGTTAGAATAGCCGGTATAGCCATTTGCCGCTTTTAAGCAATTGGTTGCTATATAGCTAGTCATATTCGACGCTGAGGAAATTTCTGAGTTCAATTTACGCCAGCTTTGATAAGGTGGATTCACTGCATCCGAACTTCTGGAACCCCAAATAATGCCGACATTTGATGCACTAGCAGTTTGAACTAAAGGTAGGAAAACCACAAGCATCAACAAAATACAAAATAGTACGCCCATTAATTTCAAAAATCGATTTTTTCGAGTAGATAACGCCACTGCATTTTTCCCAAAAATCAAGGTGAACACTGCCAATAGCATACTTAGGGCGACTGGAGGTAAAATCCACATGGTTGAATTTCTGATTGAAGATTGACTGACTTCAGGTTGTACAAAATCATTGGTTTTACTATAATACTCTTCAGCCAATTGAGAATATTGCTCATTAACACTTCTGATTTCTTTAGTGTCTGCCCAAATATCGACTTGCAAGCCATATAGTTCGCCGTATACTCTGTTTAATACAAGACCAACTCGCCAAACTGGGTAGAGTTCAAAAACATTTTCACTACGGCTTACATTTGCACTGTATGATCCATCATAAGATAAACTAACCCACGACAAACTTGTGTTAGCATTGAAATTGGTTGGACTTATTGTATCTTCATCCAACTGCATTGACCAGGAATGTTGCTTAGCAACATCTACTGCAATTGCAACTGCCTCTTCTTCACTTAAGTTTATGACATTGCTACCTATAGGATAGATATCCCAGTTATCAAAGAATGATGATAAGAAGCCCTTTTCAAAGCTCATAGATACTGTTTTTGTATATGAAGCAACAACGCCATTAGATGTATACGACCATTTAAAGGAAGTACTATCGTTGGTTGTAGTAACTTGGAGTACTTTATCTCCAATTATTTTTGTAAGATTCTTGTCTGCAACAACGTTGTTTAAAGTATTACTGAAGTCTTGGTAAGCCAAGTCGCCAGTATACATTTGGTAATTAACAAGAAAAGCTTGAGCACTAGCAACAGATGTGTCTTGAACGATTTTAGTAACAATGGGGTCACCACTATTTTCTAGTGCATAAAGTCCATTTAAATTTCCGTTAGTAAAACTCAAAAACACACGCAATATGTTTTTGTCGGAAGCAAGGTTGTAGAGTACACATTCTTGGAGCACACCACCAAACGGTCTCATGTCAACAGTACTTTCTTCCGCTACTACAGTATATTTTGCTATGTCAAGACCCATTACATCACTCATAAAGTTCAGGCCTTTTTCTTTATAATTAGGTGTAGCAGCTTGTACACTCGGTGTTATCGACGCGCATATGAATGAAATTGATAAAAGAGTTAATAGTAATCCAAGTGCCACTTTTTGTTTTGAAGTCTTATCCATTTCTAATCAATCCCCCATGTTTAATTGGTATATGCTATCAATTACTCCTGCACAGGAAAAACGAGTACAGACCAATCATCGCAATATTGACTCAAGCACTCATTTGGTTTGTTGTTTGTTGATAACTAGTATAAGATATTTGTTAAATCATTTTTTTAAATCCAGTTGAGCGGCATAATAAGAACTTGCTCCATTTTTTGCGAATTGTTCTGCATACTGTTGGGGGATTCATATGAATTTACTAACTCTATCATTTACAAAAAGGGGATAGCATCCTACAAACAACATATCCCGCCGATTTACAACCCTAAAACGCATAGTCATGCTACCTTTCGTTAAAGAAAATCTGCCCCAATTAGCCAAGAGTTGAATAGTATAAATGTTTAATCATGAGATATTACCCCATTTTCCGTTTTTTCAGTTTTGAATTGAGGTTTATTGTTAACAATGTTATTACTAAATAAACCGAATTACTTAGTCATAAACAACTAGTGATGCTTTACTTTTTGTAGCTATTGATTGGAGGGCTTGTGTCTCTTTAAAAGAAGAATCAAAACCATACATACAAAAACAATAACTAAAACAGCACCCACAACAAGCACGTACGGAATAGACTTTGATGCAACGCTAAAGGAAACCGTTTTTGAAGCCCCAACATACCCAAAAGAGTCGCTAGCAAAAACAGTAACGTTATGCACACCATTCGATAATTCCGACAAAGTATAATTGCCAGTAAAAGTAACATTGTCGGCGCCATCAAGACTATAACCGAGCCAGCTAACAGGTCGATCTACAGTAAAAACCAAGGAGACATTTGATACATTATACGTCTGCGTCACAGGGGAAAGAACCCTAATTTCTGGCAAAGGGCTGAAACCGATTGGGTAGTATGCTTGATTAGCAGCTGTTACCTCCCCTGACTCAACATACCCACCAATAACGTATAAAACATCATTTAGGACAACACAGCCAAAATCTCTCTGATCAATCGGGTTCGGAGCAGCTGAACTCCAATCACCAGTTAGTGGGTCATAGACTTGATTGACTTGATCATAGTTCCAATTAATCAAGCCTAAAACATAAACACGCTCAGGAGCCCTAACACCAATCGTTGCACCTACACCAATACCAGCCTCAAAAACATCAGTGGTAATTTCGCTCCAGCTGTCATTTAGGGTATTATAAACAAACAAACGTTGACCTGTACTAAACTCCCCTGATACAAATATTTCATCACCCACAGCAGTTGATACTGGCGAGTTCCACCAAGAATCACTAACTCTGCCAGGAAAAGGCGTTTTCTCTGTCCATGAATCAGTTGCTGGATCGTAGACGTAAGTAAAATGCGAGCCTATCGCGTAAATTTTGCCGTTTACTGCATTAGCTTCAAATCTTGACTCAATAGTGGGCATGGATGCCTTTGTTTCCCAAGTTTCTGAACCTGTATCATAAACCTCAGTTATAGCGCTATGAACAGAAAAAGTATGCATAATAGACCCGATTTCTTCTTTCTCTACACCTACTATTCCGCCGATGCAGTAAATTTTGTTTTCAATGGAGGCTACCCCAAAATATGCTCTGGGAGTGGGCATACTTGGTTTTATTGTCCATGTGTCTGTTTTGGAGTCGTATTCTTCGTTTATGCTCAATAAATTTTCTACTTGATAAATGAAAGGAGCCGTAGAAGTACCACCAATTGCGTATATTTTATCGTCGACTGCGACAACACCTACACCTGCTCTGGGCTGATTCATAGGCTCCTTAGAAACCCAAGAATCCCCAATAACAGATACCCCAGCAACCGGCCTAATTACAATAATGCAAGAAAATAGAACAATTACTGACAGGATCACAGCGAAGCTCTTTTTCATTACATATTAATCACTTAGCTAAAGTTATAAAATTTACGCGGTTTTTTCTCCAAGAATAGGATTTTTCCTTCAGATAATTATTCAATAAGTTACCTGTTTAGAATTCAGAATGGTAAAACATACATTTTTTTCAATGCAGAGAGCTGCATGCTGACTTGTCGAGACTGCGTGGAAGTCTAATTTTGTTAGATGCCGTTAAGCATAAATAGTAATGCAAATTTTTTATTGGCAGTCTTATTGTCGACGACATTACATAAACTCTTCTAATCTTAGGGGGGTAGGAATCTTTCAATTCTGGAAAAAGAAGGCATACTCATCAATGAATATCCTGTGAAGGTTAGGCATGGCAAAGTCAGGAGTATAAGGTTGAACCGGGAGAATCCAAAAACCATGTTGTTGCTTGCGGCACTAAAAGCACTTGACGGCGGAAACAAAGTGAAAGAGCCAATTTTTTTCTTCTCTTGAAGTTGTTGTTACAAGCAAAAATAGAGTTGCAACGAAATAGGTAGTGTAAAATCCTTAGCGCACGGTTCCCATATTCTATTTTTAGTCTTCAGGGTTTAATCAGGTTCCCAAAACACTTTTTAAACTACAAGCGGCTTCAGTTATCTGGTTTTGTTGCTTTGTTCTGTATTAGCCCACGTTTCAAAGCCAAGAAGACAAAGAACTGCGAAAAAGCTGCAACAGATGCGGCTTGTATTGTGTGAATAGAGTTTATTCCGGCCACAGCTCCACCGCCCAAAGTGCTAAAAAAAGTTACAGCACTAATAATCGCTGCATCAATGAGCGCATTAGCCCAATCGAATTTACTTTCAGTAATACTTGTTAGCGTGTTTGAGCAGCGAATAACGAATCCCTTGACGGTCAAGGTTGGAACGAATCTTTTCTTCTTTAGGCAATCGGAAATATCCATTGCTTTAGTCATTTTTTACACCTTTTGATTACTGTGCAGCTTGTTTTTTGTCAACGCTTAAATATCTGTAAATAGAACTCTATTTACAGAGGCGATATTGTGCCATCCACATGCCCCATATCCTCACCGCTTACCCCAAGCCAAAAAGACATTTGGGCACTCCTCAGCTCAGGTCTAAGCGTAAGCAACATAGCCAATAAACTCAAGACCACACGCCAATATGTCAACCAAACCCGCATAGCAGCCCAAGCCAAACTCTCAAGCACACTACTAGAAGTAGCAGAGGTAAACGGACTGCAAGTCATCAAAGTAGTCCCACAACAAGCCATTTTACTCGGTTACCATCCTACCCTAAAAAAGAAAGCCATTATAACCTACACTACACGCCATGGCTTAAAAGTCTGGTATTGGACCGATACCCCGGAGGAAATCACCGACACCATATTTCTTAACCAGACAAGACAATACCTCATAGACATAGCCAATGAAAGAGGCATAGAAATAGAAAACACAGAGGAATTTCATCCTGCGAAATTAGCTCGCGAACTTTTCTCTAAACTTATTCCGGAGCTGAAATAAATGATACTAGAGAGGAGTTGTAGAAGCCAAATCAGAGGTTGGCTCCCTAGAGACGCCGTTCCGCCATTACCCGTCAAAGCTACTACAGTCAACCGTAAAATCATTGATAGAACATTTCTTGTAGGAACCATAGCTGTTTATTTAATCATACTTGCATTCGGAGCATTTATTTACAATGCTTTTGGTACACCGATAGTATGGGAGGTTAAAACAAAAGTTTACTACCCAATTAAGGAGCCCCAGATTGAAAAACCTCTTCAACCCTATATTGGAGTAAACATGACAATAGGGGTTTTCAACGGTACAATATACTGGCTAGGTTCGACTCAAGACAAGATTAAACAGCTAAACGATATTCATATTATCTCCTATGCATGCATAGTGAACAGAAACTATTATGAGGGCCATTTATGGTCTGTAACCGTTGAATTACACACAGCAGTTACAACTAATAGCTTCATATTGCCCAATGACACTATCGGTTATGAGGAAGCGGTGATTCCTGTGCTGGGTGTGAATTCACCACTCTACCAAATCACGTTTAATTTTTCAACGGCAGTCAGCGGAGTAGAAACATGGTATGAGTAAACCTCTAATTACAAATAGCAATAACAGAAAAAAGCTTCCTTTCATATCAACCTGCGCTTTAATGATCATTACCGCAGTAATCTCAGCTTGTTTAGCGGTCAACCTATTGACGAGCTATCGGATATCTCTATATAATGGTCGTTTTGTTCCTACTGACTATGCGAGTCTATACGTAGGTCTCTTAAATTCGGTAGCATTTGGGCTTGAATTGTTTGCAGCCTTGTTTCTCTTATTGAGAAAGTATGTTAATTTAGCGGAAATTTTTGTGGCTCTTGTGCTCGCTTGTGGACTAGCCGCTGTATGGACCTTCACATACTATCATTCACCATTCGTCTACTTATATCACGGCGTGCTTTTACTGCCAAGCTTGTTTGCAGCTCTGCCGATGGCTGTTTTCCCAATAGCAACTCTAAGCCTAATACGATCTAACCGTAGAAAACTTAAACAGGCCAACATTAAGCGTTGGACAGCGCTACCTCTAATTCTGTCAGGGGCTTTGATGATCCTTGCTTCTTTGCCTTTTGCTTACAATAGCCTCTCGCTTCTCAGCTATCTAGTGTCCATAATACCTAAATCAACTACTTTTGGGACGTATTTCCCGAACGCTGTATTAGTAGTAGTCTTGAATTTCTTATTTTTCGGGATAAATTTAATTGCAGCAGTCTTTCTTCTTAAGAAGAAGCGTGTCCGTTTAGCGATGGTTATTGTGGCGGTAGCGTTGGCTATTGGACTTCCATTGCAGATTATTGCAAATGAACCTCTGCCGAGTCCGGGTTTGCCCTTTGACTTTCCAACGATTGCCTGTTCGTTTGCAACCCTAATCCTTGTAGGATTAAATTATGAATACTCTAAAAATGACGTTATTGTTAATTCGACAAACAATTCAGCGCCCGAAGGTAAGGCAAGAAAAAGAAGATTATTGTTTAATTAGGTTATTCCTTGAATCGGAAAATTTAAAGAAGAAAAAAGGAAGGTGTTGTAATAACGCATTTTAGTATTGGTATTTTACATAGTCAAAGGTTGCTTTCATTTTTGCATGCTGACATTCAGTGCCGAAAGTAATGCCTGCTATTGCACCAGTGCTGAGGTCAACCCCCCATTCAGTATAGAATTTGTTGATGATTGCGGTTAAATCTACGCTAAAGTCAGTATAATTGCTCGAAAGGTTAGTTGCATGGTAGCCTACGAAGTACCAGTCTGTCGGGTCATGTCTTAACTCGGCAAATGGCGTTTGATCCGGTGTTGAATGATTGCTTCTGTGGATATAGATTTCTATCTCTCCGTATTTGTAGTTGTACCAGCCTGCTCCACCTTGTTGAGGGAAGAATATCCATAGGTTAAGGTATGCGTTGGCTTCGCCACCCGATTGAACATCGAGTTCGTCGAGTTTTGCTCTATATGTGATTTTCTGGTTTGGTGTGTTTAGCACTACTGATCCAACGTACCATGTGCTACCCCATGGTTGGAAGATTTTTTGATCTCCGTTTAAAGTATATCTCCAGGGATCATAGCCTTGTTCGTATTCTGTGTTGCCCCAAGTACCGACGGATTGGCTAGTGGCATCATATTTTGTATATCCTGTGCTATTGCCAATATTGTTGTAATTGTTGGAGGCAGGGTCGTGAGTTCCCTCTCTCCATACATCGACTTCCCATTTAGATGAATCATAGAGATGGCAATCGTTGTTAACTGTTCCTTTGAAAGTAGCCATGCAACCAGCATATGCCTCATATGTTGTATAAGAGCCACCATAGCAACCGGACCACCAGATTCCAGTTGTTGAAACTACTTTTTCTAGATATGTTAAAGATTTCGTTTGGCCGCCATATTGTTCTCCCAATCCGTCAAGCAGATAATCGAAATTGTTTGTCCTTGAATCAGGGTCAATGTCCTCACCGTTACCTTGATTGCAGACGTTGAATATTCCGCCCACGCATAACTCATTGGCTCGTGTAGTTGTTGGGGTATATCCTGTTTCCAATGTTCTAGTATACACTCCAGTGGTTGTGGCCGTTTTGTCTAAGAAGTTAGTGGTCTGTAATCCTTGATACTCGCAAACGTCAGCAATGATTGGATCTGAGTTTGAACCACTACCACTGCTGGCAAGAGTAATAGTTAAGTTGCTTGATGCGTCAGCTGAGACCACACCTGCCCAAATTTCCACTCTTCTACCATAAAGAGAATCATTATGGCTTTCAACTTGTCGCGACCATGCTACATTGTCTTGTGAAATGCTGTATACATATGGCGCATAGCTTCCATAAGTACCAATGACTGCAACAAGCAGGTTATCAAATTTCGGCGTTGCATCTAGCGTTAAGCTAAGTGAACTGCTATTGCCAAGGCATCCACGTTTGGGACCTTGTACTCTCGCAATCGACATTCAACATACACCTCCAATAATTTGAGATTTTGCTCCGAAGACTTTTTTGGGTTCTAGGACAGAAGTTGCTCGCCGTTCAAAAAAAGAAAGCATCGTCCGTCTGTTTTTTTGATTGATTTTTGGTTTTTTCATATTTTATGTCACCTAGTGACTGGGATTTCTTGAAAAGGGATTTCTTGGGTTGGCTAACTCGCCAAAAAATTACTTAAGGAGCTTTCTGAGCTTCGCTAATAAGCCAGTACTCTTCTTTCTTTGTCTTTGTTCAAACGGATGTTCAAGCGCTATTTCTTCGACATGACGCTTAACAAAAATGTAGGCTCTTTTTAAGCAACCCAAAACATGTCACCTCATTTTTCGAATTAATGATATTCAATCAGGAGTTAACCGGAAAGCGCAAGTCAGGAATTAGGAATTTGAGTTGTTTTCTGCTTTATCCATCGCCTGTAAACTTCCTCTTCCATGCGGGTCAATCAAGACTTCACCCGTTTCAATATCAGGTATACGATGAACCTCAACTGGCTCCTTCAATTGACCCATGACTTCTTCTCGGGTAAGTTTTGATACTGTTTCGCCGTGTTGTTTGTCGTGGTAGCTTCCGTTTAGGATAATGTTGCGGATTTTTCGCTGCTGTAGTTTGTTTGTGCTTCGTTTGTGCATTAAAATTACCTCTAACGCCACTCAAAGGCGGCGGTTGTTTCACGAATCTTTTTGTTTGATGATATTTAGAGCATTTTTATTATTTGAAGGGGACGAAATGTTTCGGAAACAAGTAGCAAAGTTTATTTCAGACGCATATTGAGTGTCACGCTCATCAGGATGATTGCACCTTTTAGGTGATGAGTGATTCTGATTATCTAAAAAATAAGAAGTAAACAAATTTTAAAATAAGCCAAAAAAAGAAAATGACCTTTGAACGATCAATATGATACCCTTTTTTGTTACACTCTCTTTCAACAGATCCTCGGCTTTGCTTTCCCCCGCAAAAACAAAGACAAAACTAAAAACGATGCTAACAACATATTTCTCACCATAAAGAAGACGCACAAAAGCACGCTAAATCCCCAAACCAAAATCCTAATTTTAATACAAATTAAGCATTTTTACACATCAAAAAACCCCTCTTGAGTTTTTATCAAAATACAGCAACAATAAACCAACCCCCAAAAAATTTTGCCCCAGACAAAACATGGAAAACAGGTGAGGCTAGCGTAATAAGCAAGGTATGCTGCCTTTTGTGTTTCTCTCCAAAGCTGGAGGGAAGCAGGAATCTTTGGCGCATAACAAACACAAAGGCACAAGACTTAAAGTTTTCAGTGGCAGAGAAGAGCGGTTAAACCGCGTCATATTCCTGATTTTACGCCGCTACGGCATATTGACTCGTTATGATCTGTTTAAGCAAATTAGAAGCATCAAAGGCTTCAGACACACCAAAATCCAGGTGGTGTATAGGCGAGTTGACGCCCTATTTCAACAGGGCTACCTAGATACAAATGGAGTACGTATAGCTAAAGCTCATTTTTCTTCACCCCTATACCAGCTCAATGAAAGGGCATTGGCAGCATTAGAGATTGACAAAACAGACCTAAACGAACTACTCAAGACAGCTCCAAAAGAGCAACTACAAAAATTAATCGACGCCCTAAGTATGAGTACCTAAAGAGATACTTCGCTTTGTTGGGGCCTTTAAAGAGAAGTTCTCTTTGTGGTGATGGATCCTTTTTGTGTTCAGGCTCTAAATTTTGTAAGGGGACAAGAAATGGGGCATGCAATTAACTGGAAATTAATTGAAGCTTATTTACGAGACAAGTTTGGGCGATATTTTTTGGTTGGGTGTTGGTTTGGATCTTAATAGGGTGCTTGCTTCTTCTTTGAGGCAGAAGATCTTGAAGGTTCTCTTTGAGAAGCGGGAAATGCAGGTTATGAAGCTTGTGAGCAGCGTAGGCAGCACATATAATGAGTTGAATCGCAATCTGTTGATTTTGGAAAAAGAAGGCATAATCATCAATGAATATCCCGTCAAGATTAGGCATGGAAAAGTCAGGATCATAAGATTAAATCGGGAGAATCCGAAAACCAAATTGTTGCTTGCAGCACTAAAAACCCTTGATTGCGAAAACAAAACTCCACTCAGATAAGCATGTTGTCGATGCTGGATTGCGAGAAATTACGAGAAAACAGCGATTTTACGCCATGCTTCCCCTCATTTTAGGATTCCAAAGAATATTTCGCTTCTTCCTTAGCCTGAAAAACCTAGGAGTTAATTGAAAGAAGAAAAGCAACATTTTTCTGTAAAAAACAATTTTTTTCTTTTTCTATCCTTAAATTATGTGTTTCTGTTGAATCGTACCTGACAAAAAGTATAAAACCGTTCATTTTAATGGTTAAAAGAAGGCTAAATTGAGGTTCTTGAGGCTTCAAAAAATGGCGGAAAAGTACAAAGGCATGGGCGATTTTAAAAATGAGGGGGGGTTAGTTGACCGTAAAGATCAGCTATTGGAGTCTTTTGGTGAATCGGAGCTTGATTTATGGGTTTTCAGCAACTTGCAAAAGGACAATTCAGCACAACAAAGCCCCGTTTGCAAACATAAAACGAGTTTGAAGGGGCCATGTTACCGCAGAAAGCATGCTTATGTCAAAACTATTAAGCAGTATCGGGAGGAGCGTTTGCGTAGGAAACGGGTTTGTGAACTCTCAAACCTCAGCCAATTCGAGATAGCTAAGCAGTTGGGTGTTAGTGTTCGGACGGTTCAGCGGGATCAAGCTAAAATTAAGCCGTACCATCTGGGGCAGTTTAATCGGTTTTGCCGAGAGCTTCGTGAAAAGGAAATGCAAGAGTACAACGAAGCCTCTGATTTATTGTCCTTGCCGCAGAGAGCCAAGCTATTGATAGCGTTGCTTGATCGTAAAAGAAAAGAAGAGGAAGCACATAAACGGTTTTTACGCACGTTCTTTATCGACATAGATTTAGATCGTTGTGCTGCTGATGGTTTTCCTGAAACGAAGCCTTTCATTGCTAGCCATAAAATGAATTTGAAAGAGGGGATCCAGTTTGTTGTTGTTTTCCATAAGAATGGGCAAAAATACGCCGTTAATGTTGGAAATCTAGCTCAAAGCAACAATACTTCTGCAAATCCGTACTAGACTGATTCTGCGGCAAGAGCTTCTTAACTGAGTGAGAGAGGGGCTGTTTAGTGCAAAATCAGTTAACGATTAGTAGCGTGCTGACTATTGTCCTGCTGAATCTGGAGGTTCACACCAATCATGAGGAACGTAGTTTAGAGCAGATTATTGCTTTTATGAATGGACACTTAAGCGTGGTTGAAGCCAATAACTTGTTGCGCACCGTAACTGAAGCCACTAACAATAATACTAAGGCTTCAGGAGAAGTCATCAAGCATATAGGACAATTAAGCGATGCCAGCATAGCCACACGAAAATAAAGCATTGAGCTCACAAATGCGCTGCACGAATTGCTTGGTTCTAGGAGCATAGATCCTTCACAGCAGCATAAACATCGGGAAGATGCAAGGTATGTTTACTAGTTTGTACTGTAAGAATTCATTCTCTATTTTGCTTGACGAAATGTGTTTTTGGCAGTGAAAACCTGTTCAAAAGCCCTTTTAGCACTTATCATAAGCCTGGAAAAAGTCCATGCTTTTCACAAGACGCTCTTTTGTAGGTGGTTAGTTCTGATTAGATCTGTTAGTTCTTTGTGCACTTTAAAAGTTTAATGAAAAATCTGCAATTGTTTTTCTATTCATGGGGCGTCTGCTTTTATAGTTACTTTGCCACCTTCAAATAAGCCCAGCATGCTTTCATATCCACATCAAGCAGCCATCAACACATAGCCATGTATGGTATGTGGAGGAGATAGCTTATCCCACACATAAATAGGCAATGGAAAACAAGCCATTAAGGGAACAGAGACCAATTCAGCTACAGTCTTGTAGTGCCATCAAACCTTCTATTTTGCCACTAACTTGAACAGAGCGCTTTCAATGGATTAGATGAAAGGAAGAAAAACCGTCGCTGTAAACAGTAATTTTTTCTTCTTCTAACGTATAGGATTTTTTCCAGTGAAGTAGTAATGTGGGAGAAAAAATTTTGAGCATAGGTTAATCGTTTATTTTCTTAATCCGATTTCTATCGTGGAAAAGCAAGACTGCACCGGTTGCTATTGCAAACCAGCCTGTAGGCAACATGAATTCCATAAAATGCTCGAAATAAATGCTTTACCTTCGAAATGATTAGAACAGCTGAACAAACACGTATAGAACAAACATTTTGAGGCAGCTTAAGTACAGCTCAAGTAACACTGTCTAAGAAACGAAAATAATGAACAAGCTCTAGTATGACATTATTTTAGCCATTATGTTTTATAAAATGAATTACAATTCCAATAATTGCTATAGCAATCGCCAAACCGATTATAGCAAACAGTAATGGTGGGAGAGGCTCGGTTTCTATTGGTAAACAGGAATTGTTGTTGTCACTGTCAAAAAGTGTCACAAGTGGGTGGTGATCTTGCTGGTTGTCGTCAATGATATAAGGCATGTCCCCCAAGCCATCACCATTCAAATCACTTCCAGTATAGTCGCTCCAAAAATTGCCCCTTTTTCCATTGTCCCATATATTAATGCTTCGTTCAATAGCCGACGTTTGTACTTCATTATCGATGAAGTTATTGCAATACAATATGTTGCCTGAAGCATTCCAGAAAAGGATTGCCACAGAGGTGCTATTGGCTATAGTGTTCCCAACAACGGTATTTTGTGAATCATAGCAAATGTATAGTCCATTATAATTATTTTCTAACTTGTTTCCAGTTATGACGCTATGGTTTCCTCCCCAAACAAAGATTCCAGATGTTAGTTGGAGTTGAGGAATCAGCCCACGCGTACCAATGATGGTATTATTTGCAATAACACAATTCGTGGATTGTTCAAGATAAATGCCTATTTTACTATCTTTAATATATAGGTTCTTTACGGTTACGTTGTCGACTTTATCGAGGAAGATGCCTCCTGAATTTAGCGTGGTTATATTCTTCTTTAATATGTCATCATAAGAAGAAATTATTCCCGGAAGCATATTTTCCCCTCCGTCAAGCACTATGTTACTTTTCTTCACAGTAATGCTCCCTACATTAGCTGAAAGAATGTAAGTTTCCCCCATTCGTTGTATAGGCGCATTCGCTGGTTCAATAGTTCCGTCGGCGTTGATATCAACACTTCCATAAAATTGAGCTGAACCACTTTGAACATTTATTAGTGTAATTAAGGCTATACAGCCAAAAAATAAACCGATACTTGTGTTCAAAGCATTATCCCCGGTAAAGACTTCCGTTTTTTATGAATAAAAAGATTCTTGTAAAGTATTGTCGACCAAGCGTTAGTCAAACTTTCTTAGCCAAAAAGCTTAAAACTATTTCGCAATAAAATCTCATTTTGGGAAGCAGAATAGTGCTTTCATTTATATCTTACAGGAGAAAAAAGAATGGATAAAAGAAAGATTTTCTTAACATCAATCTTCGTAATATTGCTTTTTTCCACTATTTATTTATATACAACGCCTAAAGTGCAAGCAGAAGAAACAAATGCAACACAAAAAGGAGTTTCCATCTTAAACAATGTGTTTGGCATTAATACCGCAGAATATAGTATTACGTCCACAGAGAAACAAGATTCTTTCTTAGGCGTCATTCCTGAAACTAATGTAGAGTATACACTTAATTCGAGTAAAAGTGGTCTGAAGCTTCTCTGTACTTTTACAGATGGGTCTTTAACGATCCTTCATGTCCTTGAAAAACAGGGATCTCCATTAATGATTAAACCAACCGATAATCTTCTTGATACAGCTAAAGGTTTCCTTACGGCCTATCAGCTGTATTCAGGAAATTCTCTTTATGGTGAATTGAGCTCAATGCTAGAGAAGGTTAGCACTCACAAGAACTCTACGTTAATCTCAAATACAACAAAGTTAGACGTTACTATTTCAGAATTAAGAGAAACATTCACCTGGTCGTACACCTATAATGGTGTTAACGCGGCATCAAAATGCATATCTATTGGATTTGAAGGCGGTTCTTTAAAACATTTCATTGATACTTGGAACTTGTACAAGATAGGCAGTACAACCGTAAACATATCTGAAGAAGAAGCCATCAAAATAGCTTTAGAGGATGCTAAAACCTATAAATGGAACGTAAAAATTGAAAATGAAACCGTTGAAATAAATAATTTTAAACTAAACGGAACCGCCGTTACACAGTTGGTTTTTTGTAATTCACTTAATGCTGATAACCCACATAATGTCGATGCTTTAATGCTTTTTCCGATGTGGCGCATAGGAGTAAGTCTAGATAAGTTTTATCCTGGAAACGTGTACGGGATCTGTGTCGACGTTTGGGCTGATACCAAACATATTAGGGATATTCAAGAA